>Ga0207713_1001024_pt1 | contig 24309 bp, 22 predicted proteins | sample KBSS64metaG_FD_184404 | JGI IMG/M metagenome (GOLD analysis project Ga0207713, IMG submission 184404) | Switchgrass rhizosphere microbial communities from Kellogg Biological Station, Michigan, USA - KBS S6-4 metaG (SPAdes) (version 2) | ecosystem: Host-associated > Plants > Roots > Rhizosphere >... | reverse complement strand
ACTAAAGTTTTGCAGCGCGCAGTGTAATGCACAATGACGGAGGAGACAAAAAAAAGCCCCTGCACGGGTGCAGGGGAAAACTCATGTCAGAGCTTATTAGAATTTAATTAAACACCATTCCACCATCGATTAAGAGCGACTGGCCGGTCATGTAGTCGGAATCCGGGCCTGCCAGGTATGAGACGCAGGCGGCCACATCTTCCGGCTCGGACAGACGGCCAAGCGTAATGCGTTTGGCAAAGGTTTCGGTCCCATAGCCGAGCGGTTTACCCGCCGCCTCGGAGACCTGACGGTCGATCTCCGCCCACATCGGCGTTTTGACGATACCCGGGCAGTAGGCGTTAACGGTGATCCCCAGCGGCGCGAGATCCCGTGCCGCGGTCTGGGTTAAGCCGCGCACCGCGAACTTGCTGGAACTGTAGACCGCCAGTTCAGGGTTACCGGTGTGGCCCGCCTGGGAGCAGGCGTTGATGATCTTGCCGCCGTGCCCCTCTTTGCGGAAGGCGTCAATCGCGGCCTGGATCCCCCAGATCACCCCTTTCACATTGATGTTGTAGACCTTGTCGACAATGTCCGGCGTGATGGATTCGATGGGGGTAGACGGCGCAATCCCGGCGTTATTCACGATAACGTTAAAGCCGCCCAGCGCGGTGCGCGCTTTCTCCACCGCCGCAAACACCTGTTCGCGGTCAGAGACATCGACCTTCACGGCAACGGCGTTGCCGCCGTTACGGATGATTTCATCGGCGACGGCTCTTGCCGTCTCAACGTTATAGTCGGCGATGGCGACGGCAAAGCCGTCTTTCACCAGGCGAAGCGCGATCGCTTTACCAATCCCCTGGCCTGAGCCTGTTACGAGAGCAACTTTTTGCATTTCTCTGTCCTTATCGTGAGTCACAAAATCTGGCTGAGATGGAGCTGGCCCATCAGCAGCGGGTTATCGCTGTAGTCGACGGGAATGGCCACCACGGCGGGGCCATCCACATCCATCGCCGCACGCAGCGTGGGTTCCAGCGCCTCGGCGCTCTCCACGGCAAAGCCTTTCGCACCGAAGGCGTCGGCATAGGCTTTGAAATCGACCGGGCCGAACTCGACGCCGGAAAGCCGCTGGTATTTTTTCTCTTCCTGAATCGCCACCATGTTGTAGGCGTTATCCACCCAGATGATGTGCAGCACGTTGGCGTTGAGGCGCACCGCGGTTTCCAGCTCCATGCTGGATTGAAGGAAACCGCCGTCACCGGAGACCGACACCACCTTGCGGCCCGGGTTCACCAGCCACGCACCAATCGCCCACGGCAGGGCAACGCCCATGGTCTGCTGACCGTTGGAGATCATCACCTGACGCGCCCGGAAGCTGTAGAGGTAGCGGGCGATCCAGATGTGGAAGCTTCCCATATCGACGGTGAGCGTCACGTCGTTATTCACGATGTCCTGCATGGCGCGTACGATGCGCAGCGGGTGCAGGGCAAACTGGTTAAGCGAGGCGCCGCGGCGATCGAGCAGATCGCGCTGATGCTGGCGATCGACCAGAATTTCGGAGGCCCGCTGGCTCAGTTCGAGCTTATGGTCGATGCGGTTAGCGAGCAGGTTCAGCGTTTCGGCGATGTCCCCCACCAGCTCCAGATCCGGCACGTAGTTACGCTCCTCATAGGCTGGCAGCACGTCAATGTGCACCAGCGTCGCGTCGCCGCTGTTCCACATGGACGGCTCGTACTCCACCGGGCTGTAGCCGATGCAGACGATCAGATCCGCCAGATGCAGCAGCCGGTCACCTGCCTGGTTATTGAACAGGCCGACGCGTCCGGCGAAGCGGGTGAAGTGCTCCTGATTCACCGCCCCGGCGGCCTGATAGGTGCTGGTTACCGGAATGCGGCTTTTCTCCAGCAGCTTGCGCAGCGCGGCGCTGTTCGCGGGCTGGCTGGCCATCAGGCCGAGCAAGATGACCGGGTTTTTGGCGTTTTCGATAAGCTTCGCCACGTCGTTAATTGCCGACTCCGGTGCCGGGCCCATCAGCGCCGGGCCGCTGGCGGGTAAAATCGCACCCGTCGCGGGCTGGTCGACAATATCCTGCGGCAGGCTGACGAATGCGCCCCCCGGCCTGCCGTGCTCGGCGGCGCGAAACGCGTTCGATACCACCTCGGCAATCGCGTCCGGTGAACTCACCTCCACGGCGTATTTGGTGACCGGGCTGAACATGGCAACGGTGTCCATGCTCTGGTGCACCAGCTTGGCTTTATCCGCGCGCTTCACCGCCCCGCCCAGCGCCACGACCGGGTCGCCTTCGCTGTTGGCGGTGGCAATGCCGGTGATCAGGTTAGAGCAGCCCGGCCCGGAGGTGACCAGCGCCACCCCGGCCTTGCCGGTCAGCCGCCCTACCGCCGCCGCCATAAACGCCGCGTTGGCCTCGTGGCGTACCGGGATAATCTCGATGGAGGAGTCCAGCAGGGAGTCAAAGACCTTGTCGATTTTCGCGCCCGGGATCCCGAACACCTGCTTCACGCCCTGCGCTTCCAGCTGGCCGACAACCATATCGGCGCCGTGCGCCCACTGACGTGACTGTTTCTCACTGTTCACGGTAGTTCTCCTGTTAGTTTTCGACGGAACGGATCGCTGCATCAAGATTGCTGGGGTGAAGGTTGGCCTGTAAAAACGCGCTGTCGGCGGGCAGGTCAATCATCAGCTTGTGAATTTCACCGAAGGTGAGCACGCCGCTCTCCAGCTGGTAGTCGAGCAGATGCCCCCCGCCCTGACGGTCGTCGGTGATGAAATGCTCGTGATAGCCGGCCACGTTGATGCCCTGCATGTGCTGCGGCGTGCGGAACCCGACCAGCACCCCTTCGCGCTGGTTAAAGCGGAACACCGGCTGATCGTCCAGCACGTCGGTCATCGCGCGGTACGGCGGCTTCTGGCGCGGTACGGTGCGGGTGTGGGCGTGGCGGAAGTTGCCGTCGATGCGCAGCGCGCAGAACAGGTTGTCGGAAGGGATCTGCTGGTCGATGACGTCGTGGATCTGCTGACGGCTGACCGGCTTATCGAAGGTTTTGCGGTACTGCGGCTGGAACCAGGTCATCACCGCGAACGGCGTTTTCTGTTCAGGCTTCGCGGCCCGGGCGCTGCCGTCGGCGCGCAGCTGGTACACCTGGCTGCTGAAGGCAATCATTTCGCCGTCCAGCTCGTTGAAGGTACCCAAACCAAAATCACCGTGTGCCAGCAGGTCGGCGATGGTGGTCTCTCCTTCGTACACGCCGCTTAGCAGGGCGCTCATTAGCGATGTCTGATAGATCACGCTGTCAGGATGCTGGGCGGAGAACCCGCGCAGGGTCTCGCACAGGCTGGCCTCACAGTCGCAGGCAGATGAATGCATCATCGTGCTCGTCCTCTTCAACTTTATTTAGAAAGGTTAAATAAATGTTGACCCGATTCAGCAGAGAGTTCCAATATAGAAACCATGCTGGTTTGAGACGTTTTAGATATGGAACTTCGTTATCTGCGGTATTTTGTCGCGGTTGCACGCGAGCGACACTTCACCAGGGCGGCCGAAGCGCTGGGTATTTCACAGCCTCCTCTGAGTCAGCAGATCAAACGGCTCGAAGAGGAAGTGGGCACGCCGCTGTTCAGACGCCTGACGCGGGGCGTGGAGCTGACCGAAGCGGGAGAAGCCTTCTACGAAGACGCCTGCAAGATCCTGGCGCTGAGCGACGCCGCGCTGGAGAAGGCCCGCGGCATCGCGCGCGGGCTGAACGGCAATCTGTCGATTGGCATCACCAGCTCCGACGCTTTTCATCCCAAAATTTTCGCGCTGATCCGCCAGTTTCAGGTCCAGAACATGGCGGTGCAGGTTCACCAGGTGGAAGCCAATATGTCGTCGCTGACGACGATGCTGGCGGAGGGTGAACTGGATATTGCCTTCGTGCGCCTGCCGTGCGAGAGCAGCAAGGCGTTCGAGTTAAAAGTCCTCGACCGGGAGCCGATGGTGGTGGCGCTGCATCGCGACCATCCGCTGGCGGCGTGCGATTCGCTGGCGCTAGAGCAGCTTCGGGATACGCCGGTGGTGCTGTTCCCGCAGGAGGTCGCGCCGGGGCTATACGAACGGGTTCACGGCTGCTGCGAGCGGGCCGGAATTGACGTGCAGCACGCGCTGCAGTCGTCGCAGCTCTCCTCCTCCCTGAGCATGGTTTCTGCGGGCGGCGGGTTCGCGCTGGTGCCGAAATCCATGGCGGCCATTTCACCGCCGAATGTGACCTATCACGCGCTGAGCTCGCCGGAGCTCTATACCGATATCGCGCTGTGCTGGCGGCGTTTTGAACGCTCGCGGACGGTGAAGCGGTTTTTGAAGATGATGAGTGAGGGGTGACGGCGCAGCACTGCAGGTTTGTAGGCCGGGTAAGGCGTAGCCGCCACCCGGCAATGCCCTTCTGGAAGCCGCCTCGCAAACTTTCAAGCAACCTTATGTAATTCAGGGTTATCCCTTTCCTTCCTTTTTTCGCCGCCGTAAAGTGCCTGCGTTGCGGCACATCCGTAACCGGGCGTAGGAACCCGTTAGCATAACATGACATTTTTTTGCACAACGAGGATGCTAAATGGCTACTACACCTAACTTTTCTTATGCGCTCTCTGAAGAAAGCGCTGTTCATCACCTCATAAATACGTCAATTTCCGATTTTGCGGATCTTTTCGAGCTAGCCGACGCCTGCACCGCGTATGTCAGCGTGCTGGTGGAAACTGACGATCCCGTGACGTTTTCCATACTTTGCGAGCGCTTGCTGGAACTGCTTAAACGCCTGCGTGAACGTTGCGATACGGAACTTCCCCCGCATCTGGTTGAACGGCTCATCGCGGGGGAGAAGATCGTTTCCTGCGTGCCGGACTGCTGGCAGGAAACGGCGTTGCAGGTGGATTATGCTGTGGCGTTAACGCTGGCAGTGATGGGCGGGACACTGCCTTCGAGCGTGGCGAAAGAACTCACTGGGCTACTGCATGATATGATCTGGCTGCTGGCTGAGTTTGTGAAGGAGCCGTATATTCCGGCGCACTGAGACGGGTGATGGAAGGCCGGAATTCTGCTGCTGCGGATGGGGGAGCATTTCGGCCAGATACCCCTCTCTTTTCCTGGTAATTGTCTATGTCAAAGCATCTGTTACTCTGGCTGGGCTGAAAGGATGACAAGGAAGAGAGATGCTGAATCCAGGATTCGTTACCCGCAAAGCGCTTGCTCACTGGCGGGACATCCCCACTTTTCTCCCCCAGTTTCAATTCCATGAGAAACATAGAACGATCATTCATACTGCTTATCCTGAAACTATTCTGCCGTTGATTGCTAACTTTGACATCCGGCAAGACCCCGTGATTCGGCGGCTAATGTCATTACGTCAAATACCACAGAAATTACTACGCAACCCGCAGTCTAACGCGATCGGCGACTTTGGTTTGCACAGCTTTACTCTTTTGAAAAGCTCAGCATCGGAGCTGTGCTATGGCTTGATCGGGCAATTCTGGCGAACTGATTTTGGTCTGGAAAACGTGCCGGATGCCCGTGCTTTTCAAACGCCCGCAGCAACGGGCAGAGCGAAACTGTTACTTCGCTATCGGATAACAGAACTGGCGCCAGGCCAACATGAACTCTGTACGGAAACGTTCGTCTTTTGTCCGGACAGAAACACTCGGCTAAGGATGACAGCTTACTGGCTGATAATCCGGGCGGGCAGCGGCTGGATCCGTAAAAGGACGCTGAAGGCGGTTAGAGCAAATATTGAAAGTCAGGTGTGAGGTGTACCTGTGAAATGTTCCGAAAGGGAACCTCGCGCGAATATTTTCCTGAACGTTTATGTGTTGACCAATGGAGGTTTTGATGAATAAGCGCGCTATTGCTTGTTTGCTCTTACTCAGTGCATTCGCTGTAAATGCTGCTGATGGCGGTAAGGGTGGTGATGGAGGAAATGGCTCTGATGGCGGAAACGGTTCTGATGGCACCGTTTCATCTAATGGCCGAGCGGGTTGTCCGGGCGGAACAGATCCGGATCCATCGGGGAATTTTTATCTTCCCGGTACAAAACAGCAATGCAATCCGGGGAAGCAGGATGCAGTGAAAAACGCCAGGCCATGAGATGCATAATGACAGTTTGCTAACGCATACTGACTCCATTTCCTCACTTGCCTCGAGCTCCCGGTAAAAAATTTAGCAGTGTAAAAGATAGGCATCCGCCATACTGAACGACGACACAGACAGATAAGCGTTTGTGGAAAGCTTCTCCAGGAAAAAACAGAACCACCTGAGCGCTTCTCGCAAAAAAATCGATATGACCTTTTCGAGCAGCACGAGGTTGGAAAGAGCTATCGTTCAAGCGTGATTTTTAGAATAATTTTGGCCTTATCTGGGATCGGTATATTCATTCTTTGGTTAAGCGTCTATTCACTATGTCATTCACATAATGTTCAATCGAAATATTGTGCTCCCGATTAATCTGAGAAATGAATGCGCTAAGATGTTCTTGCGGTGCATGAAGGGTAGCGGCAATAAGTCTATCAAAATCGTTCTGAGTGAATCGTTTATGCCCCTTCAACGTCGCGCGCTGGAGCAAAGTGTGTGCGGTCACTTCCAGGACGGCCCGCCGGTAATGATCGGACAGCAGGATATCCAGATCGGTCTGACGAATATCAAACTCAAAATGAAAGGCGATAAATCCTGATTCAACAGGTAATGAATATATAAGCCTGTCATTAAACTTATTAACATAAGGTTCGTAACCGTCTCCCATCAATCGTTGCATTTATCCTTTCCTTCTTTCGTAATCAATCTGAAGCTATGTAATAAAATTTATCAAACATCTAAATGCTATACTTTTCCAAATTGGGCTCTTGCACAGATTGCCATTTGACATGCTATTCTTCAGCATTAACATTAATTTATACGTACATTGAAGCTTACGGTTTTAATCTTGTTTTTTTATATCTAAAAATATCAATAATTACCAATAAACATTAAAAAATCAGACGCAGGCATAGTTATTAAATTTACAAGAATTAAATTAATGACTGACATTTAATATTTTAACCGCATACTTTTCTTTAGTTTTCGATAATAACAAACTCACTTTTGTGAATTTCATACACTACCTCATTGCTTTCAAAGAAACAATTCCTCTAAAAATTCTGAGAACGATCCAGAAACCAATTCAACTTCTTTATCATCCATCAAAAAAATAAACACCTTCCCTAATGAATCATCAGATTTGAGAGATAGTAGAAAAGAATCCCCCCCGTCATCATATGCAAAAGGAACCATATTCCTTAACTCGCCAAACGACTCGATAAGGTCACGATAGAGTTGCTCAATCGGCAGGTCACCATATTTTATAGGGTTAAAACCGCCAAGCATAAAAGGATTACCATCTTCATTTTCGTGAGGATACCCACCATTATTTTTAAGATAAAAATCAAGAAATGATGCGGGAACATGATGATCAAAGCATGCATTGAACGCGTTTATTTCGTCTACAGTCAGTTTATTTTCTGAATCAGTAAGATACATTAGCATTTTCCTCCAACGGATCTGCGGGCACGGTTTCTAGCTGGATGAGTATAGGCATTTCCAGTGGCAGCCTTGTACTGACTAACGCCACCAGTATGCGAAATTCACTGATGAGCACTTTGTTTAACCAATTGCATAGTCCCTTTGTTAGTTTCAGGATTATAATCATCAAGATGGTGCCAGACATAACCACTTGGCGTCGTTTTTTGATTCAACCCAGCCTCTATATTTGCTGCATGGAAATCTTGCAAATAATCTCCGGTATATTCAATAGAGACAACAGGATTAATGCCAGCTTTATTATACAAGGCATTACTTCCAGAATAATCCAGCCCGCCAGTTGGGGTTTGAACAACACCACTGTATCCACGCTCACTAAGCTTGGCGATTGGGTCAACGGCAAGACCCAGCGGATCAATCCACCCCAACGGATTCGGCGCATACTGATAAAGGTTCCACCCACCATTCAACCCAATCGGGTCCTGTACAATAAACCGCCCGACCTGCGGGTCGTAGTAGCGGAACAGGTTATAGTGCAGCCCGGTTTCACCGTCAGCGTACTGCCCGGCATAGCGAAGCGGCTGGTGTGCCATCGCCGAGCGATTCACAAGCCTTGAGAACCCTTCGCTCTGATGGCGCACCTCGCCAAAGCTGCCGTACTGGACGCTCCAGCGCACCGCGCCGCGCTCGTCGGTCACTTCCAGCGGCACGCCGTTAAGGTCGGTGTTGAACCAGTAAATGTCACAGCTGCTTTGTTCATGAAGATGATCCCCTGTGCCTGCGGGATCTAGGTTTCATTCAGGTCGTAAATATAAGTACGGCACAGCCCGGCATCCTGCAGCAGGCGGTAGTCCTGCCACAGGAATGGGTCTACCCGATCGGATAGACATAATTAAATTTTATAAAAATGCTGTTTCGCCACTACCAATTTTCTTCACTTCAAGCCCTTTAAATTTGATGCCAATCCCATGTTCCTCATCTAAATTGGTCGAGAACATGAACCCAAATTCATTGTCCTCATCTGGGGAAAGATAAACTTTCAGCAAAATCAACTCTTTTGCATCAGCACCATAAATACGCTTGCTATATGCCTGGGTTTCAGTTGCGATTTTCTCGAAAAAATCTTTCTGTTTCTTAATAAGAAAATCGATGTCTTTTTTCATTTTTTCATCGACCGAATCAGATTCAAGGTTTATGCACTGGACGAGAGAAGGACCAAATACCAATAATACTAAATCTACTGAAACACCTTCATCGTCTTCATAAAAATCCAGTTCAAGTGACATTGCGCCTCCTATTTTATTTGCAATTCAATGATTTGGCGGTTTTCTTAGCTTCAACAGACTCGTACTTAACTCCGTGATGTTTTTCGAATTGGCTTACAGACCCTGAGTGCGGGAAAGACGCTTCATGTGCGCTAGTTTTGACAAGCTGCATTGTGGAAGTATTCGTCACAGGGTCGTAATCATTCAAATGGTGCCAAGTATAATTTTCCGGATGTGATTTTCCAGTGATATTACCTGAAGCATTTGCATATCCGGCAATGTCATTAGCTGCCTTGAAATCACCATATCTGCTGCCGGTCATCTTAATTTTAACGATACTTTCTCCATGTGGATATAAAGCATCACTGCCTGAAAAATCTACCCCTGGGTACCGTGAAAGACCAGTAGGATCAATCCACCCCAACGGATTCGGCGCATACTGATAAAGGTTCCACCCGCCATTCAACCCAATCGGGTCCTGCACAATAAACCGCCCGACCTGCGGGTCGTAGTAGCGGAACAGGTTATAGTGCAGCCCCGTTTCACCGTCAGCGTACTGCCCGGCATAGCGCAGCGGCTGGTGTGCCATCGCCGTGCGATGCACAACCCGTGAGAACCCTTCGCTCTGGTGGCGAACCTCGCCAAAGCTGCCGTACTGGCCGCTCCAGCGCACCGCGCCGCGCTCGTCGGTCACCTCAAGCGGGGCGCCGTTCAGATCGGTATTGAACCAGTAAATCTCACCGCTGCTCTGGTCACGAAGGTGATCCACCCGCGCCAGCGGGCTCCAGGCCTCATTCGGGTCGTATACATAGGTGCTGCACAGCCCGCTCTCCTGCTGTTCCTGCAGCAGGCGGTAGCCCTGCCACAGGAAGCGGGTGTCGGTGGTGCCGTGCGTCGTGGTGACGATTTTGCGCGTGCGGCGGCCCAGCGCGTCGTAGTAATAGCGCGCCTCAAACCGCCCTTCCGGCCCGGTTCCCCGGGCGGATACCAGACGGTTCTCGGCGTCATACGCATAATGCTGTTCATACAGCCCGTTGCGGCGGCTGACCAAGTTGCCCCAGTGGTCGTATTTCATAAACAGCGCCTGCCAGTGCTGCAGGCGGTTATCCGTGACCGGTACCGGATCGTCATTGGCGGCGAGGTTATCCGCGGCGTCGTAGCTGAACTGCGCGCGGCTGTGCCCCTGTCGGGCCTCGTAGTGCTTCAGCAGACGTCCTTCTGCGTCGTAGCCGTAATCCACCTCACCGCGCAGGGTGTCGCTGACGCCGGAAAGCTCGCCGCGCGCGGTGTAGCGATACAGGCGTTCCAGTATCGCCTGCTCCGGCAGGGTCACGTCCGTGCTCAATTCGCTGCGCTGCAGGGTGCGTCTGCCGAGGCTGTCATACTGGCGGAGCTGATCGCGCGCGCCCTGGGTGCGGCGCACCTCGCGGTGCAGGCGGTCGCGGGTGAACTCGGTCACCAGCTGCTGCCCGAAGCGGATGGCGCTGACGTGGCCGGAGCCGTAGTGCAACCAGGCCAGCTTTTGATCGCCGGGCAGCGTCAGGCCGGTCAGGTTGCTCAGGGCATCCCATTCGTAGCTCACCGCGCCGTTAATGCCGGACTCGCTCAGCACGCGCCCGGCGGCGTCGTGGCGGTATGCGATCTCATCGCTTTCGATACCCAGGGCAACGCCTTCCGCCGTCGGCGTGCGGCGGATGCGGGCGATCTGGCCGCTCAGGTCGCGGAAGTAGCGGTATTCCGCGTGGCGCTGAGTGCGCCCGATCAGCAGCCCGCTGTCGTCATAGCTGAACTGCTGGACGCGGCGGGCGATACCGCCGTCGGCGGCAGGTCGTCCGTTTTCTTCGAGCGCGCAGAGGAACCCTCGCGCGTCCCATTCCATATGGCGCACGGTCTCGTCCGGGCGCGTTTCGCTGAGTGGGCGGCCCACGGCGTCGTAGGTGAAGCGGTATTCCGCCCCGTTGCCGTTATCCAGTCGCAGCAGGTTACCGCGCGGGTCGTAGCGCCACTGGCGCACGCGGCCAATACGGTCGGTGAGGCTGACCGGGAGCCCGAGCACGTTATAGGCCCAGCTCACTTCGCTTTCCAGCGGGTCGCGCCAGCCCGTGAGCTGGCCGCGTTCGTTCCACACCAGAGACTCGCGGCTGCCGTCCGGATGGATCACGGCGCTCAGCAGCCCGGCACGGCTCCACTCCCGGCGCGTGATATTCCCTTCCGCATCCTCGCTGGCAATCAGCTGCCCGAAGCGGTCGTAGGTGAAGCGGGTGACGCTGCCGGAGCAGTCGGTGCGCTGCGTCAGCAGCCCCTGGTGGTTCCAGACCAGGCGCACCACGCCGCCGATGGCGTCGGTGATGCTCTCCGGCAGGATTTCTTCATCATCGGGATAGCGATACGCGGTGGTGCTACCGGCCGGATCCGTTTCCGACAGCAGGCGACCGCGAAGGTCATACCTGGCCTGCGATGAGGTGCCGTCCGGGTACACCGTGCGGGTGATGCGGTCGGTCAGGCGATGCCAGTGATATTCCGTGCGGCGGCCCGCCGGGTCCGTCTCGCTGGTCATGCGGCCGTATTTGTCCCACGTGCTGCGGCGCATTGCGCCGCCGGGCAGAATAACGTCGCAGAGCTCGCCGTCGCGGTAGACAAACGTCGTCTGGCGACCGTCGTAATCCGTGAAGCGCGCGACGTTGTCGTCGTCATCCACCAGCCAGTGCGCCTGCGCGCCGTCTTCGCGGGTCGCGCGGCGGGTGCCGTTATCAAAATCGTATTCGAACGTCAGCTGTTCGCCGCCGCTGTGGCGGAAGCCAACCACGCGTGGCAGGCCGTCAATTTCCCGCCAGCGGTATTCGCTCAGCAGGCCGTTGGCGTCCTCGTGGGCGCTCATCAGCCCGTCCTGCCAGCTGAAGCGTCGGCGCACGCTACCGCCCCGGCCGGTCACGGAGACCAGCTGGCGCTGTTCATCATAAGCGTAACTGACCAGGCAGATCTCGTCATCCAGCCAGGCGCCGACGAGCCGGTCACGGTCGTAGCGGCAGACCACGCGCTGGCCCGCGCTGTCGGTCAGGGCATGCAGGGTATTATCCGCATTCCACTCGAAGAGGATATCGTTGCCGCAGGGTTCAGAGATGCGCTGGAGCAGCGACGGGGCATCATCCCGCAGCGGCGCATAGTGCCAGCGCTCGCCGCTGACGTCATACACCGACCAGCTGTCGTCCTGATGATGTTCAAGCCAGTTTTTTTCGCTTTCGCAGTAGGTACGCATCCCTTTCGGGACCTTCGGGAAGGTGACGTAATCGCCGGACGGTGCGCGCCACACCAGGCCGTCCTGATACGGCTCCAGGCGGCTTTCCCAGAACAGGCTCCAGCCGCGGCCCAGCACGCTGTCGCCGGGGTTGCCGCTGCGCCAGTAGCGCTGCCAGCGCACCGGCAGACGGGAAGGCAGGACGAAGTCCAGCTCATCATCCCCGCTGAGAAACTTCTGTCCGCTGACGATATCCACCGGGCGGGCGATGATCCCTGCGGCCGCCACGCCGGTCATCAGCGTACCGGCGCGGCAGGCGATACGGGCCAGTTTGTTGATGCCGGGGATTTTCCCCAGCAGCTTAGAGAGCGCCCCGACTTTGCCAGCGGCACCGCCCCACCCGCCGAGCAGGCCGGCGAACAGCAGGGTGAGATCGGAGACTTTGTAGAGCCATTCCGGGACTTCAGACTGAATGGGCAGGGTTTGCTGCGGATCGCCACCGATAATGACGTTGTCCGAACCGGTCATTACCTTCGCGTCGCAGGTGGTGCGATCCCCGATGCGGGACGCAGGCTGGCTGTTAATGGAGACTCGCTTAGAGCCTTCAGCCATCTGCTGCGAGCCGTCGTCAGAACAGTCGACGGTGCTTTCAGTGGCAAGCGCGGCGGGTTTACCGTTGATAAACACGTTGGGCGAGCCGGAGGTGATGACGCCTTTCTTCGTCATGCTGGATGCCCCGGCGTCCGCGATGCTGTCCCGGGCAGCGGTCGCCAGCTCCCCGGTGTAATACCCGACGGCCAGGCTGGCGCCGACGAGCAGGACGCCCACGCCAAGGCAGGATGCGCCGAGGCCGGCAATAAACATGGCCCCCGCCAGAATGCCCCCGGCGGCGGCAATCAGGCCACCGACAATCGTTCCGGCAATCATCCCGGCCAGCGCACCGGAGTGGCCGATATCATCACCAACGCGTGCTGCTTCAAACATAACAACGGTCCCTGAAGTTAATGGTGGAAGCGGAAGCTCCTGAGAAGATCGCCAAACAGCGCGCCGTCGGCATCGCCCAGCGCGCGGGTGCAGGTCATGGTGAACACCAGGATTTTATCGCCGTCGACGTTAAACACGGCCTGCTGCTGCCAGATGCGTTTCCCGTCGCGCAGGTAGCTGGCATGGACGGTTTCACCCTGTAAAAGGCCGTCGCCCAGCGTAGCGGCGCTGCGCTCACCCTGCTTCCAGCCTTTGATGTGTTTTTCCATCAGGGCGAGCTGGCGATCGATATACGCGGCAAGCGCTTCGCCGGGGTTGAGAGCATCGCGGGAGATGTTGAATGCCGGCGCATCCGCAGCGGGCGGCGCGAATACGTTGACGGTACGATCCTGATAACCCTCAGGAAAGTTAATCAGTCCTTCACTGAACTGGCACTGCGAATGTTGTTCTGACATTGAGCGGGTCCCACCACATATTTTCAGAAGCGGTAAGTTTCGCATATGTGTTTAAGGCTGACTATCCCCAGATTATTCCCCCACCGCCACGCTCGCCGACAGCCCCGCCACCAGCTCAACCCCCTGCGGCAACCTGTCGATATGAATGCGCACCGGTACGCGCTGCGCCAGCCGCACCCAGCTAAAGGTGGGTTCGACGTCGGGCAGGCCCAGCCCGCCCGTCTCATCGTTGCTGTCCCCGATCCCATGTCCGATGCTCTCCACGTGCCCCGCGATGACCGGCTCGTACCCCATCAGCACCACCTGCGCGGCATCCCCGACGCGAATATGGCGCAGCTTGGTCTCCTCAAAGTACCCCACTACCCAGAAGCTGTGCGCATCGACGATGGCGACCTTTGTCTCCCCCGCCGTCGCGTAGTCTCCGGCCCTAAGCCGCAGGTGCGTAACGTACCCCGAAACCGGCGCACGGACGGTGGCGTGCGCCAGATTAAGCTCAGCCAGATCCAGCGCGGCCAGCGCGCCGTGATAATTGGCCGCCGCGACGTTCGCCGCGCTGCCGGTTTGCTGCAAATCCTCGCTCGAAATGGCGTTTTTAATCAGCGTGCGGCGATGGGCCGCGTCCTGGCGCATCAGCATTTCATGGCGTTTCGATTCCACATCAGCCTGCGCGCTAGCCACCACCAGCTTAAGCCAGCGCGGATCGATGACGTAAAGCACATCGTCCCGGTTCACCCACTGGTTGTCCCGCACGGCCACGCTGATGACCGGCCCGGAGACGTCCGGCGCAATCTGCACCACATCCGCCCGCACGCGGCCGTCGCGGGTCCACGGCGTTTGTGCGTAGTGTTTCCACATCATAAACGCCAGAAGCGAGGCCGCCGCGACGACGCTCAACGTCAGCGCATAGCGAGCCAGTAAAGAGAGCAGTGATTTCATGACAATAACCCCAACGCGGTCAGGCCCTGCATCAGCAGGAAAAAGGTGACAATCCAGGTTGAAACATCCATCAGCGGGCGAAACGGCAAGCGCCGGTAGCGCCTGCTGAGAGAGAAAAGCGCGACGAGACTTAGCGTGCAGACCAGCGCCGCGAGGGCGACCGTCAGCAGCCCCGGAATAAAAACCCCGCCGATATTGAGATCGTTAACCATGGTCTGGCTCCCGTAATGCACAGTGCAGATCCACCAGCCTGAAGACAAACTGGCACGTATGTTCATCTGCCGCAGGCAGATGGCGCGCGATAAGGATAGCGATGCGATCGCGTAAGGCGTGGCGGTCTGCGGCGTTTATCTGCTGAAAAAGCGCGTCAACCTCCCTGCCGGGCGGTGCGACACTGCGGCGTAAATGCATGACCGAAAGCCCCAGGCGCAGCGCGTGTAACAGCCGATCGAGCGCCTGCTCCGGAGCGCGCTCGCTGCGCTGCAGGCGCGGCAGCAACAGGGCGGTTCGGTCCATCATCAGGTTGATCCAGTGCGTTTCATCAACCCGCAGCGTGCCCTTCATGCTGCGGCGAATGTCGCGCTGGCACAGGTTCAGCAGACGGGTGATGGCACCATCCGCCTGCACGGTTTGCAGCAGGCTCATGCTGACGACGGCATAGCCGGTGGCGGCAAAGAGCGCGATGGCGGTGTTGGCCGCAACGGCGAAATCTCCGCTGTAGTGCGCGCCCAGCTCGCAAAGAATGGGCAGCGTCAGGGTGATGCCCATCGCCATAAACGTGGTGGGCGGACGCGCCTGAAGCGACCCGGCCAGCAGATATGCCGGGGCAAGCACCGCCACCAGCACCGGGAAATCGCTCACCAGCGGCAACAGCGCAAAGCTGTAGAACAGGCTAATGACCACGCCCCAGAATGAGCCAATGATGTATTTCACGATGTGCGGTGCCGGGGTGTCGAAGCTGCCAAACAGAGTGCAGCAGACCCCCAGGATAGACACCGCCGTACCGCCATCCGGCCACGCTGAGAAGATCCAGACCAGACAGCCGCTCAGGATGATGGCGAAAGCCCCCAGCGCCGTGCGGGCGGCGGTAAGAGGGTCGCGGTGGAAAACGTAGCCTTTCGCCGCGCGGGTTTGCATCTCCCGAACGACGGATTTGGCATGGCGGATGGACCCGGAAAGACGCTCGCACTGCTGCAGAAGCGCGATAGCCTCCAAGAGGTAGCGAATAAAACTGACCTGCAGCGCGTCGTCAAACGTCTGTGCCTGCGCGGCATACCGATCGATGAGAAGCGCACAGCGGAGCCGCAGTGCCTCTGCCGTGGTGCTGGCGCCCGCGCCTTCAGCGGCAAGCCAGGCCTGAACGTCCTCCAGCAACGCCTGCGCGTCGGCGGGCAGGGTTCCGATCGCTGGCAGGCGATCGTGTAGTTCACAGTTGACGATAACCAGCCGCGCCAGCCGATCGTGGATCGCTTTTCTGGCCTGCCGCACCGGGGCTGAGAGAGCAAAATCGTACGGAATATGGTGGCTGATGCCCTGCAGGAACTGCAGCGCCAGGGCCAGATGCAGCGGGCCGGAAGCCGCGTCGGGTTTACCGGCTATGGTATCCGCCACCCGCCCGCGCGCGGCCTGTAGCGTCTGGGATAATTTCGCGTTGAACTGGCCTGAAACGCGTGCGGGCAGCACATAGCGGTGAATCAGCGCCGCGCAGAAAATCCCAATCGAAATCTCCTGCACGCGGACGATGGCGACGTTAAAGATGCCGCCGGGATCGGACACCGCCGGAAAGCCAATCAGGCTCGCGGTGTAGCCCGCCAGCACGAAGGCATAGGCCCGTGGCGTGCGCTCCAGCAGGGAAAGCCACAGGCAGAACGCGATCCAGCCCGTCAGCACCGCGCTGCACAGGACTGGCGTATTCGCGAAGGTGGGCACAATCAGAACGGTCGCGCTGGCACCTATCACGGTACCGGCCAGCCGGTAGAGGCTCCTGCTCAGCGATGCCCCGACCGACGTCTGCGACACGATGTAAACCGTAATAATGGCCCACGAGGGACGCTCGAGGCCTATCGACAGCGCGAGGTAATAAGCCAGCATCGCCGCGGCAAAACTCTTCGCGGAATAGATCAGCGCGCCCGCATCGTTTCGCAGCGCGGCGGGGAGACGCACGGGATGAGAGAAGATGTTTTTCATGCCGGGATTATTACCGGCTTGCAGACCCGCTTAAATACTCTATTCTGTCAAAAAATACCTAAATGTTGCCAGAATCGTGAAGCCTCAACCCGCTACTACGCTGTATGACCCTGACTCTACCGCCTCTCCTGCCGTGGCGCGTCATCTGGACTTCGTGGATTACGCCGCGGAAGTGCCGGTACACACCCACCGCAAGGGGCAGCTGATTATTGCCCGATACGGTGCGGTCAGCTGTTACGCGGAGAATGACATCTGGATCGTGCCGCCGGACTGCGCCGTCTGGATCCCCGGCGGGATCCCGCATAGCGCCAAAGCGACCTGGAACGCGCATCTCAACTATCTGTTTATTGAGCCCGGCGCGGCGGCGCTGCCGGAGAAGTGTTGCACGCTGGCGATCTCGCCGCTGATTAAGGAGCTGGTCGATCGTCTGACGCGCGAAGGCGTGGATTATCCCCCCGACGGCCACGTCGCGAGGCTGACCCGTGTCACGCTGGACGAGCTTGCCAGCATGCCGCAGCAGAAGCTGAGCCTGCCGGTCTCGACCGATCCGAAAATTCGCGCCATGGCCGACGCGCTGGTTACCCGCCCCGAGGACAGAAGCACCCTCAAGGACTGGGCGAAACGGCTCGCCCTCAGCGAGCGCTCGTTTGCCCGCCTGATGCAGCGCGAGACCGGGCTGAGCTTCGGGCGATGGCGCCAGCAGCTGCATTTGATTATTGCCCTGCGGGAGCTGGCAAGCGGCGTACCCGTCCAGAACGTGGCGACAACGCTCGGGTACGAATCCGTGAATGCGTTTATCACCATGTTCCGAAAAGCGATGGGAAGCACGCCCGCCCACTACTTTGCCGAACGGAAAAATAGCGGCCGTTAGGGCGGGGTACGATCTGAGCCAGGATCCCTCCGCGCTTATTGCGGCCATTTAAACACCAGGAAAACATTTTCTGCTTTACCGTTTTAACCGTTTCCAGGCCTGTCGCTACGGGCTGGCGGGTATTCTGACGAGCTAACAGGAGCTATTAATCACCTCATAAATCGTCAAATTGATGTAACCCTAATAACAGATCAACTATTTATTAAATTTGCAATCATTATTCACTTAATAAAGTTTTAAGTTAAACCACGACATTAATCATTAATAATTTATCCAGTTCCAAACCGTAAGATCCCATTATTTCTTAATTTTCATCAACGAAAACGACGATCGTTTCATACCCATACTATATAAAAATTGACGGACCATTTTGTAAGCACTAGCGTTACCCTGGTTACGTAACCCATTAAACCAAAAGATTTTTTCAGGATTTCCTTAAATGGAGTTTTAAACAAATGGCTATTCCCGCTTACTTATGGCTTAAAGATGATGGCGGTGCCGACATCAAAGGCTCTGTCGATATACATGGTCGTGATGGAAGTATCGAGATTATCGCACTGAACCACGGCATCATGCAGCCCACGGACAAACATAACGGCAAGGCGACAAGTCTTCGCATCCATTCCCCCTATTCTTTCGATAAAGAGATCGACGCCTCCAGCCCCTATTTGTACAAGGCTGTCAGCACAGGTCAGAAGCTAAAATCCGCAGAGGTAAAGTTTTACCGTATCAGCGATGCCGGTCAGGAAGTGGAGTATTTTTCCACCCTTATGGAAGGAGTGACGATCGTCAGCGTCTGTCCAATGATGCTTGACGTCAAAGATCCTGATTACGAGAAGCATAACCATCTTGAGCTGGTAGAACTGCTGTATGAAAAAATTACCTGGCGCTATGTCGACGGTAACATCATACATTCAGATAGCTGGAACGACCGCAAGATGGCATAAGGATAACGTTATGGGATGGAAGTATGAGCAGTCGACCGGCAAGATGTATAAAGACGGTAAATTAATTGAGACCGGGTATTCCGGTGCTCTTACGAATAAAAACAACCCAGACCGTCAGCATGTGAAAGGACTGGGGCCACTGCCTCGCGGGACGTATAAAATCGCGGGTCATTCGAATTCTAAAGGACCGATAACCATCATTCTTGAGCAAACCTCGGGAGAAAGTTTTGGTCGCTCAGAATTTCGCATTCATGGTGACCACAAGTATGGTCCCGCCGGTTTTGCATCTGAGGGATGCATCATTCTCTCACCGTCAACGAGGCGTAAGATCCTCCGCGACGGCGGTGTGCTTGAGGTAGTGCGATGAAATACCCGATCGTATTGCTGCTATCTGCTCTTACAGCCCCGGCAATAGCTGATGTTACTGACTGGTCTTCAGCAGTAAAGGGAATTGCCTCAGGTGATGCACACTGGATTGAGCAAGCCCCAAAGCTTGCTGCCGTTGCTGACGAGAACCAGGCAAAGCAGTTAGAAGATGCCTTAGCCGCAGCCCTCACCACAAACACCAACGCCACCCTGAAAGCGCTCCGCTCCATTGACGCCGGAAAATGGCCGCACATGGTAGGCAGCGATATTGTCTGTACTCCGCCTTTAGAGAAATCACCCGCCGAAATCGACGCGTTTTATCAGCGTACCCGCCGGGCACTGCTGGAAACCGTAGACGGTGCTCAATGCCTCTGGATTCTGGAGGCAACCATGGAAGAGCTAAACGCAGAGAAAACCCGTCAGGCTAAGTAGGAGTCACCCGGCGCACAATGGCCGGGTCTTTACCGTATCTCACCCCGGCCCCTCGCTCCCCGCCGCCAGCAGCGGCACCACCACGTCGCTGATGGGCACCCCAATCCCGTGCTTGCGGCCGTAGCGCTGGATCACGCCGTTGCGGATATCCCACTCCATCGGGCGATCCGCCTGACGGTCGGCCAGGATCGACGTACCCAGGTCCTCAGGCGCGCGCTGGAAGTTCGCCAGAATCTCCTGGGCCACCGCAACGTCCAGCTTCGCCCCTTCGGCGCGGGCGACGGCAAGCCCCTCGCGCAGGTAGGCCAGCGAAAGTTCGCTGATATCCTCACGCCTGAACATCCCAGCGCGGCGATTAGAAAGCACCATCAGCCCGGCGACCGCGTTTTGCAGCAGCTTGCGCCAGGCGACGGTAGCGAAATCTGTAGAGAGCTCAACCGCGCAGCGCGTATCGCGAAGCGCCTCCACCACCCGCTGCGCCTGCGGCACGTCCGGCAGCGTCAGGCGCGGCTTCGCCCGCAGCCACACGGACGCATCCGGCTCGCGCTGCGCGGGGAACCAGACTACCGACGGCAGTACCGTCGCGCCGTTAACCCACGGTTCAAGCTGGGCTTTTTGCTCCACGCCGTTTTGCAGCGCGCAGACCACGGTGTTTTCATCGCACAGGGCCCGCAGCCATCCGGCGCTGTCGGCATTTTGCGTCGTTTTTACCGCCACGAAAACGAGATCGACGGGGCGCGTGATGACGGCCGGATCGGTTAATACCGGGCCGGGCACCACGGTTTCACCCTCGTCGTGGCGCAGGCGTAATTCCGGGTGCGCGGTGCGTCCGCACAATAGCGGCGTACGGCCCGCGTCATGCAGCACCGCGGCGATGGTGGTACCAATTGCGCCAGGCCCAATCAGCGCAATCACTGGATTGTCAGACATGGTTAACTCCCCTTTTCGCTAAGCCTGCTAACAGTTATACCACCCTGAAAAGTGAGCGCCACGTCGTTGTCTATACTCAACACACAACAGACAACGGAGTGCGCCATGCCTTTACCCGATTTTAAGTCCTCTGAACCTTTCACCCTCGGCATCGAACTCGAACTGCAGGTGGTTAACCCGCCGGGCTACGATCTGAGCCAGGACTCCTCCGCGCTTATCGCCGCCGTCAAAGACGACATCAAAGGCGGCGAGGTCAAACACGACATCACCGAAAGCATGCTCGAAATCGCCACCGGCGTGTGCCAGAACATCGACCAGGCGGCGGCGCAGTTCTCGGTGATGCAGCAGAGCATCCTGCGCGCGGCGGCGGAGCAGCATATCCAGATCTGCGGCGGCGGGACGCATCCGTTCCAGAAGTGGCAGCGTCAGGAGGTGTGCGACGACGAGCGCTATAACGTCACGCTGGAGCGCTTCGGCTATCTGATTTTGCAGGCAACGGTATTCGGCCAGCACGTGCACGTCGGCTGCCGGACCGGGGACGACGCGATTTACCTGCTGCACGGCCTGTCGCGATTTGTGCCGCACTTTATCGCCCTGGCGGCAGCCTCACCGTATATGCAGGGTACGGACACGAAGTTCTCCTCGTCGCGGCTCAACATCTTCTCCGGCTTCCCGGATAACGGCCAGATGCCGTGGGTCAACAGCTGGCAGGAGTTCGAGGGGCTGTTCCGCCGCCTGAGTTCGACCAGCATGATCGACAGCATTAAGGATCTGCACTGGGACATCCGCCCCAGCCCGCATTTTGGCACCGTGGAGGTGCGGGTGATGGATACGCCGCTGACGCTCGGCCACGCCATTAACATCGCCGGGCTTATTCAGGCGACGTCGCACTGGCTGTTAACCGCGCGACCCTATAAGCATCAGGAGAAGGATTTTCTGCTCTACCGCTTTAACCGTTTTCAGGCCTGTCGCTACGGGCTGGAGGGAATATTAACGGACGTGCACACCGGTGAGCACAAAACCGTGGCTGAGGATATCGCCTGGCTGCTGGAGCAGGTTGCACCGTCGGCCGAGAAGCTCGGCGCGACGAGCGCAATCAATGAAATTGCCCTGCTGTTAAAGCAGGGCAAGAGCGAGGCGCAGCGCATGCGGGAGTTTATCGCCGACGGCGGCTCGCTGATCTCTCTGGTGCAGAAGCACTGCGAGCTGTGGGCGACGAGTCCGTAAGGCCGTGGCCCCACTCGCGCAGGCGCTGGAACAGCACGAACAGCGCCGGGATAAACAGGATCCCCACCACGGTCGCCACCAGCATGCCGCTGAACACCGTGGTGCCGATGATGCGGCGGCTCTGGGCACCCGCCCCGGTCGCCAGCATCATCGGCAGGACGCCGATGATGAACGACACGGCGGTCATCATCACCGCGCGGAAGCGGCGCGAGGCCCCTTCCCGCGCGGCATCGACAATCGCCATCCCGTCCATGCGCCGCGCACGGGCAAACTCCACGATAAGAATGGCGTTTTTAGCCGCTAGCGCGATCAGCAGCACCAGGCCTATCTGCACGTACACGTCGTTGGCATAGCCCGCCAACCACAGCCAGACCAGCGCCCCGCCGATGGCGAACAGCACCGAGAGCATCACGCTCGCCGGGAGCGTCCAGCTCTCGTACTGGGCAACGAGGAACAGCCACGCCATCACCACCGCCGCCAGCACGATCCATATCGCCTGATTGCCGGTCTGCTGCTCCTGATACGACATGCCGCTCCAGGCGTAGTCGTACCCCGCTGGTAAATTCTCCGCCAGAAGCTCGCCCATCGCCGCCATCGCGGTGCTGCTGCTCACCCCAGCCGCCGCCGAGCCGCTCACCGACACCGACGGGAACTGGTTGTACTGCTGCAGGAACGGCGCGCCGACGCTCGGCGTAATGGTGACGAGATTACTCAGGCGCACCCGCTCGCCGCTGTTGCTGCGCACGAACAGCTCGCTGATTTGCTCGGCGCGCTCGCGCCACTGCATCTCATTTTGCATTACCACGTGGTAGACGCGGTTGTTGACGCTGAAATCCCCGGCGCGCGTGCCGCCAAAGGCGGTTTGCAGGCTGCTGAAGATGCGCGACACCGGCACGTCGAGGCGCGCGGCGCGCTCGCGGTCAACGGTCAGCGTCAGCTGCGGCACGTTGCTGCTCCAGGTGGTGAACACGCGGCTCAGCTGCGGGTGCTGGTTAGCTTTCGCCAGCACCTCGCGGGTCACGCGCTCCAGCTCCGCCGGGCTCTGCCCCGCCTGCGCCTGGATGCGCAGGTCGAAGCCGGAGGCGTTGCCCAGCCCCGGCAGCGTCGGCGGGGCGAAGGTCATGATGGTCGCTTCCGGCAGGGCCAGCAGCTGGCGCTGCAGGGTACCCATCACCTCGTCCAGCGGCGGGCGCTCGCTCCAGTCCTTGAGCATGATGGAGATAAACCCGCCGTTGGAGGCGCTGGTGCCGTTGAGAATGTTAAATCCGGAGACCTGAATCACGTCCTCCACCGCCGGATTTTTTGCGATGAGTTCGCGTGCCGTGGTCATCACCGCTTCGGTGCGCTCCAGCGAGGCCGCCTCCGGCAGCTGGACGCTGGCAAAGAAGTAGCCCTGATCCTCCTGCGGCAGGAAGCCTTTAGGCATCGACGTAAAGCTGAACGCCACCACGGCCGCCGCGCCTGCGGTGGCCAGCAGCGCCAGCCACGGGCGAAGGTTGAAGACAGTCACGATGCGGGTGTAGACGCCACGCGTGGCCTCCAGCCCCCGGTTGAACCCACGGAAAATCGCTGCGGGCTGCGCCGGGCGCGGGCGCAGCAGCATCGCGCACAGGGCGGGCGTCAGGGTCAGCGCCACGAGGCTTGAGAGCGTGACGGCCGTCGAGAGCGTCACCGCAAACTGGCGGTACAGCTCGCCGACAATCCCCGGCAGGAGCGCTACCGGCACAAACACCGCCAGCAGCACCAGCGTCGTGGCGATGACCGGCCCGGCGATCTGGCGCAGCGCCAGCGCGGTCGCCGCCGTGCGGCTCTGCCCTTCCGCCATCAGCGTTTCGACGCTCTCCACCACCACGATGGCGTCATCCACCACCATGGTCAGCGCCAGAATAATGGCGAACAGGCTGAGCGTGTTGGCGGAGTAGCCGAGCGCGTAGAGCACCGCGAAGGTGCCCACCAGCGATACCGGAATGGCGAGCGCGACAATCAGCGTCGCACGCCAGCTTTGCAGGAACAGGGACACCACGACCACCACCGCCAGCATCGTCAGCGCCAGCGAGACGCCGATCTCTTTAATGGTGGCGGCAACAAAGGAGGTGGTGTCGAATTTCACCTCGTAGACCAGGTCGTCCGGGAAGCGCGTCGAGAGGCGATCCAGCTCCGCGCGCACCGCGTCGGCCACGCGCAGGGCGTTGGCGGACGGCGTCGGGTAGATGCCGAGGTAGGCGGAATCGTGCCCGTTCAGCTGCGCGCCGGAGCTGTAGCTGCGCGAGCCGAGCTCGATGGTGGCGACGTCCTTCAGGCGCACCAGCTGGCCCATCTCGCCCGCGCGGATGATGATGTCGGCAAAGTCTTCGGCCTGGCTTAAGCGCCCCAGGCCGTTGATGGTCAGGGTCTGCTGCTGGCCGTTAAACACCGGCGGCGTGCCGACCTGGCCTGCCGCCCCCTGCACGTTCTGCTCGCGCAGCGCCTGCGCCACGTCGTCGGTGGTGACGTTCAGGGCGTTCATGCGGTCCGGACGCAGCCAGATGCGCATGCTGTAGTCGCGCGCGCCGAACATCTGCACCTGCCCGACGCCCGGCAGACGCGACAGCGCCTCGCGCACCTGGGTGCTGGCGTAGTTGCTCACAAACAGCGGCGTGTGGGTGTTGTCCGGTGAGTAAAGACTTACCCCCATCATCAGGTTGGTGGCGCGCTTGCGCACCTGCACGCCGTTTTGCTGCGCCTCGGTCGGGAGCTGCGCCACGGCCTGCGAGACGCGGTTTTGCACGTCGATGGCGGCGAGGTCCGGATCGGTGCCCGCCGCGAAGGTGATGTTCAGGCTGTACGAGCCTTCGTCCGAGCTGGTGGACTCCATGTAGAGCATATGATCCACGCCGTTCAGCTGCGTCTCCAGCGGCGTGGCGATAGCCTCCGCCACGTCAGCCGAGCTGGCGCCCGGCCAGCTGG
>Ga0207713_1001023_pt1 | contig 24337 bp, 24 predicted proteins | sample KBSS64metaG_FD_184404 | JGI IMG/M metagenome (GOLD analysis project Ga0207713, IMG submission 184404) | Switchgrass rhizosphere microbial communities from Kellogg Biological Station, Michigan, USA - KBS S6-4 metaG (SPAdes) (version 2) | ecosystem: Host-associated > Plants > Roots > Rhizosphere >... | reverse complement strand
ATTTACAGCAGGGCTTCGTCCTGACCCGGCATTGGCGCGACACCCCGGCCGGCACCGAAGTCGAGTTCTGGCTGGCGACCGACGCCGGGCCGCGCCGTGTGCGCCTGCCGCATCAGCCGTCGGTGGCGTTCATCCCGGCTGCGCAGCGTGAGCAGGCCGAGCGGGTATTGGCGGACGAAAAGAGCGTCGAGCTGCGCCCCTTGGCCCTGCAGGATTTCGAGCATCGCCCGGTGCTCGGGCTGTATTGCCAGCAGCATGGTCAGTTGATGCGCCTCGAAACCGCGCTCAACCGGCACAGTGTCGATGTCTTCGAAGCCGACGTGCGACCGCCCGAGCGCTACCTGATGGAGCGTTTCATCACCGCGCCCGTCTGGTTCAGCGGCACGCCCGATGCCGACGGCGTGTTGCTCGACGCCCACCTCAAACCTTCACCTGACTATCGCCCGCAACTGCGGCTGGTCTCGCTGGACATCGAAACCACCGAGCAGGGCGAGTTGTACTCCATCGCCCTGGAAGGTTGCGGCGAGCGCCAGGTATACATGCTCGGCGCACCGAACGGCGATGACAGCCTTGTCGACTTCGATCTCGAGTACTGCGAGTCGCGGACCCTGATCCTCAAGAAGCTCAACGACTGGTTCGCCCGCCACGACCCCGACGCGATCATCGGCTGGAACCTCGTGCAGTTCGACCTGCGCATCCTCCACGAACACGCCCGGCGCCTCGGCGTGCCGCTCAAGCTCGGGCGTGGCGGCGAGGAAATGCAGTGGCGCGAACACGGCAGCCGCAATCACTACTTCGCTGCAGCGGCGGGACGGTTGATCATCGACGGCATCGAATCCCTGCGTTCGGCGACCTGGAGCTTTCCCTCGTTCAGCCTGGAAAACGTCGCCCAGACCCTGCTTGGCGAAGGCAAGTCCATCGACAACCCGTACCAGCGCATGGACGAGATCAACCGCATGTTCGCCGAGGACAAACCGGCGCTGGCCAAGTACAACCTCAAGGACTGCGAACTGGTCACGCGGATCTTCGCCAAGACCGAGCTGCTGAAATTTTTACTGGAGCGCGCCAGCGTCACCGGCCTGCCGGCGGATCGCAGCGGCGGCTCGGTGGCGGCATTCACGCATTTGTATATGCCGCTGATGCACCGCCAGGGTTTTGTGGCGCCGAACCTTGGCACCAATCCGCCGCAGGCCAGCCCCGGCGGGTTTGTCATGGACTCGCGACCGGGGCTTTACGAATCGGTGCTGGTGCTCGACTACAAGAGTCTTTACCCGTCGATCATTCGTACCTTTCTGATTGATCCGGTGGGGTTGATCGAAGGCTTGCAGCATCCGGATGACAGCGACTCGGTGCCGGGCTTTCGCGGTGCGCGCTTCTCCCGTACCCGGCATTGCCTGCCGTCCATCGTCGCTCGGGTCGCCGAGGGCCGCGAGACCGCCAAGCGCGAGCACAACGCGCCGCTGTCCCAGGCGCTGAAGATCATCATGAACGCCTTTTACGGCGTGCTCGGTTCCAGCGGTTGCCGGTTTTTCGATACGCGGCTGGCGTCTTCGATCACCCTGCGTGGCCACGAAATCATGCTGCGCACCCGGCAGTTGATCGAAGCCCAGGGCCACGCGGTGATTTATGGCGATACCGACTCGACGTTCGTCTGGCTGCGTCACCCCCATGGTCAGGAAGAGGCGGCAACCATCGGCCGGGCGCTGGTGCAACACGTCAACGACTGGTGGCGCGAGCATGTGCGTGAGCAGTACGGGCTGGAAAGCGCCCTCGAATTGCAGTTTGAAACCCACTACAAACGCTTCCTGATGCCGACTATCCGTGGCGCCGAGGAGGGCAGCAAAAAGCGCTACGCCGGCCTGGTGACCCGCGCCGACGGCAGCGAGGAAATGGTCTACAAAGGCTTGGAAACCGTGCGCACCGACTGGTCACTGCTGGCCCGGCAATTTCAGCAGGAGCTGTACGAGCGGATCTTCCAGCGCAAGCCGTATCAGGATTACGTGCGCGAGTACGTGCGCAGGACCCTGGCCGGCGAGTTCGACGAGCGACTGGTCTACCGCAAGCGCCTGCGCCGCACCCTCGATGACTACGAACGCAACGTGCCGCCCCACGTCCGCGCCGCGCGGCTGGCGGACGATTACAACGCGCAGCACGGGCGCCCCCGCCAGTATCAGAATGGCGGCTGGATCAGCTACGTCATCACCCTGGCCGGCCCCGAACCGCTGGAAGTGCGCCGCGCGGCCATCGACTACGACCACTACATCACTCGCCAGCTGCAACCGGTGGCGGATGCGATCCTGCCGTTTGTCGACGACGATTTCTCAACCCTGATCGGTGGGCAACTGGGCCTGTTTTGAGTCCAGCAGTTGCAGGGTCCACTCGTCCTGAATGCCGTGGAAGAAACGCTCCAGCGCCTGATGCCAAGGGCTGTCGTCGACAGCGAACTGGGCGAACAGGGTCATTGATGAGTGGAATTTCAGGTCGTCCGGATGGCCGAAAATCTCGGCAATCGAACGCTGCTGCACGTTCAGCACCAGCTGCGTGCAGGTCCGCAGCCGGGCGCCGAGCAGCTCATGGGCCAGATAGGCCTTGGCCTCACCGGCCGAGCCAATTGCGAACCGCCGCGACATCTCGCTGCCGCCGAGCCCGGCGAACTGCGGGAACACGAACCACATCCAGTGGCTGCGCTTGCGGCCCTCGCCGAGCTCGCGCTGGACCCGTTCGAACACCGGGTCCTGGGCGAGCACGAAGCGTTGCAGGTTGAATGGATCGTCCTGATCAGTGCTTCTCATGGCGAAGCCCTCTGTCAGTCGGCGGTGGCTCAGACCATGGCCAGCCGCTGCTTGCGTTGTGGCGCGTGAAACGCCTGGTCCAGCGCCGCCAAATCCCCGGCCTCGAGTTGCAGCTGCGCCGCCTGTGCATTGAGCTGCACGTGTTCCGGGCGCACGGCCTTGGGAATCGCGATCAGCCCATCCTGACGCAGAATCCACGCCAGCGAAACCTGTGCCGGGGTCACGCCGTGACGAGCGGCAATCTGTTTCAGCACCGGCTCGGCCAGCATCGCGCCGCCCTGGCCGATCGGGCAGTACGCCATCAACGGCATGCGCTGCTGTTGGCACCACGGCAGCAGGTCGAATTCGATACCGCGCTCTTCCAGGTTGTACAGCACCTGATTGGTGGCGCAGGCCGAATGCGACAGTTCTTCGAGATCGTCGACGTCGAAGTTCGAGACGCCCCAGCGACCGATCTTGCCGTCCTCGCGCAGACGTTCGAACGCCTCGACGGTTTCTTCCAGCGGATACTGGCCGCGCCAATGCAGCAGATAGAGGTCGATGTAATCGGTGTCGAGCCGGCGCAGGCTACGCTCGCAGGCCTGGGGAATGCCTTGGCGGCTGGCGTTGTGCGGGTAGACCTTGCTCACCAGAAACACTTGATCGCGCAGGCCGGCAATGGCTTCGCCGACGACGGTTTCGGCACCGCCTTCACCGTACATTTCCGCAGTGTCGATCAAGGTCATCCCCAGTTCGATGCCACTGCGCAGGGCCGCCACTTCACGCTTGTGCGCCGAACGGTCTTCGCCCATGCGCCAGGTGCCCTGGCCAATCACCGGCACCTGCACGCCAGCCAATTCGAGGGTACGCATTCAAACCTCCTTTCTGAAAGGGTCGATACCTTGGGTGGGCAGCAGAATAGCCCACGGGTTCCGTCCGGTTCCAGAAAGGAGGTCAGGTGCTTACTTGGCGGAGAACTTCAACACCACGCTCTGGGTGTAGGTCTGGCCGGGATCGAGGCGGGTACTCGGGAAGTTCGGCTGGTTCGGCGAGTCCGGATAATGCTGGGTTTCCAGAGTGAACGCTCCCCAGTGCGGATAGACCTTGCCACCCTTGCCCTTGACCGTGCCGTCGAGGAAGTTGCTGGTGTAGAACTGCACGCCCGGTTCGTTGGTGTACAGCTGCAAGTGGCGACCGGATTGCGGGTCGCTGACTTCGGCGGCGAGTTTGCTGACGTCACCCTTGGTGTCCAGCGCCCAGTTGAAATCGAAGCCGCCTTGTTTCTCCTCAGCGAATTTCAACTGCGGATGGTCGGCCTTGATGTGCTGGCCGATGGCGGTCGGTTTGGTGAAGTCCATCGGTGTGCCGGCCACGGGCGCCAGTTCGCCGGTCGGGATCAGCTTGGCGGTGACCGGGGTGTAATGGCTGGCGTGCAGGGTGGCGACTTGCTTGAGGATGTCGCCATTGCCGGCGCCGGCAAGGTTGAAGTAGCTGTGGTTGGTCAGGTTGAGCACAGTGGGTTTGTCGGTGCTGGCCTTGTAGTCGATGCGCAGCTCGTTAGAGTCGGTAAGGCGGTAGGTCACCTCGGTGGTGAGGTTGCCGGGGAAACCCATTTCACCATCCGCCGACAGATAGGTCAGGGTCACGCCGACCGAATCCTTGTCTTTGGTTTCCTTCGCCTTCCAGACCTTTTTGTCGAAGCCCTGAGTGCCGCCGTGCAAGGCGTTGGTCTTGTCGTTCTGCGGCACTTGATAGCGCTTGCCGTCGAGTTCGAATGCGCCGTCGGCCAGGCGATTGCCGAAGCGGCCGATGGTTGCGCCGAAGTACGCGGTGCCTTTCTGATAACCCTGCACATCATCGAAACCGAGGACGATGTCGTCGAGCTTGCCGTGCTTGTCCGGCACTTGCAGCGCCTGCAAGGTCGCTCCGTAGGTGATGACCGTGGCTTGCATGCCGTGGCTGTTGCGCAGGATGTATTGCTCGACCGGCGTGCCGTCATTGGTTTGACCGAAGGCTTTGTGTTCGCTGGACAGGCCGGCGGCCTGGGCGGAGAGGGTGGCGATCATCAGGGACAGTCCGAGGCCGCAGAGTGAGTGTCGGGATTGAAGCATGGGTTGACCTTCCTTTTTGTTGTTGTTTTGAAAATCGTTAAATAGTCATGCTAATTAATGGATGAATGGGAATTTATAGCGGATTAAACGATTAATGCAAAAATAAAGTCGGACTAAATTGATTGGGCCAGCGGTGCCGAAGGTCGGGAATACACGCCGGCACTGCACTTTTGCGAAATCCCCGGCTCTATCCATGGCCAGGGTGCGGTGACTTCCGCCGCACAGGAACGTGTCCGTCAAAGAATTCATGCCGAGAGTTTTTCACCCCATCGTTGCATTCATTTATCGCCCGTGCCTGCTGCTGGCCTTTTTGTCGACGCTGCTGCTCGGCGGTTGCAGCCATCAGGACGGCAACAATTTCATCACCCAGATGCGCGAGGGCAGGCCTCAGGAATTTCTCCAGACCAGCGTCGATCGCATGGCAACTCTGGCGATGCGTGACAACCTCGACAGCCTCTACCGCTTGATGGGCAAGTTGTATTTGCGTAACCCGGAGGAACTGCGCAAATCCGGTTTTCTCGACATTCGCACGGCGGTCAAGCAGGTGCGACTGGCCATCGAGCAACAGCAACCCTTGCCGACCCTCGGCGGCAAAAAGGATCTGGCAGCGCTGAGCTATGCCATGAGCCCGGAATTCCTCGGCGACCGGGTCGGCGCGTTCATCTATGCGATCGGCAGCATGCTGGTCACCGCCCACGGCAACCGCACCGAGTTCTACATGACCGATGCGATCAACCCGACCTTCGTCAACAACGCCGCGCGCAACATCGAGAAAGCCACTTGGATCCTCGCCCAGCGGCAGAACAAGGATGGCCAGCCGCTGCTGTTTTCCAATGAGATTTCCGAGGAGGGCAGCAACCTGAGTTTCGCCACGGAGTTCGGCAAAGTCGTGGCGCGTCTGGATCTGCTGACCCAGATGCTCGACGAGCGCTACCGGCGCATCGGACTGAATTACGCCCAGAGCCTGCTGTTTTTGAATTTTTTGCCCGTGCAGTGAAATGGCATAACGATAGATCCGATCGATATAGGGCGTTATAAGAAAACTGGTTATGCTGCGGGCCGGATTTTCCTGTGGTTTGTCTGGACGTCTTAATGGAATTGGCAAATTTCGGCCTGGTGATTGCCGGGCTGGTGGTGGGGTTCATCGTCGGCATGACCGGTGTCGGCGGCGGTTCGTTGATGACGCCGATCCTGCTGTGGTTCGGCATCAATCCGGCCACGGCGGTGGGCACGGATCTGCTGTACGCGGCCATCACCAAATCCAGTGGCGTGCTGGTGCACAGGAAGAACAAGAACATCGACTGGGCCATCACCGGCTGGCTGACCCTGGGCAGTGTTCCGGCGGTGGCGATGACCTTGTGGTTCCTCAGCACCTTGCACACCGCCCCGGACGCGATGAACGCCATCATCAAGCAAGCGCTGGGCTTCGTGCTGTTCGCCACGGCGCTGGCGATTCTGTTCAAGAAACGCCTGCTGGAATTCGCCCACAAACGTGCTGGCGGCAACTACAACCCCAGCGGCGCGCGCCTGAATGGCATGACCGTGATCACCGGTCTGATCCTCGGCACCATGGTCGCCCTGACCTCCATCGGCGCCGGCGCCCTTGGCACCGTCGCACTGTTCATCCTCTATCCGCTGCTGCCGACCCGCCGCCTGGTCGGCACCGAAATCGCCCACGCCGTCCCGCTGACCCTGGTCGCCGGCCTCGGCCACGCGAGCATGGGCAACATGGACTGGGGCGTGCTCGGCTTTCTGCTGGTCGGCTCGCTGCCGGGCATCTGGCTCGGCAGCCACCTGACCGGCCGCGTCTCCGATGAACTGCTGCGCCCGTGCCTGGCGACGATGCTGGTGTTGATCGGTTACAAGCTGGCGTTCTGATCGGCGAGCATCCATGACCCCGAAGGCTCGAGCGTCAGCTGACGCGGCATGAAAGGTAAACAAATGGGCGCAGGGTCGCGCCCAACCGGTTGCGCAAAATCGGTGCTGACCTAAGCTTTGGGCAAGGCGAAACACTTTTGCCGGGCAGCCCCCGGAACAATCGCCGCGATGCGCAATCATTAGAGCGTGGATATCAAAAGGAGATGCGCATGCTCATCAGGTCACTGACCCTGACACTCTTGCTGGCGATTGCCGGCCCCCTGTTCGCCGCCGACGGCGATTCCCCTCTGGACGTCGACAAGGGCATCAACCGCCCGGTGATCGTGATCGCTTCCAGTACGGTCGATTCTTATTGGGTCAGCCTGAAAAAAGCGCTGGACGACCCGGCCAACAAACAAGGCATCGCCGACCGCAAGATCAAGGTTTACACCATCCTGAGCATGAGCGGTCAGGTCGATGGCAAAAGCCTCGAGCAGCAGCAAACCATGGCGCTGCTGCGCTCGCTGAAGCTGGGCGCCGGGGCGTATCCGAAAGTCTTCCTGGTGGGCAAGGATGGCGAGACCAAACTGACGGCTTCTGGAGAGGAAGCGGCGGCGGTCGATCTGAAGAAGATCTTCGACACCATTGATGCGTTGCCTGCCGCTGAAAAAGAAGCCACTTCCACCGTGGTGACGGCGCCGGCTGCTGCAGAACCGACCCCGGCCAAGGGTGCGAAAGGGACAAAACCCGCCAAGCCGACCAAACCGGCAAAGCCGCCGGAAATGCCGGATGATTGATGTCCTGATTCAGGGGTGATCAGAAAAGAAAAACGGGCGACCTTCTCAGGTCGCCCGTTTTTTATGGCGTGATTACCGGGTCAATTCCCCCAGAATCCTGTGCGCAATCTTCACCCGCTCTCCATTCGGATAATTGCGGTTCGCCAGAATCACGATCCCGACTTTCTTCGACGGCACGAATGCGACGTAGGCGCCGTAACCCCCGGTGGAACCGGTCTTGTTCAGCAGCACGTTCGCCGGTTCAGGCTGTGGCGGATTCAGCCATTTGACCTTGTGCGCCTCCATGGCCATTGGCGTCGAGTTGCCGTCCAGCAGGCGGTCGAGGCTGATCGGGTAGGCGTAGCGTTCCCAGCCCAGGCCCTGGGTCATGTCGCCGACGGTGTAGTAGCCGGTGTGGGTGAGGGCGATGGCTTTTTGCAGAGGTGTTTCGAGTCTGGCGGTGTCGAGGTTGGCCTGGACGTATTGCAGCAGGTCGGCGGCGCTGGTTTTCACGCCGTAGGCTTCGGAAGCCAGGGCGCCGGGGCTGACTCGAACCGGATTGTTGTTCTTGTCATAGCCTTGGGCGTAGAGCTTTTGTTCAGACGCGGGCACCGACAGGAAGGTGTGCTTGAGCCCGAGTTTCGGCAGCAGGGTTTCGGTCATGACCTGATTGAACGGCCGGCCGAGGCTTTTTGCGGCCAGGTAGCCGAACAGGCCGATGCTCGGGTTGGAATACAGGCGATGGCTGCCGGCCGGATACGTCGGTTTCCACTGTTGGTAATAGCCGAGCATCTTGTCGGAAGAATCTGCGGCATCCGGGAATTGCAGCGGCAGTCCCCCCGCGCTGTAGGTGCCCAGTTGCAGCAGGCTGATGTGGTCGAAGGCGCTGCCTTTGAGTTCGGGCCAGTGCTGGCTGGCCTTGTCGGAGAATTGCAGTTTGCCGCTGGCCTGGGCGTACGCGGCGAGGGTCGCGGTGAAGGTTTTGCTCACCGAACCGATTTCGAACAGGGTGTTTTCACTTACCGCTTGCCCGGTGCTTTTGTCGGCGACACCGTAATTAAAGTAATGCGCCTTGCCATCGACTGTCACGGCCACGGCGAGACCTGCGATGTCCTGTTGCTGCATGACCGGGGTCACGGTGGCCTTGACCAGCGCCTGCAACTGATCGTCGGTTGGCGGGGCGGCCAAGCAAGTGGCGGTGCTGAAGAAAAGTCCGAAAGCGCTGTAGGACTTGAGTTTGTTCAGGTTGATCGATGACATGCTTGAACCACTCTCCATGAGTGTTGATGGTGTTATCCCGCTACACTGCGAGCGTTTTCCGTCGGGCCGGCTGATCGGCGCCGCCAAATCTAGGCAGTCCGGCGTCTTTCGACAAACGATGAAAACTCGGACGAGCCATTAGAAAAATTTGGGACTTGGCATGATTCGACCTCAATTGCCTTTGAATGCATTGCGCGCCTTCGAGGCCTCTGCGCGTCATTTGAGCTTCACCCGCGCCGCCGTGGAGTTGTGTGTAACTCAGGCGGCCGTCAGCCATCAGGTCAAAAGCCTGGAGGCGCAACTCGGCGTGATCCTGTTCAAACGCCTGCCCCGTGGGCTGATGCTGACCGGCGAGGGCGAAACCCTGCTGCCGGTGCTGACCACGTCGTTTGATCATATCGCGCAGATGCTCGAGCGTCTGGCGGGCGGGCAATATCGGGAAATGCTTACGGTCGGCGCGGTGGGCACCTTCGCGGTGGGATGGCTGTTGCCGAGGCTGGCAGACTTTCAAGCGAAACATCCGCTCATAGATTTGCGACTGTCGACCAACAACAACCGGGTGGACGTCGCCGCCGAAGGGCTGGATTACGCGATCCGCTTCGGTGCCGGGGCATGGCACGGTATCGAGGCGACCCGTTTGCTGGAGGCGCCATTGTCGGTGCTCTGCGTGCCGGAAATCGCCCGGCAACTGCACACGCCGGGGGATCTTCTGCAGCACCGTTTGCTGCGCTCCTATCGCACCGATGAGTGGCCGGAATGGTTTCACGCGGCGGGTCTGGCGACCCATGCTGCGCCGCCCCAGAGCATCGTGTTCGACTCGTCGCTGGCGATGATGGAAGCGGCGTTGCAGGGCGGCGGGGTGGCATTGGCGCCGCCGTTGATGTTTGCCCGGCAACTGGCGGCGGACCTGATCCGCCAACCCTTTGCCATCGAAATCAGCACCGGCAGCTATTGGCTGACGCGGTTGCAGTCTCGGCCGGAGACGTCAGCGATGGCGGCGTTCAAACACTGGTTGCTGGAGGCTGCGCAGGTTTAACGCACCAGACACGGCTTCTTGTTATCGAACGTCCAGCCCGGAATCAGAAACTGCATCGCCACGCTGTCATCCCGCGCGCCGAGTCCCATGCCTTTATAGAGTTCGTGGGCCTTGGCCACCTGATCCATGTCCAGTTCCACGCCCAGCCCCGGTTTCTTCGGCACCTGCACGCAGCCGTCGACGATTTGCAGCGGTGCCTTGGTCAGGCGCTGGCCGTCCTGCCAGATCCAGTGGGTGTCGATGGCGGTGATGTCGCCCGGTGCGGCGGCCGCGACGTGGGTGAACATCGCCAGGGAAATGTCGAAATGGTTGTTGGAGTGCGAGCCCCAGGTCAGGCCCCATTCGTGGCACATCTGCGCCACGCGCACCGAACCCTGCATGGTCCAGAAGTGCGGGTCGGCCAGCGGAATGTCGACTGACTGCAGCTGGATCGCATGGCCCATCTCGCGCCAGTCGGTGGCGATCATGTTGGTGGCGGTTTTCAGCCCGGTGGCGCGACGGAATTCGGCCATCACTTCACGGCCCGAATAGCCGTTTTCCGCACCACACGGGTCTTCGGCATAAGCCAGCACATGATGCTGGTCGCGGCACAGACGGATCGCCTCTTTCAGTGACCACGCGCCGTTCGGATCAAGGGTGATGCGGGCGTCGGGGAAACGTTCGGCCAGTGCGGTCACTGCTTCGATTTCCGCATCACCGCTGAGCACGCCGCCCTTGAGCTTGAAGTCCTTGAAGCCATAACGCGCATGGGCAGCCTCGGCCAGACGCACCACGGCGTCGGCGGTCATGGCTTTCTCGTGACGCACGCGGAACCAGTCGTTGTCGGCATCCGGTTCGCTGCGGTAGGCGAGGTCGGTTTCCCGGCGATCGCCCACGTAGAACAGGTAGCCAAGCATCTTCACTTCATCACGTTGCTGACCTTCGCCGAGCAATGCCGCCACCGGCACGTCGAGGTGCTGGCCAAGCAGGTCGAGCAGGGCGGCTTCCAACCCGGTGACCGCGTGAATGGTGATGCGCAGGTCGAAGGTTTGCAGGCCACGGCCGCCGGCATCGCGGTCGGCGAACGTCTGGCGAACCTGGTTGAGGATCTTCTGATACGTGCCGATCGGGCTGCCGACCACCAGGTTGCGGGCGTCTTCGAGGGTCTGGCGGATGCGTTCGCCGCCGGGCACTTCGCCGACGCCGGTATGGCCGGCGTTGTCCTTGAGGATGACGATGTTGCGGGTGAAAAACGGCCCGTGGGCGCCGCTCAGGTTGAGCAGCATGCCGTCGTGGCCGGCCACCGGGATGACTTGCATTTCGGTGATGATCGGGGCTTTGGCGATGTCGTGTGCGGTCATTTGGGATTGTCCTTTCAAGCGGATTCAGGCGTGTTTCGGCGCGGCATCGGCCACGGCGACGTCAGGTGCGGATTTGGGAGTCATGCGGGCGGCGAACACGATGATTGCGGCAATGATCGAGGTCGCGGCCAGGCCATAGAGGCCGCCCTGGATCGAACCGGTGTGTTGCTCGAGCAAACCGAAAGTGGTGGGAGCGACGAAGCCGCCGAGGTTGCCTACCGAGTTGATCAACGCGATCACGGCAGCGGCGATCCGCGCATCGAGATAGGCCTGCGGGATCGGCCAGAACAGCGACGACGCGGATTTGAAACCCAGCGCAGCAAAGCAGATCGCGACGAAAGCAAAAATCGGCCCGCCGGTGGTGGACATGAACATCCCCGCCGCGGCGATCAGCAATGCAGTGGCTACCCATGCCTGCTGGTGTTTCCACTTCGCCGAGAACGAGGCGAACGCATACATGCCGATGATCGACAGCAACCACGGAATCGAGTTGAACAGGCCGACCTGGAAGTCGCTCATCTCGCCCATCTTCTTGATGATGCTCGGCAGCCAGAACGTTGCGGCGTAGATCGTCAATTGAATGAAGAAGTAGATCAGGCAGAACAGGATGATCTGGCGATCCTTGAGCAGTTTGCCCAGCGACGGCCGGATCGGGGTCGCGGCTTCGCGTGCCTTCTGTTCATCGTCGATGGCTTTGACCAGCGCATCCTGCTCGGCGCGGGTCAGCCACTTGGCATCGTGGGGCTTGGCGTCGAGCCAGAACCAGACGAACACGCACAGGCCGACCGAGAACATCCCCTCAATGAAATACATCCACTGCCAGCCATGCATGCCCAGACCTTCGATCTGCAGCAACAGGCCGGACAACGGGCCGGAAATCAGCGAGGCCACGGCCGAGCCGCTCAAGAAAATCGCAATCGCCTTGCCGCGTTCGGCTCCCGGCAACCAGCGGGTGAAGTAGTAGATCACCCCGGGGAAGAACCCGGCCTCGGCCACGCCGAGCAGGAAGCGCAGAATGTAGAAGTGGGTTTCGTTCTGGATGAACGCCATGCCGGCGGCCACCAGACCCCAGGTGAGCATGATGCGGGTCAGCCAGATTCGCGCGCCGACCTTTTGCAGCAACATGTTGGAAGGAACTTCGAACAGCGCGTAACCGATGAAGAACAGACCGGCACCGAAACCGTAGGCCGCGGCACCGATGCCGAGGTCGTGTTCCATGTGGGTACGGACGAAGCCGATGTTCACCCGGTCAATGTAATTGACGATGAACATGATGACGAACAGCGGCAGGACGTGGCGTTTGACTTTGGCAATGGCGGAGGACAGCACCGAATCGGCGCCCTCGTTCATCCCGGCAATGGACGATTTCACTTGGTTTTCTCCCACTCGTTATTTTTATGCGGGGTGTGGCTGGTGTTGCGTTGTTGATAGACATCATACAACTAGATTTTTTTGTCCTACAAGCGGGAGTGCTCAATCAAATTCGTCTACGGGAAAGGGTTTTTATGCTTTTTCAGATTTTATGCGCCGTGTTTGTTAGCTTTTGTAGGGGGGGTGGCACGCGTAGTAGAGCGTTTTGTTCCAGTGCAAGTGAGGCGCCTGCTCGGCGCAGTGGAAGATTTTCTAGCTAAAATTGAGTGTTGTCATACAAGTTAGATCTCGGAATTCATAGGAGCTCATACAAGTCATTGCCGCCAGTGCTACGATCGGTTTGCCCCGATCACCGGAACCGACCATGCAAGACGACTTCGACGCCCCCGCCCGTAAACGCGCGCACAACCTGGCCCACGACCTGGTGGAAAAACTGACCCAGAGCATCCTGCTCGGTCAGATGCTGCCCGGTGACAAGTTGCCGTCGGAAAACTCGATCGTTCAGGAACACGGCGTCAGCCGCACCGTCGTGCGTGAGGCGATTTCCAAGTTGCAGGCGTCAGGGCTGGTGGAGACGCGACACGGTATCGGCACCTTCGTGATCGAACGCGCAGCGGAGCAGGGGCTGCGGCTGAATGTCGACACCGCGCTGGGGGTGCGCAGCATTCTCGAGCTGCGCATGGGCCTGGAGACGCAAGCCGCGGCACTGGCCGCGCAGCGCCGCACCGAGCAACAACTGATGCAGATGCGTCAGGCGCTGGACGACTATCAGCGTCTATTGGCCAATAACGACAGCTGCGTCGAAGCCGACCGGCGCTTCCACTTGCTGATTGCCGAAGCCACCGGCAATGTCTGCTTCACCGAAATCATGCAACACCTTGGCAGCGCGATGATCCCGCGCACCCGGGTCAATGCGGCCGAGCGCGGGGCGGTGGATTTGAGCAAGCTCGGGCAACTGGCGAATCTTGAGCATGAGGCGATCTTCAACGCCATCAAACGTCAGGACGCGGACGCGGCGCGCGCGGCAATGTGGTTGCATCTGACCAACAGTCGAGACCGGTTTTCAGCCACGAGCTGAATGCCGCTGGTCTGTTCGATAGCACGCCCGGTGCGGCGGCACTTCCAACGAGTACGACCCGGATCTTCCGGGCCTCATGCTCTGAGGTGCAATCATGGCTGACGATACGCTGTTTCAGGGAGGCACGGCCCCAACCGACCCTACCCGCAAAGTCCCCGGTACGGATGAGCCGACTCTGGCCGATCACGAGATGCCGCCGGGCGTCATGCCCGGGCGCGACCCGTTGAGCGATGCCGATCGGCCGGAAGACTGGAAGGATCCGTCGTCCGATGAAGACATACCGCCGGCTGATGAGCCGACACCGCTGTCCGATGACAGGCGCTGAACAAAACCCGGCTGATTGCCGGGTTTTTTTGATGCTTTTAAACAGCGCCGAGATCGCGCATCAACAACCCAAACCGCAAATCCACCGCATCCGGAATCGGCAGATACACCGTATGCCCGTCCCCCGGCGCCACGTCGATGGCTTCACCTTTCAGGTTCTGCAATTCATGCAGATCAAAATGGAAGTTGCCCTTGGGCGTCATCAGTTCCAGGTGATCGCCCAGTGCAAAACGGTTCTTAACCTTGACCTCGGCCAGACGATCCCGACGTTCGCCGGTCAACTCGCCCACAAACTGCTGACGCTCCGACACCGAGCTGCCGTTCTGATAGTTCTGGTATTCGTCATGCACGTGCCGGCGCAGGAAGCCTTCGGTGTAGCCGCGCTGGGCGAGGGATTCCAGATCGGTCATCAGGCTGCGGTTGAATTCGCGACCGGCCACCGCATCGTCGATAGCCCGGCGATAGACCTGGGTGGTGCGCGCGCAATAGAAGTGCGATTTGGTCCGGCCTTCGATCTTCAGTGAGTGCACGCCCATGCGGGTCAGGCGCTCGACGTGCTGCACCGCGCGCAGGTCCTTGGCGTTCATGATGTAGGTGCCGTGCTCGTCTTCGAAGGCCGGCATCAGCTCGCCGGGTCGGTTGGCTTCCTGCAGCAGGAACACCTGATCGGTGGGGGCGCCGAGGCCGAGGGTCGGTTGCGGTTCGAAGGTCTGCACGATTTCGCCGAGCTGGTTTTCGCTGGCCTCCTGCGCCGAGTATTTCCAGCGGCAGGCGTTGGTGCAGGTGCCCTGATTGGCGTCGCGTTTGTTCATGTAACCCGAGAGCAGGCAGCGGCCGGAATAGGCCATGCACAGCGCGCCGTGGACGAACACTTCCAGTTCCATGCCGGGCACTTGCTCGCGGATTTCGCCGATCTCTTCCAGCGACAATTCACGGGACAGGATGATCCGACTCAAGCCCTGCTGTTGCCAGAATTCGACACTCGCCCAGTTCACCGTGTTGGCCTGCACCGAGAGGTGGATCGGCATCTGCGGAAAGTGCCGGCGCACCAGCATGATCAGGCCGGGGTCAGACATGATCAGCGCGTCCGGCGCCATCTCGATCACCGGCGCCAGGTCCTTGAGGAAGGTCTTCAGTTTGGCGTTGTGCGGCGCGATGTTGACCACCACGTAGAAGCGCTTGCCCTGGGCCTGGGCTTCACGAATGCCAAGCGCCAGGTTGGCATGATCGAACTCGTTGTTGCGCACCCGCAGGCTGTAGCGTGGCTGGCCGGCGTACACCGCATCGGCCCCATAGGCGAAGGCGTAACGCATGTTTTTCAGGGTGCCGGCGGGGGCGAGCAGTTCGGGGGTGAAGGAGGTCGTCATGGCGGCGTCGGTCGCAAAAGCGCGGCAGGGTAGAGCAGTTGCGCCGAGGGTTTATTGATCTGGATCTATGCTCCATGAAGAAACAGGGCACTCGCGCTGACGCTGGCTGACTAAACGGGACGGGCGCGGGTGGCGCCTGACTGACCTGGACCGGACATGAACCAAAAGAGTCTGCAATTCAAATCCCTCACCGTGCTGTTGTTTCTGGTGACGGTCGCCTTCATCTGGATCCTGCTGCCGTTCTACGGTGCGGTGTTCTGGGCGGTGATCCTCGGCATCCTGTTCGCACCGATGCAGCGCCAGTTGCAACTGAAATTCGGCTGGCAACGCAACCTCACATCACTGTGTACCTTGAGCATCTGCCTGGTGATTGCGATCTTGCCGGTGATCGTCCTCAGTGTACTGCTGGTGCAGGAAGGGGCGACGCTTTACGACAATATCGAAAGCGGCAAGCTCGATATCGGCGCTTATCTGGCGCAGTTCAAGCACAGCCTGCCACCTTACTTTCAGCATCTGCTCGACCGCTTCGGCATGGGCGAGCTCAATGCCTTGCGCGAGAAGATCGTCAAGACCGCCATGCAGGGCAGTCAGGCGCTGGCGAGTCAGGCGTTCAGTTTCGGCCAGGGCACGTTCGAGTTCGTGGTGAGTTTTTTCATCATGCTGTACTTGCTGTTTTTCTTCCTGCGCGACGGCGCCGAACTGGCGCGCAAAGTGCGCACAGCGATACCGCTGGAGGAGCATCACAAGCGTCGCTTGCAGTTGAAATTCAATCGCGTGGTGCGCGCCACGGTGAAGGGCAATCTGCTGGTGGCGATCACGCAGGGTGCGCTGGGCGGGGCGATTTTCTGGTTTCTCGACATTCCCAGTGCGTTGCTCTGGGCGGTATTGATGGCGTTTCTGTCGTTGCTGCCGGCAGTGGGCGCGGGGATTGTCTGGGTGCCGGTCGCGGTTTACTTCCTGCTCAGCGGGATGATCTGGCAGGGCGTGGTGCTGGGGCTGTTTGGGGTGTTCGTGATCGGTCTGGTGGACAACCTGCTGCGCCCGATCCTGGTGGGCAAGGACACACGGATGCCGGACTACATGATCCTGATCTCGACCCTGGGCGGATTGGCGGTGTTCGGGCTGAACGGCTTTGTGATCGGGCCGCTGATCGCGGCCCTGTTCATGTCGAGCTGGGCGTTGTTCATCGAAAGCAAACCGAAAGTGCAGCTGCCTTAAGCCTTGAACGGGCCGCTGAGCAGTTGTTGCGACAGCGCTTGAGCCGCCGGCAAGGACGTGAGCGGGCCGCTGACCGGCTCGCCGTCGCGCACCAGATACCAGCAGGCGAGCAGCCCCAGCTCTCTGAGCGATGCGGGAACGGCGCTGCCGACAACGGACATGATTTGAACCTGAGCCATGAAAAGTACCTCCATCAATCTTTGGAGCTACCTTAGGGAATTGGCCGTTTCAGGGACAATCAACGCTTTCGATAGTGGTCATTGACGCCGCTGAGGGCTGGCTCAATCCACCACTTGATCGAGCATGTGCACGATCTCGTGTTCGTTGAGAAAACCCTTGCGCACCAGGTTTTCCGCCAGCAACGAGAGAAACTTCGCCGTGCGGTGGCCTTCCAGGTGCTTGAGTTCGGTCAGGGCGTTGTAGACCTTGCTCGAGGTGCATAAACCGACGATGCGGTGCGGATTCTGTGTAGGCATTCAAGTCGTCCTTGTTGTTATCAACCTGTTGTTTGCGGACGGATTCAGAGTGCGGTTCCGTCATGACAAATAGATGACCGTTTGTGTGTTGCCCCCGACGGTCGAGTCCATCATGCCGACTTTAGCGGTTCAAACTGTCCTCACAGCGACCTTGGCGAGATTTTTTCAGACCTTGGCCGACGGACGGTTGGTTTTTCTGCAGGCAATAATCTGCGGGCAATAAAAAGCCCCGCTATCAAGCGGGGCTTCTCGTGCCGGTTACCAGCGCGGGCCACCGTAGTAGTGTGGCCGGCCGTAATAACCGCGCGGTGGGCCGTAATACACCGGGGCCGGTTGGACGTAGACCGGTTGCTGCACATAAACCGGGGCCGGCTGATAGTAGACCGGTGGCGGCGGTTGCTGCACGTAGACCGGGGCCGGTTGAGCGTAAACAGGCTGCTGGACGTACACCGGCCGATCCTGATTGATGAGCGCCGAGCCGATGATGGCCGAGCCGACGATCGCACCAAATACCGCCGGGCCCTGCCAGCCACCGCCGTGGGCTTCTGCCTGACCCGTGATCGCGAATGCACCAATCAACAAGGCCACGATGGGGAGTTTACGAATCATGATAATTCCTCGGTTCTTCGACCCGGCGTCCGGACCTGCAACAGGCCCGGAATGGCGCGGGGATACTTCTAAGACAGCAACATTTTGAAAAACAGCACGGCCGCTGGGTAAATTTTGTGTAAGGTCTGTACCGGTTTGTTTACCGGACTTCTGCCATCGGCTGTGATGCCCGGAACAGACCGCCTTATGATCGTTCAGAACCCGATGGCCTGGCTAATCCCGTCCATCCGAAAGTGCATACGAAGGAGCCTCCCATGCAGATGAACCCCAACAAAGACACCCAATTGTGCATGTCCCTGTCTGGGCGTCCCGGGAATTTCGGTCTGCGGTTTCATAACCATTTGTATGAACAACTGGGCCTGAATTTCTACTACAAGGCGTTCAGCAGCCAGGACCTGCCCGGTGCGGTCGGCGGGATCCGCGCGCTGGGGATTCGCGGTTGCGGCGTGTCGATGCCGTTCAAGGAAGCGAGCATTGCGCTGGTTGATGAACTGGACGCCTCGGCGGCGGCGATCCAGTCGATCAACACCATCGTCAACACCAACGGCCATCTCAAGGCCTACAACACCGATTACATCGCCATCGTCCAGTTGCTGGAAACCCACGCGGTGCCGAAGGACTCGACTTTCGCCCTGCGCGGAAGCGGCGGCATGGCCAAGGCTGTGGCCAGTGCCTTGCGCGATGGCGGTTACAAAAATGGTTTGATCGTCGCTCGCAACGAGCGCGCCGGGCGTGCGCTGGCGGACTCCCTGGGGTATCGCTGGCAGGCGGAACTGGGCGACGAGCGCCCGCAGATGCTGATCAACGTGACCCCTGTCGGCATGGACGGTGGCCCGGAAGCGGGTCAACTGTCGTTTGAGGTGGATGTGATCAAGTCTGCCGACACCGTGTTCGATGTGGTGGCGATCCCCTCGGAAACCCCGCTGATCGTGCGCGGTCGTGCGGAAGGTAAAAAGGTGATCACCGGGCTGGAAGTCATCGCGATCCAGGCGCTGGAGCAGTTCGTGCTGTACACCGGCGTGCGGCCGACGGTCGAGCAGTTCGATGCGGCGGTGGCGTTTGCCCGCAGTTGATGGCGCCTGAGCAACGGCATATCCGCCCAAATTTGCCGTTGCCTATACTGCCGGATCAGCAAGCACAGACTTGCCCATCACAAAAGCCGAGGTTTGCATGCATCCGCCCATTCTCAACCTGAATGACGTCGAACTCGAACCGCTTCCCGAATCATTGGCCCCCGAGGGCGAAACCGCCGGGCGTTATCAGCAACGGTTCGCCCGGGTCGGCCAGCAATTGGGCGCGCAAAAGCTCGGATATCGCCTGTATGCGCTACCGCCGGGCATGCGTGGCAGTCCGTTTCACAGTCATCGGGTCAATGAGGAAATGTTTTACGTGGTGGCCGGGGAAGGGGAAGTGCGCCTCGGCGCCGAGCGTTTCCCGATTCGCGCCGGCGACGTGATCGCCTGCCCACCGGGCGGCCCGGAAGCTGCGCATCAGATCATCAACACCAGTGCTGCGGAACTGCGCTATCTGGCGGTCAGCACTCAGCAGCAACCGGAAATCTGCGAGTACCCGGATTCCAACAAATACGCGGTGATGGACAACTTCAGCGTCGATGCCGAAGGCAATGCCTCGGGCTTCGTGGCGGTGGCGCGGCAGGCGGACGGGGTGGATTACTGGGACGGCGAATAACACCGCCCCCGGTGCACTTATTCTTCGAGACGGGCCAGACGCTCTTCGAGCGCCGCAATCCGCGCTTCCAGCTCTTCGATGCGCTCCACTGATACGCCGCTGGCAGCCCCGCGTTCAGGATTCTGCCGCGCCGCGATAATCGCCTCGATGTCCGCCGGATCGCCCAGCGCGTGGGTATAACGATCTTCGCGCTGGCCGGCCTGACGCGGAATCAACACCGCCAGCTCCCGGGCGATCAGGCGTTCCAGCTGATGCACCACTTGTTCGGCGTCTTCAAACTCATGCATGCGACCGCTGCGGGTCAGCAGTTCGTTGACGGTCTGCGGGCCGCGCAGGAACATCAACCCGGTCAGGATCAATTGCGCCGGCACCAGCTCCAGTGCCTTGTCGACCTTGTGCTCCCAGCGGTCGGCGCGGCTGCCCATCACCAGTTTGGTGAAGCCACGGCTTTCGAGGGCGCGCAGGCTCTGGCCGACCTGGCCCTGAGTCAGGTTCATCACTGGCTCCCGGCTGGTTTTCTGGTTGCAGGCCAGCACCAGTGCGTTGAGGGTCAACGGGTAGGTTTCCGGGCTGGTGGCCTGTTTCTCGATCAACGAGCCCAGAATGCGGATTTCCGTGGCGTTGAGCCGTGGTTCGTCGGGGCGGGTTTCAAATTCTGTGGTCATCGCGCGTTCCCTCTGCAGTCGAAGGCGCCTAGCCTAATCCTTGCTGGATAAAAGACAAGCCGCGCCGCCCGCGAGCATGGCTATAATCGCCCCCACGATTCACCCAGCCACCACGTGAGACTGCCATGACCATTTCCCTGTACGCCGCATCCGTCCCGGTTTTTCAACAAATGCTCAACGCCGTGAGCGATGTGCTGAAAAAGGCTGAAGCCCACGCCACCGAGAAAAACATCGACCCGAACGCCTTCCTGCAAGCGCGTCTGTACCCGGACATGTTCCCGCTGGTCCGTCAGGTGCAGATCGCCGTGGACTTCGCCAAAGGCGTTTCCTCGCGTCTGGCCGAAATCGAAATCCCGAAATACGACGACACCGAAACCACCTTCGCCGAGCTGCAAGCGCTGATCGCCAAGGTTCTGGCCTTCATCGGCGAGATCAAGCCAGAGCAAATCAATGGCAAGGAAGGCATCGAGATCGTGACTCGCCCGGGCACCCCGAAAGAGAAGCGCTTCAGCGGCCAGGCTTATCTGCTGAGCTACGGTCTGCCGCAGTTCTTCTTCCACGTCACCACCACCTACGCACTGCTGCGTCACAACGGGGTGGAAGTGGGCAAGCGCGATTACATGGGCACGTTCTAAAACGTTCTGCAACAAAAAGCCCGCCAAGGTTTGCGCCTTGGCGGGCTTTTTGTTGCGCTGGTTTTTTACGCCGGGCGCTGGGCTTTCTGCTCTTCGCCCAGGCACGCGGCGGCGGTGAACAGCACGTCGGTGGAGGAGTTCAGCGCCGTTTCGGCCGAATCCTGCAGCACGCCGATGATGAAACCGACGGCCACCACCTGCATGGCGATTTCGCTCGGGATGCCGAACAGGCTGCACGCCAGCGGGATCAACAGCAGCGAACCACCGGCCACGCCCGAGGCACCGCAGGCGCAGATCGCAGCGACGACGCTGAGCAGGATCGCGGTCGGGATGTCCACGGCGATACCCAAGGTGTGCACGGCGGCGAGGGTCAGCACGGTGATGGTGATCGCCGCGCCGGCCATGTTGATGGTGGCGCCGAGCGGGATCGATACCGAGTAGGTGTCTTCATGCAGGCCCAGGCGCTTGCTCAGTTCCAGATTGACCGGAATGTTCGCCGCCGAGCTGCGGGTGAAAAACGCAGTGATGCCGCTTTCACGCAGGCACTGGAGCGTTAGCGGGTACGGGTTGCGGCGCAGCTTCCAGAACACGATCAGCGGGTTCATCACCAGCGCCACGAACAGCATGCAGCCGAGCAGTACCGCCAGCAGGTGCGCATAACCGACCAGCGCGCCGAAACCGGAGGTGGCCAGGGTCGAGGCCACCAGACCGAAAATCCCCAGCGGTGCAAAGCGGATCACCACCCGGACAATCAGCGTCACGCCATTGGACAGATCGCCCAGCACTTCGCGGGTGGTGTCGCCGGCGTGCCGGATCGCCACGCCCATGCCGATGGCCCAGGCCAGAATGCCGATGAAGTTGGCGTTCATCAGTGCGCTGACCGGGTTGTCGACCACGCTCAGCAACAGGCTTTGCAGCACTTCACTGATGCCGCCCGGCGCGCTTACGGCGATGTTGTCGGTGGACAGCACCAGATGCGACGGGAACATCATGCTGGCAATCACCGCGACCACGGCAGCGGCGAAGGTGCCCAGCAGATACAGGAACAGAATCGGCCGGATGTGGGTTTCCTGGCCGTGCTTGTGGTTGGCGATCGAGGCCATGACCAGCACGAACACCAGGATCGGCGCCACGGCTTTCAGGGCCGAGACGAACACTTTGCCGATGAAGGCTGTGCCTTTTGCCGCTTCCGGCGCGAACAGCGCGAGGGCGATGCCGGCAATCAGGCCGATCAGGATCTGGGTGACCAGGCTGAGGCTTTTAAGACGTTGCAATAGAGAAGGGGATGAAGCGGTCATGAACGGCATCTCTGTTTTTTATAGGGTGCAAGGTTGCGTGATCCGGGCGATTGATCGGGGGCAGGCCACGGACACAAACCGAAAGGACTGACGCGCCAGCCACACCGTTAAACGGGTGGTTGAACAGGGTGTACGTTTTGCAGGGCGCGGACTTTATCACAGGGTCGTCCGATTCCTTCAGGCCTGTGACGATCTGCCACCGGATCCATCTACAACTTAGACAGGTTTGTGCAAGTCACTCGGGAAACACTCTGTTAAGATTGCGCATCCTTATTTTCAAGTTCTGCCAGCGGGCCCTCGGGTCAACGCTGGTGTCGTCGTTTTGCTGGAGTTCCTCATGCTGTTGCCCATCCTTCTGTTGTCTGCCGCCGGATTTACGGTGCTGACCACGGAGTTCGTCATCGTCGGCCTGCTGCCGGCGATTGCCCGCGATCTTGCTGTCACCATCCCGCAAGCCGGGTTGCTGGTGACGCTGTTCGCTTTTACCGTGGCCATGTTCGGTCCTTTCTTGACCGCGTATTTCGCCCGCTTCGAGCGACGCAAGCTGTTCATCACCATCCTGATCATGTTCGGCCTGGCCAATACCGTGGCGGCATTGGCGCCGAACATCTGGGTGATGGCCATTGCCCGGTTGATCCCGGCGTTGGGGTTGCCGGTGTTCTGGGCGCTGGCCAGCGAAACGGCGGTGGATATCGTCGGCCCGGACTTCGCCGGTCGCGCGATCGCCAAGATCGGCTTCGGCATTGTCTGCGCCACCGTGTTCGGCATTCCGGTCGGCACGCTGATTTCCGATGCGTTCGGCTGGCGCAGTGCGTTCGCCATTCTGGCGGTGATTGCATTCGCCAAGGCGTTGCTGCTGTTTGTCTACCTGCCGAAAACCAGCCTGCACCAGCATCAGGTCAGTTTCGCTTCGCAGTTCAAGATCCTGCGCAGCCCGCTGATGCTGGGTCATGTGCTGCTGTCGATCCTGGTGTTCAGCGGCATGTTCACCGCCTACACCTATCTGGCGGATATTCTCGAAAGGCTGGCCGGCTTCAATGGCACCGTGGTCGGCTGGTGTCTGATGGGCTTTGGCGCGGTCGGCCTGATCGGCAACTCGCTGGGCGGTCGTGCGGTGGATCGTCATCCGCTGATGGCTTCGGTGATGTTCTGCGCGTTCATGATTCCGGGGATGGTGGCGCTGGTGCCGAACATCAATTCGTCGCTGGGTCTGGCGGCGGCGATGGGCATCTGGGGCGTGACCCAGGCGGCGCTGTTTCTGGTCAGCCACGTGCGCTTGATGAAAGCGGCTCCTGAAGCGCCGGCCTTCGCCGCGTCGCTGAACATCGCCGGGGCCAACCTCGGGATTGGTCTGGGCGCGATCATTGGCGGTCGGGTGATTGACAGCGCCGGCCTGGGCTTTGTGGGTTTCGCCGCCGCCGGGTTCATCCTGCTGTCGATTTTCCTCGCCATGGTGCTGATGGTGCTCAAGCCGCGCGACGTCTGCGCGCCGGCTTAAAAGGCTGTAAACAGCTCGCGTCGGGCACCTTCGGTAATCGCTTTGATGCCGGGGTGCTTGACCTTGCGCTCCACCGAGATCGCGTAGAACGACTCGCTCACCGCATCGGTCTGGCCGATCAACTCGACGCCGTACTGGCGCTTCACCTCATCGGCAATCACGCTCGGGCCGATGAAAATCCCGCTGCCGGACTGGCCGAACGCCTGCATCAGGGCGCTGTCATCGAACTCCCCGACAATCCTCGGCTGAATCTGCTGCTCGGCGAACCAGCGCTGCAAACGGCTGCGCACCACGGTTTCCGCGCCGGGGATCAACAGCGGCGCACCGTGCAGGCTGCGCGGAAAATCCTGACCGTATTGCGCGGCCAGTTCGGCGGTGGCAAAGAAACTGATCCCGCATTCCCCGAGTTTCTGGCTGTAGCCCTTGATGTCCAGGTGCGAGGGCATCGGGCTGTCGGAAATCACCAGGTCCAGGCGCTGGATTGCCAGGTCTGCCAGCAGGCGCTCGAGTTTGTCTTCGCGGCAGGTGATGCGCAGCGGTTCGCTCAACTCCATGGTCGGCGCGATCAGGCGATAGACAATGGATTTGGGAACCACGTCTGCCACACCAACCCGGAACAGGATCTGCTGTTCATTGGGCTGGGCGCGCAGCATCAGCTCCAGTTCACCGCCGAGTTGGAACATCTGTTCGGCGTAGGGCAGGGCCTGACGCCCGGCCTCGGTGAGTTCCAATTGCCGTCCGACCCGTTGAAACAACTCGATACCGTAGGTTTGTTCGAGCAGGGAAATCTGCCCGCTGATGGTCTGCGGCGTCAGGTTCAGTTGCTCGCACGCGCGCACGATGCTGCCGGTCTTGGCCACCACCCAGAAGTAATGCAGTTGTCGGTAATTGAGCATGGGGTTCGGTCCGTCAAATACAGTTCGTATAAATCGAAGTATAGCCGCTAAAAATACGAATT
>Ga0207713_1001022_pt1 | contig 24359 bp, 23 predicted proteins | sample KBSS64metaG_FD_184404 | JGI IMG/M metagenome (GOLD analysis project Ga0207713, IMG submission 184404) | Switchgrass rhizosphere microbial communities from Kellogg Biological Station, Michigan, USA - KBS S6-4 metaG (SPAdes) (version 2) | ecosystem: Host-associated > Plants > Roots > Rhizosphere >... | reverse complement strand
GCAAGGCGGTGGACCGGGCGATGGTTATCGGCGACATCCGCCTGCTGAGCAAACAGGGCGGCCGCTCCGGCCACTTTCAATGGGAGAACCCGCAATGATTCTGATCAACTACTTCGCCAGCTACCGTAACCGGCTCAATCTGGGCGGTGAAAAGATTCCGGCCAGCGACACCCTCGCTTGTGTCGAAGATGTGCGGCAAATGCTGATGCAGCGCGGCGATGTCTGGCGTGAAGTGCTCGGTGCCGGCAACCTGATGTGCGCGGTGAATCAGGAGCTGTGTCAGCCGGATCAGGCCATTGAGGACTTCGACGAGATTGCGTTTTTCCCGCCAGTTACGGGGGGTTGAGGCATGGGTGTTCGAGTCCAGCGTAAAGGCTTCGATGCCGGTCAGTTGATTGCCGACCTGCATGCGCGCAATCCACGGGTGGGCGCGGTGGTGAATTTCATTGGTTATGTGCGGGACCTGAACGTCGGGCAGTCGGTGACCGAGCTGTTTCTGGAGCACTATCCGGGCATGACCGAGAAGGCTCTGGAGCAGATAGCCGAACAGGCTCGCGAGCGCTGGCCGTTGCTGGCGGTGGAGATTGTGCATCGGGTCGGCGCATTGTCGGTGACCGAGCCGATCGTGTTCGTTGGCGTGAGCAGCAAGCATCGGCATGCGGCGTTCGAGGCCTGCGCGTTCATCATGGATCTGCTGAAGACCCGGGCGCCGTTCTGGAAGCGTGAGACCACCCCCGACGGTTCGCATTGGGTCGAGGCGCGGGAGAGTGATCAGGATGCGGCGGTTCGCTGGAGTCTGGCGCATGCCTGAAGACCGAAAGCCCTCACCCTAGCCCTCTCCCAGAGGGAGAGGGAACCGATTGGGGGATGCTTGAGAAATACGCCGACCTGAACGTATAGCGTTGAATCCAACTAACAGCAGTGTGCTGAATCCATAATCGACTCGATTCTTCAGGTCGATGTATCACGCAAGACAATGCGGTCGGCCCCCTCTCCCTCCGGGAGAGGGCTGGGGTGAGGGCAAGGCGGACGCCACAAATTCACAAAAGCCTGATTAGATAGCATCTCCTACAAAACCAACCCTGGAGCCTCGTTTGAGCACAACGCCCCCTGAGGATTTGCCCCGGCCCGAGCCTGTCAGCCTGCGCAAGGCCTGGCCCTTCTGGCTGAAACTCGGCTGCATCGGCTTCGGCGGCCCCGCCGGGCAGATCGCGATCATGCATCAGGAACTGGTGGAGCGCCGGCGCTGGATCTCCGAGCGGCGCTTCCTGCATGCGCTCAACTACTGCATGTTGCTGCCCGGCCCGGAGGCCCAGCAACTGGCGACCTACATCGGCTGGCTGCTGCATCGCACCCCTGGCGGCGTGCTGGCCGGGGCGTTGTTTGTGTTGCCTTCGCTGCTGATCCTGATCGCTCTTTCCTGGATTTATATTGCGCTTGGCGACGTGCCGGCGGTAGCCGGGGTGTTTTACGGGATCAAACCGGCGGTGACCGCGATTGTGTTGCACGCGGCCCATCGCATCGGTTCGCGAGCCTTGAAAAACAGCTGGCTATGGGCGATTGCCGGGGCAGCGTTCGTGGCGATTTTTGCCTTCAACCTGCCGTTCCCGCTGATCGTGCTCGGCGCAGCACTGATCGGCTATTTTGGCGGACGCTGGGCGCCGCAGCGCTTCAGCAACGGCGGCCATCGCGGCAGCGAAAAGTCCTTCGGCCCGGCGCTGATCGATGACGACACACCGCCGCCCGAACATGCGCAGTTCAACTTGCCAAGGCTGCTGCGTCTGGCGCTGATCGGTGCGCTGCTGTGGTGTCTGCCCATGGCACTGCTGACCACGTTGTTCGGTTGGGACGGCACCTTTACGCAGATGGGCTGGTTCTTCACCAAAGCGGCATTGCTCACCTTCGGCGGCGCCTACGCCGTGCTGCCTTACGTGTATCAGGGCGCGGTCGGGCATTACGACTGGCTGACGCCGACGCAGATGATCGACGGCCTGGCCTTGGGCGAAACCACGCCGGGACCGCTGATCATGGTGGTGGCGTTTGTCGGGTTCGTCGGCGCTTACGTGCAACCGACGTTCGGCCCGGAACACGCGTTCGCCGCCGGCGCGCTGGCCGCGACGCTGGTGACCTGGTTCACCTTCCTGCCCTCGTTCCTGTTCATCCTCGCCGGCGGGCCGTTGGTGGAGTCGACGCACAACGAACTGAAATTCACTGCGCCACTGACCGCGATCACCGCAGCGGTGGTCGGGGTGATCCTCAATCTGGCGTGTTTCTTTGCTTGGCACGTGTTCTGGCCCAATGGATTCGCCGGGCAACCGGACGTTTTCTCGATCCTGCTGGCCCTGGCTGCCGCCGTCGCCCTGTTCTTTTTCAAGCGCGGGGTAATCGAGGTGTTGATCGTTTGCGCCCTCGTCGGGCTGGGGTTTTACCTGCTGCGCTGAACCGGGGGCCCGCGACAGCTCCCGGAAACAGGCGTTTACTTGTCCGGGGATTCCCCCTTACTATCCAGCCACACCGGCATGGCGGGACACTCCCGCCGCCGACGTTTTCCGCCAACGGAAACACGCGTCATGAGCACGTCACTCCAACAATCAGAATCGTTGAACGTCTCTGTACTGTGCGCCCTCCTTCACAGGGGCCGCGCATGAATCGCATCGTCAATCTCCCCATGGCCCTGAGCCGCTCCAAGCTGCGTCACTCCGCACGCCCGCCGGATATCTGCCTGCCCGTCTGATCGCGCCGGTAAAAAATCGCGACAGCTCCCCCTCTTTTTTCGATATCCCTGCCAGGACGCCCGCGCCTTTTGCCGCGCTGCGTCCGGCCCGAATCTGCGCGCCTGTGCGGCGCCATCGTGAGTGATTGATTATGAAATTCGCAGCCATTGAAGACGCCCGCAGCTTTCTCGAGCACAACCCCGACATCGACATGATCGAGCTGTTCATCCTCGACGCCAACGGCGTGCCCCGCGGCAAGCTGTTGCACCGCGAAGAACTGCTCGCCGTATACGAAAGTGGCCGCCCGCTGCCAAGCACCATCCTCGGCCTGACGGTGCACGGCGAAGACGTGGAGAACTCCGGTCTGGTGTGGGACGTCGGCGACATCGACTGCCGCGCCTACCCGCTGGAAGGCAGTCTGGTACGCCTGCCGTGGCGGCAGATTCCGACTGCTGCGGTGCAGGTCAGCATGCATCCGGAACAAGGCATGCCGGCGAGCATTGCCGACCCGCGTCACCTGTTGATCAAGATCATCGACCGCTTGAAAGCCGAGGGTTACCACCCGGTAATGGCCTGCGAGCTGGAGTTCTATCTGCTCGACGCCAAACGCGATCACAACGGTCGCCCGCAACCGGCGCTGGATGCCGACGGTGGTCGACCGAGACACACGCAGGTCTACGGTTTGCGTGAGCTGGAACAGATCGAACCGTTCCTCGCCGATCTCTACAGCGCCTGCAAACTGCACGGCATTCCGGCGCGCACGGCGATCTCGGAATACGCGCCGGGCCAGGTGGAAATTACCCTCGAACACGGCGATGCACTGGAGGCGATGGACCAGGCCGTGCGCTACAAACGACTGGTCAAAGCCGTGGCGCACAAGCACGGGATGCAGGCGACGTTCATGGCCAAGCCGTTCGATCACCTGGCTGGCACCGGCATGCACATGCACGTCAGCCTCGCCGATGCCGAGGGACGCAATCTGTTTGCCTCCGAGGACCCGGCCGGCACCCCGCTGTTGCGCACGGCGATTGGCGGGATGCTCGCTTCCCTGCTCGATTCGCTGCTGCTGTTCTGCCCGAACGCCAACTCCTACCGGCGTTTCCAGGCCAACAGTTATGCGCCGCTGGCGCCGACCTGGGGCGTCGACAACCGCACCGTCAGCCTGCGCGTGCCCGGCGGCCCGGCCAACACCCGGCACATCGAACACCGCATCTGCGGCGCCGATGCCAACCCGTATCTGGCAGCGGCGGCGATCCTCGCGGGCATTCATCGCGGGATAAAAGACGACATCGATCCAGGCGAGCCGGTGCAGGGCAACGGTTACGCGCAGGCGAAAGAACTGCTGCCGACCGACTGGCTGACCTCGCTGACCACGCTGGAAAACTCGGCGTGGGCGCGGGATGCGCTGGGGCAGGAATTCCTCGGGGTGTATCTGGCGGTGAAACGCGCGGAATACCGGCAGTTCATGGCCGAAGTGGGTGAGCAGGACTGGCGCTGGTACCTGACCGAAGCTTAAAGATCAAACACTGAACCTGTGGGAGCTGGCTTGCCAGCGATGGCGCCAGCACATCCAGCATTTTTGTTGACTGACCCTCCGCTATCGCTGGCAAGCCAGCTCCCACAGGGTCCGTGCACCGACTCCCGAATCTGGACACTGAAATGACTCAACGCAGCAATTCCTACTACACCGCAACCCTCAACCGCGACACTGACTACCCGACCCTGCAGGGTCGGCACAAGGTCGATGTGGTGATCATCGGCGGCGGTTTCACCGGCGTCGCCACCGCCGTCGAGCTGGCCGAGAAAGGCCTGAAAGTCGCCATCGTCGAAAGCCACAAGATCGGCTGGGGCGCCACCGGGCGCAATGGCGGGCAAGTCACCGGCAGCCTGTCCGGCGACGGCGCGATGCGCAAACAGATGCGCAACACCTTGGGCGATGAGGTCGATGATTTCATCTGGCACCTGCGCTGGCGTGGCCACGAAATCATCCAGCAACGGGTCGAGAAATACGCGATCGATTGCGACCTCAAGCACGGCCACTTGCACGCCGCGTACAAGCCGAGCCACATGGCCGGTTTGCGCAGCGACTACGACGAAGCCGTGCGTCGCGGCATGGGTGATGAAGTCAGCCTGCTCGACCGCAGCCAGGTGCGCGATCTGCTGCAAAGCGAGCTTTACCACGGCGCGATCAAGAACACCCGCAACATGCACCTGCACCCGCTCAACCTGTGCATCGGCGAGGCGCGGGCGGCGGAAAGCCTCGGTGCGCTGATATTCGAAAACAGCGAAGTGCTGGAGATCATCCACGGCGACAGTCCCGGCGTGCGCACCGCCCAAGGCCGGATCGACGCCAATCAGGTGTTGCTGGCGGGCGACGTCTACCACAAGCTCGAGCCGGGCCAGCTCAAGGGCAAAATCTTCCCGGCCATGGGCGGCATCGTCACCACCGAACCGCTGGGGGATCTGGCCAGACAGATCAACCCTGAAGACCTCGCCGTCTACGACTGCCGCTTCGTCCTCGACTACTACCGTCTCACCGCCGACGGCCGCCTGCTGTTCGGCGGCGGCGCCAACTACAGCGGCAAGGACTCACGGGACATCGCCGGCGAACTGCGCCCGTGCATCGAACAGACCTTCCCGGCGCTCAAAGGGGTGAAGATCGACTATCAGTGGAGCTGCGCGATGGGCATCGTCATCAACCGCATTCCGCAACTGGGCAAGCTCTCGGACAACGTCTGGTATTGCCAGGGCTACTCCGGCCACGGCATCGCCACGACCCACATCATGGGCGAGATCATGAGCCGGGCGATCACCGGGCAGATGCAGCAGTTCGACACATTCGCCGCTTGCTCGCACATTCGCGTGCCGATGGGGGATTTGCTGGGGAATCCGATGCTGGCGGCGGGCATGTGGTACTACCAGATGCTGGAAAAACTGCGCTGATTGATTCCTCGACCGCGTGCCAGTTTATGCATTGGATCGACTGGCCTCTTCGCGGGCAAGTCGAATCGTCGCACCGCAGCTCCCACAGGGTTTGGGGTGTACCTGCGTTTTGAGTACGCCTCGGACACTGTGGGAGCGAGCTTGCTCGCGAAGAGGCCTTTAAATTCACCACAAAACTCAATCCTGCAGTTGTTCGACCTCAATCCCCAACCGCCGATAATCCTCGACACTCCCCGACGCCACATGCCGTTCGGTAATCAGCGTGTGCAAGCGCTCGCACGGCGCCACCACAAACGGTTCTACCGCGCCAAGCTTGTCCGCCGTGGTCACGGCAATCACCCGCGCCGCACAATCGAGCAGCGCCTGCTTGACCGGCACTTCATCGAAATGCAGCGAGGTGATGCCCACCTCCGGATGAATCGCGCAGACCCCGGTGATCGCCAGATCCGCCTTGATCCCCGACAGCAGCCGCAGCGCCTCATGACCGCCGGCGGCCATGGTTTTCGGATTGAGCTGTCCGCCCGCCAGAATCACTTTGATGCCCGGATATTCGGACAACGCGATCGCCGTCATCGGCGATGCCGTGACCGCCGTGAGGCTGATGTCCCTGGGCAACGAGCGCGCTACCTGCAGCGAGGTGGAACCGGAGTCGAACATCACCGTTTGCCCATTGCGCACCTGCTGCGCGGCCAATTGCGCCAGACGAATTTTCACTTCGTCGATCTCGTCCAGCCGGGTGAAGTAGTCCTTGCCGGTGTCCTTGGGCCTCGGCAGCGCGCCGCCATGCACTCGCTGCACCAGTCCGGCGTTGTCCAGCTCGGCGAGATCGCGGCGGATGGTGTCTTCGGACACCGCAAAATGCTGGCTCAACTCGGACGCCATGACCTTGCCGTCTCGTTCGAGGATCAGAAGGATTTTCTGCCGGCGCAGGGAGGGAAGCTCGGATGCGGAATGATCGTGCATGGTTTTGCCTGTTTGTGCTTGTCGTTGCAGGTTTGGCGAGATTAGCCAAGCCGGTCGGTAAACACAACGCAGGTATCAATGGCTTCGATCATTGGAATCACGAAGCCGAATTTTTTCTTTTCACCCCGCCCCAGCAGAATGGCCCCACTTTCAAAAGGACCAGGATGAATACCCCATGAACCTCAATTTCGCATTTGCCTGCATGGTCGTCGTATCGTTTGCCATCGCGCTCGGGCATGCCTGATCGAAGTCAGTGCTCAGTTGGCGATCACTCCGCCACCACCCGCGCCTTGCGCACGAACAGCGCATGCACCTTGTCCCAGAAATTGCCGCCCAGCACGAAAAAGCTGCCGACGAACATCAAGTCGCCCAGCGCCTGCATCTGCCAGAAGTTGGGCCGTACGCCTGGGAAGAAGTTGTCGAAATACGGTTCCAGAAAGGACGACAGCAGCGGCAGGCAGAACATTACTACGCCTATCTTGTGGCGCAGCGGGCTGACTTCAGCCACCGGAGTCGGAATCACGCCGGAGATATAGCGGCCAATCGTGCGCTTGAGTTCGGCGAACCCCGCCTTGCCCATGACCGCGATCACCAGCAGCAACAGCACTTTATTGCTGATGAACAGCACCCCGGTCAGCGCCGCGACTTTCGAGCCCGGCACGTCGAGGGCGGCGGCAATCGGGACCATCAGCCACGAACCGAGCATCAGGCAGATGATTGCCACGCCGACCTTGAAACGCCAACTGGCGCTGGTAGGGGCAAGCGGTTCTTGAGCAGTGTCCATGGCTTCCTACCTTTTTATCCGGGGCGGGGTTCGGTGGTGTTCGCCTGAAAAAGCGTAGCAGCTGATTGCTTCGAACAACCCGCAATCTGCGGTCTATGCTCCAGTGACATTTCCCGCTGGGGCCTCCCGGTATGCCTGCAACGCCAGCCCTGCTGATCCGTCCCGGCCACCTGCTGCTGCTCGGTGCGCTGAGCCTTGGCGGCTGCCTTCGGCTGGGCCCGGATTTCCAGCCGCCGGCCGAGGCCTGGAGCAAGCAGTGGCAAAGTCCGGCGCTTGAGCAGGCCAGCGAACGCGGCACCGTGCCGGATCTGCGCCAGTGGTGGCAGGTGTTTGCCGATCCGGTGCTCGACCGCTTGATCAGCGACGCCGAAGCCCGCAACAGCAGCCTGAAGATCGCCGGCCTGCGGGTCCTCGAAGCCCGCGCGCAACTGGGCATCGCCGACAGCGGTCGCTACCCGCAGCTGCAACAGGCCAGCGCCGACAGCCTGTACATCGACCGTCATCAGTCCGGCGGCAACAATCCGCAGGACTTGCACTTCTGGCAGCACAGCGCCGCGTTCGATGTCGGCTGGGAGCTGGATTTCTGGGGCCGTTTCAGCCGCGCCATCGAATCCGCCGACGCCAGCTACTTCGCCGCCCAGGCCAACTACGAAGACGCCCTCGTTCTATTACGCGCCCAAGTGGCCGACACCTACTTTGCCCTGCGCACCACCGAAGCCCGGCTGCGGGTCGCCCGGGAAAACGCCGCCCAGCAAAAACGCAATTTCGAAATCACCGAAAAACTCTTTCGCAGCGGCCAGACCGCCGAACTCGACCTGCAACAGGCCAGGACCCAATACCTCGGCACCCTGAGCAGCATTCCGGCGTTCGAAGATCAATTGCTGCGTACCCGCAATGCGCTGGCGGTACTGGTCGGCCAGCCGCCCGGTGGCGCGGCGTTTCTGGCGGAACAACCGGGGCTGATTCCACTGGTGGATCGCGCGGTGTTGCAGGACGTCCCGGCCAACCTGTTGCTGCGCCGTCCCGATGTGCGCGCGGCGGAGCTGAACGTGGCCGCTCAATCGGCGCTGGTCGGCGTGGCGGAAACCGATCTGTACCCCTCGCTGACTCTGCTCGGCAGCATCGTCTGGTCCAGCGACACCCTCGGCGCCACCCCGCGCAGCCTCGACCTGATCGGCGGTCCGAGCCTGCGCTGGAACCTATTCGATTACGGCCGCATCCACAACAACATCCGCGTGCAGGACGCGCGGTTGCAGCAACTGATCGAGGCCTATCGCGACAAAGTCCGCCAGGCTGCCCGCGAGGCCGACGACGCCGCCAGCGGCCTGACCAAAGCGCTGGAACGCGAACGCATTCTCGGCGAGGCCGAAGGCGCGGCGCGGCGTTCGCTGGTGCTGGCCAACACCCAATATCGCGAAGGCTATTCGGATTTTCAGCGGGTGCTCGATGCCCAGCGCGCATTGCTGGAGCTACAGGACAACTATCTGGTCAGCCGCAGCAACGCCGTGAGCAACCTGATCGCGCTTTACCGCGCCGTGGGCGGCGGCTGGCAAAGCGCCGGGCCGCAGGTTGATTCAGCGACCCGGCAACAAATGCAGCAACGCACCGACTGGGGCGATCTGCTGAGCGCCCCGCCGCCCCGACCGACCTATCCGATTCCCTCGCAGGTAGACCGCCATGAGTGATGAAGCGCCGCCGGATCCGGCGAAAAAAGGCATCCGCTGGGTGCTGCTGGTGATTGTGTTGAGCCTGGTCTGGTATCTGCTGGCCGACCGTTTTACGCCCTACACCCAACAGGCGCGGGTCGGCGCATTTGTGATCCCGGTGGCAGCGGAAGTCGCGGGCCGGGTGATCAAGGTCAACGTGCGTAACAATCAGGACGTGCAGGCCGGCGACATTCTCTTCGAGCTCGATCCGCAGCCGCTGCAGATCGCCGTCGACCGGGCCCGCGCCGATCTGGAAAACACCCGGCGCACGGTCGGCGCCAGCACCGCCGGCATCGCGTCGGCTCAGGCATCGTTGCGTGCCGCGCAAGCCAATGAACTCAAAACGCGCCAGGACAATCGACGGCTGGAAGGTTTGTACAAAGAAGATCCGGGCACGGTTTCGGTTCGGCTGCTGGAAGTGTCCCGGGCCAACCACGAGGCCGCCGTCAGCCAGGTCGCCGCCGCGCGAGCCGAAGTGCTGCGTGCGCAGGAGCAGGAAGGCGGCAACACCGACACCAACGCCAAGCTGCTCAGCGCCGCCGCCACGCTGGCGAAGGCCGAACTGGATCTGGCCAACACCCGCATTGGCGCGCGTTCGGCGGGTCTGATCACTGACCTGCGCACCGATGTCGGCCAGTTCGCCACTGCCGGCAGTCCGGTGATGACGTTGATCACGATCCAGGACGTGTGGGTCAGCGCCGACCTCACCGAGAACAACCTCGGCCGGATCAAGCCCGGCACACCGGTGTCGATCATCCTCGACGCCCTGCCCGGCGAAGTGCTCGACGGCCGGGTGCGCAGCGTCGGTTATGGCGTCAGCGTCGGCCAGACGCCGCCGCCCGGCACCCTGCCGACGATCCAGAACAGCCGCGACTGGCTGCGTCCGGCCCAGCGTTTTCCGGTGATCATAGAGTTCAGCGAAGAGGCGAAAAAGCGCCTGTTCGAGAGCCGTTCGATTCGCGCTGGCGGGCAGGCGGAAGTCATGGCGTTTCCGAGCGAGGGCAATCTGCTCAATCCACTCGGGCGGATGTTTGTCTGGTTGATGAGTTGGCTGTCGTATGCCTATTGAACGCAGCGTCCCGGCGCAACGGGCCTTGCGTCTGGCTTGCGGCATGGCGTTGTGCACCGCCGCCAGTTACGGCCTCGCCTTGCCGCTGTCGTTTCTGTCGCCGGTATTAGCGGTGTTGCTGCTGGCGAGCATGCCCCGGCCATTGCCCGCCAAAACGGCGTTGGTGTTGACGCTGGTCGCCGCGCTCACCACCAGTCTCGGCCTGTTGCTGGTGCCGTTGCTGCGCTATTACCCGGTGTGCGGCGTGCTGCTGATCGGTGTCGGGCTGTTTCTGGTTTTCACCTACGGACTGCGCGGCGGCAACGTGCTGATCATGACGTTTCTGGTGATCGGCATGACCATGATTTCCGCCGCCGGTTTCGCCTCATTCGAGCTGGCCATGGCGGTGATCGGCGCGCTGGTCAAAGGCCTGTTGCTGGCCGTCGTCATGGTCGGACTGAGCCACGTCCTGTTCCCGGAACCCGCCAACAGCCCTGCGCCACCACCGGCTCCCGCCCTGCCCGCCGAAGACGTGCCCCGCGTGGCGATGCGCGCAACGCTGATCGTGCTGCCGACCTTCCTGCTGGTGCTGATCGACCCGGCCAGCTACCTGCCGATCATCCTCAAAGCCGTCAGCCTTGGCCAGCAAAGCACCACCACCCGCACCCACCATGCCGGGCGCGAACTGCTTGGTTCGACCTTGCTCGGCGGGCTGTTGGCGGTGCTGTTCTGGTGTGCGTTGAGCCTGTTCGTGCACCTGTGGATGTTCTTTCTGTGGATGCTGCTGTTCGGGCTGTTGCTGGCGCGCAAACTCTATCGGCTGCACCCGACGCAACTCACGCCGGGGTTCTGGCTCAACACCCTGATCACCATGATCATCCTGCTCGGCCAGTCGGTGGAGGACAGTGCAGCGGGCAAGGACGTCTACACCGCCTTCGCGGTGCGCATGGGCTTGTTCATTCTGGTGACGCTCTACAGCGGCGTGATGATGCACCTGCTCGTCGCGCACCGGGAAAGCCGTCAGGGCGTGACCTGATAACCCCGCCCTTGCAGGCAACCGGCGTAGGCGCTTGAACTGGCTGAAGCATCGGTCCGCCGCTGCTCGCGCCGATCCTGCCGCTGCCGCGCACCGCCGACCACCGCACCGGCGGCAGCCGTCTCTTTGGCTCGGTTCTGGCGGTAATCCTGCTTGCGATCATCGTCCACAGCTTCGTAAAACTCGTCGTGCTGACGGCCGCGCACTTCAGCGGCTGTGGCGCCGGCAGCGGCTCCCACTGCAGCGCCCTTCAACCGACCGCCGGCCTGGGGTGTCGACGTGGTTGAAGTGGACGCGATGGAATGGCAGTCGTTGATGTCGATCTGGGTTTGTTGAGAGGTCTGGCCCTTGAGCGGGACGACAGATTCAGCGCTGGCCTGTGTGGCGCACAGGCACGCTGCGATGAACAGTGAATGGCGGAACATGATGACCTCCGACGCGGCGGGGTTGCCTGTGGGGCGGGGTAATCTGGGAGTGTAGTTCACGGGGGTTCACAACTCCGGGCGAACGCATTAATGGTTCACTCCCCGCTTGTTGGGTACCATCCCGACACGCCAATCTCTTTGTGTCCCCCATCCCGATGAAACTACTTAGCCGAATCAAGGCTTTCGTGAAACCCGCAAGCCGAAAGCTTTTTGCCGGTTACAGCGAGCAAGCGCTCAAGACCCGATTCGCCTCCCCTTTACCAAACGCCAACCTGCCGAAACTATCGACGGTGGCATCTGTAGAAGCGTCCGGGATCAATGCTTATTACGTCTCCCTTCTGATGGTCGCCGATGACCTTTGCAAGTTTCAGCGACTGATGGAATCACACTTCCAAAAGATCGACGAGCGTACATTTACAGACCTGACCGTTTTTGAATATGAAGATGTCGCGAAGCAGGAGCTGTTGATTTATTCCCCTTCTACCACCGAGTTCAACGCGCTAACCCTTCGTATCATGACCAACAGCGTCGAATTTCTGAGTAGCCTTGGAAATCAGACCTTTTGCGTACCTCCGCCCTGGATCGCCTTTGACGGTTACCCCGCCTCGTGGTGGGGCGGCAATATACAGGGCGCGCAGGGTTTCTATAACGACAACTACTTTCTTCCGTATTTCATCCAACTCGGGGACGCAGAGAAACAAGCGTACTTTGCAAGATTCCAAGCCTCTACCGAGTGGATCGAGCAGTTGACGCTGATGTATGCCGACGAATGTTGAACCCAGAAGGAAAGCCATTCACGTCTCCGGTCAGACGTCTTCCCGCACCCGCCGAACCTGCACCAGCAACGCCGGCGCAAAGTGCAGCACCACCATCCGCGCCAGATGATGAGTGAGGATAAACACCACATTCAGCCCGCCGGCGAACGCCACGATTGCGATGGTTTCGATGGCCCCCGGCATGTAGGCGAGCCACAGTGACAACGCATCGCTGCCCAGCAATCGCGCGGCCGCCAATGCAAAAATCGCCGCGACCAGAATCATCAAACCCACCGACACCAGCGCCGTGCGGCCATGACGTCCCAGTTCCGCGAGTCCAAGGCCCTGAAAGCGTGAGCCGATCCGCACACCGAGAATCAACGCCGCCAGATTCAGGCTCCAATCCGGCATGTGAAAGCCCTGCAGCCATCCTGATTTCACGAACACGGCGGTGATGATGATTGCCGTCAACATGAACGGCGCCGGCACGCCAACGGCCAGCAGCAAACGCCCGACCACCACGCTCAAACCGATCACTGCCAGCACGGTCAACGCCATGCCCGTGGACAAGGGATCAACTTCGGTCACGGCAACCGGTGCCGTTCCGGGAATCAGCAAACTCACCAGCACCGTGATCAGCAGCAGCCGCATCAAGTGCACGATGATCACCTTGCTCGACGCCTGATGCGATTCCAGCAAATCGAACACCGCCGCCAGCGCGCCCGGATACACCGCCAGCAAGGCATCCGTGCGATTCCACCCTGCCCCGCGCGACAGCCAGCAGGCGGCCAGCGCCACTTGCACTGCCAGGCACAGCAGCAACACGCCGAGGCTCGGCAACATCGTGGAGACGGTCGCGCTGTCCCACGCTTCGAACATCAACCCGGTGGCGATGCCCAATGTGACCTGGATGTAAACCAGACCATAAGGCGTCGTCGGCGCGATGCCGAATTTGGTGACGACAAGGGCGGTAACAAGGATCGAGCCCAACAGCAAACCGTGGGGCACGCCTTCGAACTGCAACAGCGCGCCGAACCCGGCAGCAATCAACAAACACAGAATGGATTTCATGGTCGCCTTCCTGGCTATTAAAAGGAGTTACGAGCGCAATCGTCCAATCGCCCGCCGATATTTTTCGATCCGCTCCAGATCCTCCCAACTCGGCGAGGCAATCCGCGACAGGTCGCTGTTCTCTTCCAGATCCGCCAGTTTCACCACCCGCCCGATCGGGTTCTGCGCCGCGCGCTCGACGAAGTCCTCGTAGGATTCGCCGGGCACTTTGGTCACCGATTCGATGGCTGACAACACTTCTTCGCTGAAACCTTCCTTGCGCAAATCCTCCAGGCTGATGCCGCAATCCTCGACCACATCGTGCAACACCGCGACGATGCGCTCTTCCAGGCTGCTCATGCGCAACATGACCTTCAGCGGATGCAAAATATACGGCGCACCGCCCTTGTCCACCTGCCCCGCGTGGGCCGTGGCGGCAATCGCGATGGCGCGTTCCAGTGTCTGAGTCATAGGGGGTTCCTCGGGTCAGACGCCGTACCGGCCGCCAATATAGAAGTGACGCTTGAACCAGCGCCCAATCGCCTGCAAACGCCCGGTGGGCTGCGCCGGCTCGGCATAGCGCTGAAGGATCAGCGAGACCAGATCAGCCTGACTCTCCCCCGAATGCGCGTCCATCAATTCGGCCACCCAGGCACATCCGGCTTTCTTCAAATGCTCACGCCACTCACCGGGCCAGCCATCCAGCTCATGCAGCGCCAGCCACCGCGCACCGCCCTGCTCGACATGCCCGCCGCCGATCGATTGCTCGAAACAGAAAGGCGTTGCCGGTCGGGACAGGTCGATGCTGAAGATATAGATGTCCTGGGTTTTGTGCTGCGGCGTGGGGGCGTTGTTGCGGCTGCCGATGTGAATCATGCGCGGTTCCGTCCGTGGGAGAGGCGTTACAACTTGTTTCGCAGTCTACGACGTGGTGCTGGTGGGGGGAACCTTTGGTGATGAACCGGGGCGTGGCAAGTGAAAGGTTTGACTGGGTAGTCCGGGAAATCCGTTTCAGTCGGCCACAAAAAAGGGACACCGATGGTTGTCCCTTTTTGTTCTCAACGGCGAGTGGATTCAGCGCTTCATGGCTTCACACTGACTGCGCAGATCATGATCGCCAATTGACGAACAACTACTGCCCTTTTTCGCTTCACAAAACGCCCGCTGGTCATGATCACCGATGCTTGAACATGAACTGCCTTTCTCCGCTTCACAGGCCGCGCGCAGGTCGTGATCGCCGATGGAGGAACAACTGCTGCCCTTTTTTGCTTCGCAATAAGCGCGCTGGTCATGATCGCCAATGCTTGAGCACGAACTACCTTTCTCCGCTTCGCAGGCCGAACGCAAATCGTGGTCGCCGATGGAAGAACAACTGCTGCCTTCCTCCCTGGCCTGGCAGTAACTGCGTTTGTCGTGATCACTGATGCTGGAGCAACTGGCGGAAACGTAGCCGCCGAACAGCAACAACATCGCAAGAATCAGTTTCATCTCACACTTCCTTGGGCTTGCCGGGAAACAGCCTGGCACTGGGTAACGCAATCAAAACCAGATCAACGCTTCATGGCCTCACACCGCGTACGCAAATCATGGTTGTCGATATTCCCGCAACTGCTGCCGCCCGTCGTAGCATTGCAGTAGGCGCGCTGGTCGTGGTCATCAATGTTGCCGCAGGAACTGCCACCCTGCTCCGCGTTGCACCGCGCACGCAGGTCATGATCATCGATGTTGCCGCAACTGCTGCCGCTCTGTTTGGCGTTGCAATAGGCGCGCTGGTCATGGTCGTCAATGTTGCCGCAGGAACTGCCGCCCATCTCCGCGTTGCACGCTGCCCGCAGATCGTGATTATCGATGTTGCCGCAACTGCTACCGCTCTCCCTCGCATTGCAATAGGCGCGCTGATCGTGGTCATCAATGTTGCCGCAACTGGCAAAGCTGTAGCCGCTGAACATCAACAACATTGCGAGTAATAGTCTCATCACACACTTCCATGGTTGACTAGGAACCAGCCTGGCACTGCTTGAGCCGATGAATGAGCGTCGCGACACGCCATCAAATTGACATCGGTTTTGGGGAAAGTTCCGGGGGTGGAATGCGTGAGGGATTTTTTGATCTGAAAACGCCGTAGGAAATTGCGCCGCGTGGTGAGGGAGCTTGTTCTTGTGGGGCTGCGAAGAGGGCCGAAACCTGGCAAGTCGTTTTCCCCTGATACGCCGCAGCCCTTGATTTACATGGGGCACGCCCCCGAACGGGAACGAACTCTCTCGCCAGACGTGGTGATTTTGCGTCCTACAGGCTGATTGCGACGGTGAGAATCGGTGCCTAGAGTGGGTCTGTCGCTGAACGAATTTGGCGATAGGGTTTCGCAGCCCTGACGATACGTGTAGTAACCTGACGCCCCCAAAAACGGTGGCGGTCGCAATCGCGTCCGACAGCCCCGCAATGGTGGCTGTGTGTGGGAGATCTTCGGGTCTGCCGGGTTCCTCGTATCCTCGGTCTGCGAACCCGCACATGGCTACCACCCTTCGAATCGCAGCGAACGGCAGTAGCTCTTCTCACGGATACGAGGAAGCTTTACTTATGCCGATGGATAAACCGCTCCGCAATTACGCGAATATGTCCCACCCCGCCACTGACCAGCCCGTCCTGTTCATTGATGCCGACGCGTCATTGAGTGACCTCCACGCCTGCATCAGCGAGCGCCTGAATGCAGTCCTCAAATATCTCGACCTCATGGCCTGCGTCCACCTCCCCGATCATGCTGAACACGACATCAATACCGTCACCACTATCGCTAGAATCTTGGTTCAGGACGTGAGCGATGTGTTTCGAGTCATAGAGCAACGAGGGGTTAGTATTTTAGGTTAGAAATTTGAAGGTGACAGATTCATAAAATAAATCTGTCATCTTTTGGTCTTTATTAGAGCAATTTGCAGGCGATGTTTTTTGGGAAATTTAGCAGGGGTTCGAAAGCAAAACACTCTATTCAACCACCCCCGCGGCAATACCACATAAAAACTTTCTCATCCAGCGCACTTACTAAAAAACAGCAAAAAAATCAAGCATGAACTATAACTTCCATACTGAAGCTAACAGTTCAAAAAAAGCTCCAAAAAGCTAACAAACAGCCAAATGCCGTTACAACGCCAGCAACATCAAACCCAGACTCTCTAGCCTCGGAGGTAGAAACAAACCGACAAGAATCTTGTTTCTCCCATTCATTCTGTAATACTGCCATTGCTCTATTAGCATTTTTACTAATTGGTCTGAATATGCAATTACCGAGAACCCCTCCTCCACGGATCATCTTTAAAAAAACGGTAGGCAGATCATTTACATCCCCGTCAAAGCCCTGTCCTTTTATATACAAACAAATATCAGCCGCCGTAATCCCACCAAGCTTTATTCCGGTTTCCATAACACTTGCCCAATCCCCCACTGGGTAAAATACAGACCGATCATTCCATCTGTCACTAATATGCGTTGGGTAAGTATCATAGTTCTTCGACCTACGATCCGAGCCAAAAGAAAGCACAAGCAACTCGGGCTCCACACCCTTCCACCCACCCTCATCCATCAGATACAACCACTGCATAACATCAGCATACGAGGTTTGAACAGCAAAGCATGGCTCATTATTTATAGCAACGTTACTAGCGGAAACATTTACGTCAAACGAAACAATAGACCAAAAGGAGCCTTCGTCATATGGGTCGGCGGCAACCACGACAAGTTTTTTGGCATTAAGAATAATTGGAAGAATCGAAAAATCGCCCAACTCCAAATAAGGAGCATTCATTACGTCAGCATTTTTTATCAAAGTCGCTGACTGGCGCCGAGCTGCTGCGATAGACTCTCCATCCGTGTAAGAATTCAAAAAATCCTTGATATCCTTAGAAGACAAAGCTTCCAAACCATCCCGATCTTGGCGCCTAGTAGGTTGAAACTCATAATTCAGCCCTACCCCCAAGCATTTTTTTGTCAGGGAGGATAACGCCGCAACTTTCTGGTCACCCGTTAAATATGTGAAAATATTTTGTTCTACCAGCCAGTACTCTACTGTCCGGCAAATAATTAGATCCAACAAATGAGCTGCTATCGGTGCTCGCATCCACTCATCTTCTGAGTCCAAATTCCAGGGTTCAATACCTTTATTTTTAAAAAAATCAGATGCCGCAGTGTCTACAGCCTTTCTCAGCGACTCTATTTTCCCACTTGCCAAATAATCAAGAATTCTTTTCAAACGAAAAGTAGGCTGATATTCAGGCCTAAGTTTTTTATATCGCGGCCAATTTTTTGAAAAAAATCTTTCCAAAAAAAACGAACCAAATGAGAAATGAGCCACCGTCGACAAAACCAATACTTGTAAATTTGTACTAAAAAAAAATGGATCTATGACTTTCGAAGCTGCTTCATAGTATCGCAAGTACTCGAAAGGCAAACACTCCCTTGCAACTTCCGCCTCTTTTATCGATAGCATTTTAAGGCCAATGTAAGTTGCGGCAATTTCATGCGCAACCACAGATGACTCATAAAGTGTTTGAGATGTGGCTTTTATCCTCCTTGCAACCCTCTTATCAACTTTATCGCCCTGCTCCAAAACCATATCCAAAACACTTAACAAAAAACCATCTGCTGTTTTTAGATAAATCGCCTCATGAGCTTGCTCGTGATGAAAAACCGCATCGTTATTTAGAAAATCTAAGCTGATTGTCGCCTTTTGGCCGTCATGCCAACCGGCAATTTGGGGAGCTAGTACAACTCCAAATGGAATTACTTTTCTTTTAGGATTTGATATCGGCACATTAACACCTCATTGAAAAAGCTTGAGCACCCCAGTTACAAATCCAGCAATCCATACAAGCGTCCAAGTAGAGCTCAGCCGAAACACACCTCGCATAATTTCATTGTATTTCTCATAAATATCAAGCTTATCGGAAACCTCCACCACAATAGGAAGAGACATATACAGCGCGATAATTGTCGCGAGCAGCAATGCTGCAAAACAAGTAATTGTCAAAAAATCCAAACTTGGGTTTGAAACAGAAAACTTCAACAAGGCCGCAAACAACCCTAAGGTACCAGTTGAAACTCCCAAAAAATGCTTCCCCATTTCATGACGTTTAGATGGCCCCTTCTTCAGTTCATCTTTAAACGCCTCCCGAACTCCACTCGCTACATCCTCACCACTCAGGCGCGTAGTCATTTAAGCTCCCACTCATAATAAGATTTATTACAAACAGGACATTCTACCGGTTTATCTTTCACAGTCATTATCATAGCAAACCTTCGATTCGTTCTTAAAGATCCAATCAAACTTTCAGCCTTCTTATTCTCTCCAAACTCAACTATTCCTGCACAACTATCTGTCTTACACTTATAAACTGCCAACTCCACATCTCCATTCAACTATTAAATTCCATAAAACCAGGTTCGCGATCCGACTCTCGCCGTTGACACCATCAACACACCGACTTTCCCTTCTAAAGGGATATTTTTGGATCCAATGGTGGCACATAACCATCATTCCGAACATTGTCAGATTATGATTTTTATAGAAGTTTCAGGCATAAAAAAACCGCATTACTGCGGTTTTTTGACAACACATTTACCCAGTCAACCGACTACAAACTATCCATTCAAAAATTCGCCGGCGTATTCGCACTAATAATCTCCGCCTCATCCGCTCCAATATTCCGGAACTTGTGCGGCAGCGTCGTAGGAAAATAATACCCGTCCCCCGCACTCAACACGCTCACCTGCCCGTCCACCGTCAGCTCGACCGTGCCGCGGGTCACCAACCCGCACTCTTCACCTTCCGCGTGAACAATCGGCTCTTCCCCCGAACTGGCGCCCGGCGCGTATTGCTCGCGCAGCAAGCGCATCTGGCGGCTGGGGACCGAGGCGCCGATCAGGAGCAGGCGCAGGCCGTGGCGGCCGAGGTCGGGTTGTTCGTTGGCGCGGAAGACGTATTGGTGTTCGCGGGGCGGCTGGTCGAAGGTAAAGAAGTCGGCCAGGGACATCGGGATGCCTTCGAGCAGCTTTTTCAGTGAGCTGACGGAGGGACTGACACGATTCTGTTCGATCAGGGAGATGGTGGCATTGGTCACGCCGCTACGCCGGGCCAGCTCGCGCTGGGAGAGTTTGTAGCTTTCGCGTACTAGTTTGAGTCGAGAACCCGTATCCATGACAGCCTTATGTGAGAACGACTTAAGGGCGATGGGGGTGGGTGGCGGGTGCCGCGCAGGTCGCGCGGATCACGTTGCTCCCGTGTCCCGGAACCGTGAAAGGCGGCTATTAAATCACGTTTGTCGGTGTTGCTCAGCAGGTTCGATGGACGGTGGGTGAAAAGAGCCTGCTGATTGTAATTGCGAGGTAAATGCAAAACCTGTGGGAGCTGGCTTGCCAGCGATTGGGCGGCACTTTCAACATCATTTTTGCTGATAGTCCGCTTTCGCGAGCAAGCTCGCTCCCACAGGGTTTGTGGTGCGGCTTGTCAGGTAAAAAAACCGGCGGCGCCTGTGCGGGGCCACCGCCGGGGAGGTAAATCAGATGCCGAAACGGTCGCGCAGCGAGTAGTACACGGCGCCGAGGGCGGTCAGCGGGGCCGAGAAGGTACGGCCGCCGAGCATCGGCATGTGTGGCAGGGAGGCGAAGGCGTCGAAGCGTTCGGCGTCGCCGCGGATCATTTCCGAGATCAGTTTGCCGGCCAGGTGCGAGCACGTGACGCCGTGGCCGCTGTAGCCCTGCATGTAGTAGGCGTTTTTCTCGATGCGGCCGAATTGCGGCATGCGTGACATGGTCAGCAGGAAGTTGCCGGTCCAGCGGTAGTCGATTTTCACGTCCTTGAGCTGCGGGAAGGTCTTGAGGATCTTCGGGCGGATCAGGGTTTCGATGTCGTCCGGTTCACGGGCGCCGTAGACCACGCCGCCGCCGTAGAGCAGACGGTTGTCGGCGGTGAGGCGGTAGTAGTCGAGCAGGTAGTTGCAGTCTTCGACGCAGTAGTTGTTGGTGATCAGGCTGCGGGCCTGTTTTTCGGTCAACGGTTCGGTGACGCAGATCTGCGAGCCGCACGGCATGCTCTTGGCCGTCACGCGGTTGTCGAGGCCTTGCGGCAGGTAGGCGTTGCCGGCGATCAGCAGGTACTTGGCCCGGACCTGGCCTTTGGCGGTGCGCACGACGTTGGGCTCGCCGTACTTGATCTCCACCGCAGCGGACTGCTCGTAGATCTTGCCGCCCAGACGCACGATGGCCGCGGCTTCACCGAGGGCCAGGTTCAACGGGTGAATGTGGCCGCCCTGCATGTCCAGCAGGCCGCCGACGTAGGCGTCCGAGCCGACTTCGCGGCGAATGTCAGCGGCGTCGAGCATCTTCAGGTTTTTATTGCCGTAACGTTCCCAGCTGCGTTTCTGTTCGGCGAGTCCCTTGAGCTGTTTGTTGTTCATCGCTGCGAAAATGCCGCCCGGGCGATAGTCGCATTTGATGTCGTATTCCTTGATGCGCGAACGGATGATGTCGGCGCCTTCGAAGATCATGCTGCCGAGGATTTCGGCGGCCTTGTCGCCGTAGCGCGCTTCGATCACGTCGACGTCGCGGCTGTAGGAGTTGACCAGTTGGCCACCGTTGCGACCGCTGGCGCCGTAGCCGACTTTCGCCGCTTCCAGCACCGTGACCTTGTAACCGGCTTCGCTCAGGAACAGTGCCGAGGACAGGCCGGTGTAGCCGGCGCCGATGATGCAGACATCGCACTCCACCGACTCTTCGAGGATCGGAAAATCGATCACTTCGTTGCGGGTGGCGGCGTAGTAGCTGTTCACGTGTTGTTGTTTCATTTTTTTATTCTCCGAGGGTCGCCGGTTGCAGGCGACCACCGCTGTAAAAGAGTCAGAGCTTGATCCAGGTCGCTTTCAGCTCGGTGTACTTGTCGAACGCGTGCAGCGATTTGTCGCGACCGTTGCCCGACTGCTTGAAGCCACCGAACGGCGCGGTCATGTCGCCGCCGTCATACTGGTTGACCCACACGCTGCCAGCGCGCAGGCCACGGGCGAAGGTGTGGGCCTTGCTCAGGTTGCTGGTCCAGACCCCGGCGGCCAGGCCGAAGATGCTGTCGTTGGCGATGTGCAGCGCTTCTTCCACGGTGTCGAAGGTGATCAGCGACAGCACCGGGCCGAAGATTTCTTCCTTGGCGATGGTCATCGCGTTGGTCACGCCGTCAAAAATCGTCGGCTCGATGTAGGTGCCGCCGGTGTCTTCGAGGGTGCGCTGACCGCCGGCGATCAGCTCGGCACCCTGCTCCCGACCGATGCTGATATAGCGCAGCACGTTGTCCAGTTGACGCTGATCGACCACGGCGCCGACGGTGGTCGCCGGATCCAGGGCGTGCCCCGGTTTCCACGCTTGCAGCGCTTCCACCAGCAGCGGGATGAATTGCTCGCGGATCGAACGCTCCACCAGCAGGCGCGAGCCGGCGGTGCAGACTTCGCCCTGGTTGAACGCAATGGCGCCGGCCGCCGCTTGTGCTGCCGCGCGCAAGTCCGGTGCGTCGGCAAACACCACGTTCGGGCTCTTGCCCCCTGCTTCGAGCCAGACGCGTTTCATGTTGCTTTGGCCGGCATAAATCATCAGTTGCTTGGCAATCGCGGTGGAGCCGGTGAAGGCCAGCACGTCGACGTCCATGTGCAGCGCCAGCGCCTTGCCGACGGTGTGGCCGAAGCCTGGCAGGACGTTGAACACGCCTTTCGGAATGCCCGCGTCCAGCGCCAGTTGCGCGATGCGGATCGCGGTCAGCGGGGACTTTTCCGAAGGCTTGAGGATGAACGAGTTACCCGCCGCCAGCGCCGGGGCGAATTTCCAGCTGGCCATGATCAGCGGGAAGTTCCACGGCACGATCGCAGCAACCACGCCCGATGGTTCGCGAGTGACCAGACCGAGTTGGTCGTGCGGGGTGGCGGCGACTTCGTCGTAGATCTTGTCGATCGCTTCGGCGCTCCAGCGGATCGCGTTGGCGGTCGCCGGGATGTCGATGCTCATCGAGTCGCTGATCGGTTTGCCCATGTCGAGGGTTTCGAGCAGCGCCAGTTCTTCCTGGTGTTGCAGGATCAGATCGGCGAAGCGAATCAGGATGCGCTTGCGCTCGGCCGGGGCCTTGTTCGCCCACACGCCGGCGTTGAAGGATTGGCGCGCAGCTTCAACGGCGAGGTTGGCGTCGGCTTCATCGGTGCTGGCCACGGAGGCCAGGAAACGGCCGTCGACGGGGCTCAGGCATTCGAAGGTCTCGCCGCTGATGGCCGGGCGGTATTCGCCATTGATGAAGGCGCGGGATTCGAGGGTCAGGGACTGGAAGCGTTGTTCCCAGTCGTTGCGGGTCGTTGTCATGGTAGTGGCTCGACGCGGGGGAATTTGGGGGTGTCTGGTGTGTGTGTGTTCGGCTTGAGATGGCTGCCCTCACCCTAGCCCTCTCCCGGGGGGAGAGGGGACCGACCGGGGAATGCTGGAGAGCTCCGCCGACCTGAAACATCTCTTCCGAATCCATAATCGATTGGATCGGTCAGGTCGCCGGAAATCCCGAGACAACTCGGTCAGTCCCCTCTCCCTCGGGGAGAGGGTTAGGGTGAGGGGCTTTTCAGAATCACACCGTATGCAGATACCAGTTGTACTCAAGGTCAGAGATCGAGTTTTCGAACTCGGCCAGCTCGCTTTCCTTGCACGCGACAAATACGTCGATGTACATCGGGTCGATGTAGCGGGCCATGACTTCGCTGTCGTCCAGCTCACGCAGGGCGTCGCGCAGGTTGTTCGGCAGGCTCTGTTCGTTCTGCTCGTAGCTGTTGCCTTCGACCGGGGCGCCCGGTTCGATTTCGTTGGTCAGGCCGTGGTGGATACCGGCCAGCACGGAAGCCATCAGCAGGTATGGGTTGGCGTCGGCACCGGCCACGCGATGTTCGATGCGCACGGCATCCGGCGAACCGGTTGGCACACGGACGGCCACGGTGCGGTTGTCGATGCCCCAGCTCGGCGAGTTCGGCACATAAAACTGCGCGCCGAAGCGGCGGTACGAGTTGACGTTCGGGCACAGGAAGGCCATTTGCGCAGGCAGGGTCTCCAGCACACCGCCGATCGCGTGACGTAGCGCGGCGTTCTGCTCGGGATCCTCGCTGGCGAAGATGTTGTTGCCTTCTTTGTCCAGAATCGAAATGTGCACGTGCAGACCGTTGCCCGCCTGGCCCGGATACGGCTTGGCCATGAAGGTGGTGTCCATCTCGTGGTCGTAGGCGATGTTCTTCACCAGACGCTTGAGCAGGACGGCGTAGTCGCAGGCCTTGATCGGGTCGGACACGTGGTGCAGGTTGACTTCGAACTGCGCCGGGGCGCTTTCCTTGACGATGGCATCAGCAGGAATGCCCTGCTCTTTCGCGCCTTCAAGGATGTCTTGCAGGCAGTCGACGTATTCGTCGAGATCGTCAATCAGATAAACCTGGGTCGACACCGGACGCTTGCCGGAGACTGGCGAACGCGGCGATTGCGGACGGCCGTTCACGTTGTCCTGGTCAATCAGGTAGAACTCGAGTTCGAACGCGGCGCAAATGGTCAGGCCCAATGCGTCGAACTTGCGCACCACGTTGGCCAGCACTTCACGCGGGTCGGCAAAGAACGGCTCGCCTTCCAGTTCGTGCATGGTCATCAGCAGTTGTGCGGTCGGGCGCTTCTGCCAGGGCTCGATGCTCAGGGTGCCAGGGATCGGGTAGCAGATACGGTCGGCGTCGCCGATGTCCAGGCCCAGGCCGGTGCTTTCCACCGTGGAGCCGTTGATGTCGAGGGCAAAGAGCGAGGCCGGCAGGTTGATGCCTTTCTCGTAAACCTTGTGAAGACTGGTGCGCTCGATGCGCTTGCCGCGCACCACACCGTTCATGTCTGCAATCAGAAGGTCGACGTACAAAA
>Ga0207713_1001000_pt1 | contig 24755 bp, 20 predicted proteins | sample KBSS64metaG_FD_184404 | JGI IMG/M metagenome (GOLD analysis project Ga0207713, IMG submission 184404) | Switchgrass rhizosphere microbial communities from Kellogg Biological Station, Michigan, USA - KBS S6-4 metaG (SPAdes) (version 2) | ecosystem: Host-associated > Plants > Roots > Rhizosphere >... | reverse complement strand
TATCGCGCTGCTCGGTGAGATGGTGAAAAACATCTGTTTCGACAATGCCAAAAACTATTTCGCCATCGAACTGGCGTAGCCGTTGCTCAAGGTTGGTCTATGCAAAGCATCGTAAAAATTCATTCGCAGGATAATGTGGCGGTGGCGCTGCGCGATCTGGCGGCCGACGAAGCGCTGACGCTGGGCGGGCTGCGTTTCCGGCTGGCCCAGCCGCTGGCGCGCGGGCACAAGTTTGCGCTGCGGCCGATTGCTGCGGGGGAGGACATCATCAAGTATGGTCTGCCGATCGGCCATGCGCTGGCGGCGATTGCACCGGGTGAACACATTCATTCGCAGAACGCCAAAACCAACCTGAGCGATCTGGACAGCTACCAGTATCAGCCGCAGTTACCGGCGCTGCCGCCGCAGGCGGCGGATCGCGAGGTGCTGCTGTACCGGCGCGCCAACGGCGAAGTGGGCATCCGCAACGAACTGTGGATTGTGCCGACCGTCGGCTGCGTCAACGGCATCGCCCGCCAGATCCAGCGGCGTTTCTTGCAGGCAACCCAGGAAGCGGCGGGGATCGACGGCGTGCATCTGTTCAGCCATCCGTTTGGCTGTTCGCAGCTGGGCCAGGATCATGAAAATACCCGCACCATGCTGCAAAATATGGTGCGTCATCCCAATGCCGGCGCGGTGCTGGTGATCGGCCTGGGTTGTGAGAACAACCAGGTGGACACCTTCCGCGCAACGCTGGGAATGGAGGACGAGCAGCGGGTGCGCTTTATGGTATGCCAGCAGCAGGACGACGAAGTAGAGGCCGGGCTGGCGTTGCTGCATGACTTATACCGGGCGATGCGCGACGATCGGCGCGAACCGGGCACGCTGAGTGAGCTGAAGTTCGGCCTGGAGTGCGGCGGCTCGGACGGGCTGTCCGGCATCACCGCCAACCCGCTGCTGGGGCGTTTTTCCGACTATGTGATCGCCAACGGCGGCACTACGGTGCTGACCGAGGTGCCGGAGATGTTCGGCGCCGAACGCATCCTGATGAGCCGCTGCCGCGATCGGGCGACCTTCGACAAAACCGTCAGCATGGTGAACGATTTTAAACAGTACTTTATCGCTCACCAGCAACCTATTTACGAGAACCCTTCGCCGGGCAATAAGGCCGGCGGCATCACCACGCTGGAGGAGAAATCGCTCGGCTGTACCCAGAAGGCGGGACAGAGCCAGGTGGTGGACGTACTGAAATACGGCGAACGGCTGCGTGAACCGGGGCTAAACTTGCTCAGCGCGCCGGGCAACGACGCGGTGGCGACCAGCGCGCTGGCCGGCGCCGGCTGCCATATGGTGCTGTTCAGTACCGGGCGCGGTACGCCTTACGGCGGCTTTGTGCCAACGGTCAAACTGGCCACCAACAGCGAGTTGGCGGCGAAAAAACCGCATTGGATCGACTTCGACGCCGGCCGCTTAATCCACGACACGCCGATGGACAGCCTGCTGGCGCAGTTCGTCGATCTGATCGTCGCCATCGCCAATGGGCAGCCGGCGCGCAATGAAGTGAACGATTTTCGCGAGCTGGCGATTTTTAAAAGCGGGGTGACATTGTGAAAGCTGCCAAAAAAGGCGCCCAGCGGGCGCCTGTTGGAGATTAGCGAACCTTCAGCGGGTCTTCATTCGCCAGGCGCTGATCTTCCGCCTGGCAGGCCGCCGCGGTAAACAGCACGTCGGTGGAGGAGTTGAGGGCGGTTTCAGCCGAGTCCTGCAGCACGCCGATGATAAAGCCGACCGCCACCACCTGCATCGCCACGTCGTTCGGAATGCCGAACATGTTGCACGCCAGCGGGATCAGCAGCAGCGAACCGCCGGCCACGCCGGAGGCACCGCAGGCACAGAGTGCGGCCACCACGCTCAGCAGCAGCGCGGTCGGCACATCGACCGCGATCCCCAGCGTATTCACCGCCGCCAGCGTCAGCACGGTGATGGTGATGGCCGCGCCGGCCATATTGATGGTCGCGCCCAGCGGAATGGAGACAGAGTAAGTGTCTTCGTTCAGATTCAGTTTCTTGCTCAGCTCCATGTTCACCGGAATATTGGCGGCCGAGCTGCGGGTGAAGAAGGCGGTTACGCCGCTTTCACGCAGGCAGGTGAACACCAGAGGATAAGGATTGCGGCGGATCTTCCAATAGACGATCAACGGATTCAGCACCAGCGCCACCAGCAGCATGCAGCCGATCAACACCATCAGCAACTGGGCATAGCCCCAGAGCGCGCCGAAGCCGGTTTCCGCCAGCGTCGAGGCCACCAGGCCGAAGATGCCGAGCGGCGCGCAGCGGATCACCGCGCGCACCAGCAGGGTCACCGCATGCGACATATCGTTGATCAGCCCTTTGGTGTTCTCCGAAGCATGGCGCAACGCCAGGCCCAGGCCGACAGCCCAGGCCAGAATGCCGATGTAGTTGGCGTTAATCAGCGCGTGGAACGGGTTGGCTACCACGCTCAACAGCAGCCCTTTCATCACGTCCACGATGCCGCCCGGCGGGGTGATATCCGTTGTACCTGTGGTCAGCGCCAGCGTGGAAGGGAAAACGAAGCTGACCGCCACCGCCACCAGCGCCGCCGCGAAGGTGCCCAGCAGATACAGGAACAGGATAGGGCGGATGTTGGTCTTCTGCCCGTGCTTGTGGTTGGCGATGGAGGCCATGACCAGCACCAGCACCAACAGCGGCGCCACGGCTTTCAGCGCGCCGACGAACAGCGTGCCGAGCAGGCCCACCGCGACGGCCGCGGCCGGTGAAACCAGCGCGACCAGAATGCCGGCCGCCAGGCCGACCATGATTTGTTTGACCAGGCTGCCCTGTGTGATCCTTTGTAGTAATTTTTGCATAGTGCTTTTCTTCCTGATGGCGTTGCGTACAGACTTTGTCACCTCGGCGGGAACGTCGCCGGACAACTTTATGTGAATCTGTAACCAAGTGTGTTTGCCAAAACAGTATTCAGTAAAGCCGTGGGGTTGGAAAGGGGATATGGGGAATTTCTGAGCGCGGATCAATTCTTGATAACATACTGGTTACATTTGTGTGATCGCAATAACATTTGGCGTTTTGCGTCAATTGCCAAACAATCACGGGGCGGCTAGCGCCCCGGATAACAGATTATGGCGCTTTCTTCGTCAGGCGATCGTTACGGTGGTTAACCCAGGCATTGATCAGCAGCGTCAGCGTCAAAATCCCCCCCACGACGCCGAGCGATACGCCGATCGGGATATGGAACAGATCGATAATCAGCATCTTGATGCCGATGAACACCAGGATCACCGACAGGCCGTACTTCAGCATCGAGAATCGCTCCGCCACGCTGGCCAACAGGAAGTACATGGCGCGCAGGCCCATGATGGCGAACAGGTTAGAGGTGAGTACGATGAACGGGTCGGTGGTGACGGCGAAGATTGCCGGAATGCTGTCGACCGCGAAGATCACGTCGCTCAGTTCCACCAGGATCAGCACCAGCAACAGCGGGGTGGCGAACAGAATGCCGTTGCGGCGCACGAAGAAACGCTCGCCTTCCAGGTTATCGGTCATACGCAGGCGGCTGCGCAGCCATTTCACCAGCGGCTTGTCGCCGATCGCCGAATCATCTTCTTTCGCCAGCGCCATCTTGATGCCGGTGAACAGCAGGAAAGCGCCGAACAGATACAGCAGCCACTGGAATTGCGACACCAGCCAGCTGCCGGCGAAGATCATCAGGGTACGCAGCACGATCGCGCCCAGTACGCCGAAAATAAGCACCCGGCGCTGCAGGTTGGCCGGCACGGCGAAGTAGCTGAACAACATCAGCCAGACGAACACGTTATCTACCGCCAGCGCTTTTTCGATCAGGTAGCCGGTCAGGAATGCCAATGCCTGGGTGTCGGCGACCGCCCGCCCGGCGGTTTCGTTCAGGTAATACCAAAAACCCAGGTTAAACAGCAGGGAAAGGCTGATCCACACCACCGACCAACTGGCGGCCTGCTTCAGCGTCATGGTGTGCGCGCCCTTGCGGCCCTGCAGCAGTAAGTCGATTGCGAGCATCACGACTATCACGGCGGCGAAGCTGCCCCATAGCCAAGGTGTGCCAACGGTATTCATCATCAGAGGTATCCTTCAAAAACAAAAACGGCCAACGTCGGAAGACGCTAGCCGCTCTATGAACGCTGCAAGCAAACCTCGCCTTCCGGCAAGGTCTCACTTACAACGTTGATGAAGGTTTGGTTAAACCTATGACATCAGGTTGCCCGGTAACCGGATGCTTACGCATCGTAATGACGATTGACCGGCAAGATACCCTTCGTCTTTCAAACCGCCGCCGCGTTGGCTGCCTCTGTCACCCCAGTCACTTAGTCAGTCTAAGCGCCCGGGGACTCCTTCGGTTGCCGTCTTGCCGCACCTTGAAATCCATTGGGTATAAAAGTTACTCCCCTTTGCAGAGCAGAAACTAATGCAAAATGTGTCGGCGGTCAACGTTTATCAGGCTAGCCGGCGAGGGCCTTTTGCGCCCCCAGGCTGACGACAAAGCCCTGCAGCAGCAGCCGGCTGAATGGCGTATCGCTAACCTGTTGTTGCTTCTGCTGATACTGCTCTCGTTGCTCGGGATGCAGCTCGCCGAGCCAGTTCAGATACTGGTGCATCACCGCGCCGTTGAATTCCGGATGGAACTGGGTGGTGAGCGCATGATCGCCATAGCGCAGGATCTGATAGGCATCTTGCTGCGAGCGCGCCAACGCCTGCGCGCCTGCGGGCGGCGTCAGCACGCTCTGCGCGTGGATCAGGTTGGCTTTGAAGCGCGGCGGCAACAGCGCCAGCCGCCGGTCCTCGGCGGCGGCGGGCAGCAGCTCAACGTCCAGCGTGCCGACCTCCATGCCCTGCGGGTGGTAGCCCACCTCGCCGCCGAGCGCGTAGGCCAGCAGCTGGTGGCCATAGCATACGCCGAACAGCGGCAGCCTGATCAGCATCGCCTGCCGCAGCCAGGCGGCGGCCTGCTCGCTCCACGGCAGTTGCTCGGTCACCATCGCCGGCGAACCGGTGATCACCACACCGCAATACTCCACCGGCGGCAGCGGCTGCTCGCCGGAGGGCAGGTGCACGATGTGCACGCGTTCGGCGTCGATATTCCCCTGTTGCAGGAACATGCCTGCAAAATTGGCCTGTTCCTGGCGAATAATGTCCGGTGCATCGCCGGTTTGCATCAGTAATAGCGGCTTCATCTCAGTCTCCGTCGGCGGGAAACGTCACGCCGGTTTGGCGGCGGATTTCGGTCAGCAGGCGGGCGACAATCAGCGAGTTTTCCAGCCCCGGGTGTTCCACCTGATTTTTTTCCACCAACGCGGCGAAGGCTTCCGCCTCATACAGCATGGTGTTGATGTGTTGCGGCTGGCTCAGATCCTGGCGGTTGCCGCCGCGCGGGGTCAGCGCCACGCCCTGGCATTCTGAAATTTTATCGATCACCAACGTGCCTTCCTCGCCCTGGATCTCGCTTGGGATCGCCGAGTCGCTGACCTTGGAGTGGGAAAGGGTCACGTCAAAATCGCCGTAGTTCAGGCAAACCGTGCCGTGGGCGTCCACGCCGGTATCGAGCAGCGTCGCGCTGGCCACCACCGAACGCGGTGCGCCGAACAACGCCACGGCGCTGGCCAGGCAGTAGTAGCCGATATCCATGATCGACCCGTTGGAGAACTGCGGATTGAAGGTATTGGGATTTTCACCGGCCAGATAGCGCGGATAGCGCGAAGAGTATTGGCAGTAGTTGATAAAGGCTTTGCGCAGCCGGCCGATTTTCGGCAGCGCCTGCTGCAGGACCAGGAAATTCGGCAAGTAGGCGCTTTTAAACGCCTCAAACAACACCACCTGATTTTCACGCGCGCAGGCGGCAAGCTGCTCGGCCTCGCGCTGGTTGGAGGCCAGCGGCTTTTCGCAAATCACGTGCTTTTTATGCTGCAGGAACAGCAGCGATTGCGGGCAGTGCAGGGAATTGGGGCTGGCGATATACACCGCGTCTATGGTGTCGGACTGGGCCAGCGCCTCCAGGGAATCAAAAAACAGGTCGACGTGATAGTTGGCGCCAAACGCCTGCGCCTGCTCCAGCTTACGCGAGTAGACCGCGCTCAGCTTCAGCTTGCCGCTTTCATGAGCGGCATCGATAAAACGTTCGGTAATCCAGTTGGTGCCGACGACGGCAAAGCGAATCATGACGAGCTCCGGTTCCCAGACCCTAAAAATTCAGATTATCACAGGGATTATTGTCACGCATACAGCTCGCCGAACAGCGCCAGGTGGGTCAGATACAGCCGGGTGTCGAACTCCAACTGGTGGTAGTTGGGTTCCATATGGCAGCACAGGCTATAGAACGCCTTGTTGTGGTCTTTTTCCTTCAGGTGCGCCAGCTCGTGCACCACGATCATGCGCAGAAAGGGTTCGGGCGCGAGTTTAAACACCGTCGCTACGCGGATCTCCGCCTTGGCCTTCAGCTTGCCGCCCTGCACGCGCGAAATGGCGGTGTGCATGCCGAGTGCGTGCTTCATCACCTGGATCTTGCCGTCGTAGGCCACCTTGCTCAGCGGCTGCGCGTTGCGCAGGTACTGGTTTTTCAGATCGACGGTAAACTGATAGAGCGATTTGTCGGTGGTGCAATCATGCACCTGCGGGTAGCGCTGCAGCAGGACGTCGCCCAGCCGATTTTGCTGGATCAGCTGCTGCACCTGGCTTTGCAGATGTTCAGGGTAGCCCTGCAGGTAGGCGAGTTCGATTTCATGCATGAGTGATATTGCGTCCCAGTATTTCTTTGATTGGCCGCAGACGTACACGTTGCGCATTGGCTTGTCTGGCCTCCCAGCGATCGTGCGCCGCCTGCAGATTCAGCCAAAAGTCGGCGGTGGTTTCGAACAGATCGGCAAACAGGTTGGCTTCGGCGACGCTCATGCGCCGATGTCCGTTACACAGACGGTTAACCGTGGCACGGGTGACGCCCAACACCTTCGCCAGCTCCTCCTGGCCGATACCCAAGGGGGTTAAATACTCTTCCTGCAGCACTTCTCCCACCGTAGTGGGTTCGCGGGTTGTGGTTTCCAACATAGGTTCTCCCTGGTTCAGGTGTCTTGATGCGGATCGAGGTAAACTCTGTCCGCAGCATCGTGCCGCCACTGGAACATCAGCCGCCAGTGCATATTGACGCGCAGGCTCGACCATCCCTGAAATGGCCCGGACAGCCGTTTGTAATAGTTGCCCGTGGGGTGGTGCAAGTCGCGCTCTTGCTGCGCGGCGGCCAGCATATCGAGCTTTCGGGCCAACTGCCGTTCGAGCACGCCGGGAATCAGGCGGCTGCGCCTGCCTTCCAGGTAAAACTGCTGCAAATATCGATCGCGGAAAGATTTGATCATGCTTTCCCCCATTCCGTGGGACAGGCAGTGTAACATTTAAAGTTACATCCAGCCAGGTTGAAAAATAGCCGAATTTGGCGTTCGGGAAGGGAAGGTTAATGTTGTTAAAGGGGAAAAGGGGGGCGGGTTTTCAGATACGCGGCGCAATACGCAATTTATCCGAAAAAACATTTTACTGACGGACGTTTTTAGGGGATAAACAGCCCAAATTTTTATCAGTCAGGAGGGGCGATGAGCCAACTCGATCTGGGAACACAGCAACTTGAGCTGGAACGTTATCCCCAACAGGAAGAATCCACCCAGCTGCAGGCGTGGGAAGCGGCGGATGAGTATCTGCTGCAACAGCTTGAAAACGTAGATATCGGCGGCCGCCCGGTGCTGATTTTCAACGATAACTTCGGCACCCTGGCCTGCGCATTGCACGCCCATCGGCCGTACAGCATCAGCGATTCCTACATGAGCCAGCTGGCGACGCGCCACAACCTGAAGCTCAACGAACTGGATCCCGAGCAGGTTCATCTGCTGGACAGCCTGGCCGCGCTGCCTGCGGCGCCGGCGGTGGTGCTGATCCGCATCCCCAAGGCGTTGGCCTTGCTGGAGCAGCAGCTGCGTGCGCTGCGCGCGGTGGTGAGCGAAGACACGCTGATCGTCGCCGGCGCCAAGGCGCGCGACGTGCATACCTCCACCCTGCAGCTGTTTGAAAAGGTGCTGGGCCCGACGCGCACCAGCCTGGCGTGGAAAAAGGCGCGCCTGATCTATTGCCAGGCGGCGGACATCGTGCCGCCGGCGGCGCCGGAAACCACCAACTGGGCGCTGGACGGCACCGATTGGCTTATTCATAACCATGCCAACGTGTTTTCGCGCGGCAGCCTGGATATCGGCGCGCGGTTGTTTATGGAGCATCTGCCGCACGGCCTGAATGGCCATATTGTCGATCTGGGCTGCGGCAACGGCGTGATCGGCATGATCGCGCTGCAGCAGAACCCGGAGGCGCAGGTGACCTTCGTCGATGAATCCTACATGGCGGTGGCCTCCAGCGAGCTGAACGTGGAGCACAACCTGCCGCAGGAGCTGGATCGCTGCCAGTTTGAGGTGAACAACTCGCTGGCGGGCATCGAGCGTGAAAGCGTGCAGGCGGTGCTGTGCAACCCGCCATTCCACCAGCAGCATGCGATCACCGACCATACCGCCTGGCAGATGTTCTGCGACGCCAAGCGTTGCCTGCAGGTGGGCGGCGAGCTGCGCATCGTCGGCAACCGCCATCTGGACTATCACCAGAAGCTGAAGCGTTTGTTCGGCAACTGCACCCTGGTGGCGTCCAACAAAAAGTTCGTGATACTGAAAGCGGTGAAATCCGGCGCGCGGCGCTGAGTGAACGAGGGGCGCAACGCGCCCCTTTTTTATAACGCCATCGCCAGCCGCGTGCCCTGATCGATGGCGCGTCGGGCGTCCAGCTCGGCGGCCACGTCGGCGCCGCCGATCAGATGCACGGTTTTCCCCATCGCCAGCAGCGGCTGCTGCAGCTCGCGGCGCGGTTCCTGCCCGGCGCAGATAATCACCGTATCCACCGGCAGGCAGCTCTCCTGATCGGCGCGGGAGATATGCAGGCCTTCCTCGTCGATACGTTGATAGCTTACGGCGTTGAGCATCTTGACGCCGCGCATCGCCAGGCTGGTGCGGTGGATCCAACCGGTGGTTTTCCCCAGGCCTTCGCCCACCTTGCTGGCTTTGCGCTGCAGCAGATAGATCTGGCGCGCCGCGCGTGGTGCCTGCGGCCCCTGGGCCGCCAAGCCGCCGCGCTGTTCTAGGCGGCCATCGATGCCCCATTCGCGGTTGAACTCCGCCTGATCCAGGCTGCTGGAGGCGCCGTGCTGGCTGAGGTATTCGGCGGTGTCAAAACCGATGCCGCCGGCGCCGATGATCGCCACCCGCTGGCCGACCGGCTTCTTATCACGCAGTACGTCGAGGTAGGTCAGCACCTTGGCGTTATCGATGCCGGGAATATCCGGGGTGCGCGGCACTATGCCGCAGGCCAGGATCACCTCGTCATACTCGGCCAGATCCGCCGCTTCCACGCGCGCGCCCAGCCTGAGCGTGACTTCGCGCAGCGCCAGCTGGCGGCGGAAATAACGCAGGGTTTCGTGAAATTCTTCCTTGCCGGGGATCTGCTTGGCGATATTGAACTGGCCGCCGATCTGATCGGCGGCGTCGAACAGCGTTACCTGATGGCCGCGGCTGGCGGCGGTGGTGGCGAAGGCCAGCCCGGCCGGCCCGGCGCCGATCACCGCCAGCTTTTTCGGCCGTTCCGCCATCGTCAGCGGCATTTCGGTTTCGCGGCAGGCGCGCGGGTTCACCAGGCAGGAGGTGAGCTTGCCTTCAAATATTTGGTCGAGGCAGGCCTGATTGCAGCCGATGCAGGTGTTGATCTCATCGGCACGCCCTTCGGCGGCTTTTTGCACGAAGGCGGCGTCGGCGAGGAACGGGCGCGCCATCGACACCATATCGGCGCAGCCGTCCGCCAACACCTGCTCGGCTACCGCCGGATCGTTGATGCGGTTGGTGGTGATCAGCGGGATGCCGACCTTGCCCATCAGCTTGCGGGTGACCCAGCTGAAACCGGCGCGCGGCACCATGGTGGCGATGGTAGGGATACGCGCCTCATGCCAGCCGATACCGGTGTTGATAATGGTGGCGCCGGCCTGCTCGATAGCCAGCGCCAGCTGTTCTATCTCCTGCCAGCTGGAGCCGTCTTCCACCAGATCGAGCATCGACAAGCGGTAGATCAGAATAAATTCGCGGCCGACCGCCTGGCGCACCGCCCGAACTATCTCGACGGCGAAACGCATGCGGTTGCTGAAGCTGCCGCCCCACTGGTCGTTGCGTTGGTTGGTGTGCGCCACCAGGAATTGGTTGATCAAATAGCCTTCGGAGCCCATCACTTCGACACCGTCGTAACCGGCCTGCTGCGCCAGCGCCGCACAGCGGGCGAAGTCGGCGATGGTCCGCTCAATCTCCGCTTCGCTCAGCGCCGCCGGGGGGAAGGGGTTGATCGGCGCCTGCAGCGCCGAAGGCGCCACCGGCTGCGGTTGGTAGCTGTAGCGCCCGGCGTGCAGGATCTGCAGCGCAATCTTGCCGCCGGCCTGGTGAACGGCATCGGTCACTATGCGGTGATGGGCCACCTGCTCCTCGTTGCTGAGGGTTGAACCGCCGCGATACACCACGCCTTTTTCATTGGGGGCGATGCCGCCGGTGACGATCAGGGCTACGCCGGCGGCCGCGCGTTCGGCGTAGAAAGCCGCCATGCGCTCGGGGCCATCGGGCAGTTCTTCCAGGCCGGTATGCATCGATCCCATCAGCACCCGGTTTTTCAGGGTGGTGAAGCCGAGATCCAGCGGCGCCAGCAGGTGCGGGTAATTGCTCATTGCACTCTCCATCGGGTGAAATCGGGGCCCGTTGTTATAATTATGTGAACACAAGTGGTCGGATGAGATAAATCTAGCCGTTGTCGTACCGCTTGGGAATCTGCGTTGCGCTGAATGTGATAGACATCATGAATCTCTGACCGTGTTTGCATAATGAACAAAAGATCGGTTAGCATTTGCGCGTTGCAAATTCCTTCTCTCTGCGGAGCCACTACCGAAAATGAACACCCACGCCTGCTGATATCTTGTCCCACGCTGAGCACTCCGGTGCCTTGTGGGGATGTTTTGATCTCATTCAGGAGTGCTTATGGCTCATTTCGCGCAGCCCCCTCATTTTGTTTTACACCAACTGACCTGCCAATTTGCTGACGGCGAGACGCTGTTCGGCCCGCTGGATCTCACTTTCGACCAACAACGCTGCGGCCTGGTCGGGCGCAATGGCGTGGGTAAAACCCGGCTGCTGCGCCTGATAGCCGGGTTGGATCTGCCGGGCAATGGGCATGTGGAATCCGATGCTTCGCTGGCCTATGTGGCGCAGCAGCCGGAAATCGCGCCCCACGCCACGCTGGCGCAGCTGTTGGGCTACGGTGAGATCTTTGCCGCGTTGGCCCGCATCGAGCAGGGGCGGCCGCAGGCGGACGATATCGATCGCCTGGAAGGGCAGTGGGATCTGGCCGATCGTCTGCGAACCGCCTTTGCCGCCGCCGGGCTGCCGGCGTTCGATCCGCAGCGGCCCGCAAGCGCTTTGAGCGGCGGCGAGCGGATGCGCGCGGCGCTGTGCGCCGCCATGCTGAGCGCGGCGGATTTCCTGCTGCTGGACGAACCGACCAACCATCTGGACGCCAATGGCCGCGACTGGCTGTACCGGCAGTTGGATCAGTGGCGTGGCGGGCTGCTGATCGCCAGCCACGACCGGCAATTGCTGGCGCGCATGGAGCGCATCGTCGAACTGACGCCCGGTGCGCTGCACGGCTACGGCGGCAACTACCATGACTACCGCCGCCAGCGCGAGCTGGAACAGCAGGCGGCGCGCGGCGCGTTGGAACATGCGCGGCAGGAACGCCGGCGCACCCGCGCCCGGCAACAGAAAGAACATGACATGAGCCAACGGCGCTCGGCGCAAACGCTGAGAACCGTCGATACGCTGAATATCGCCTCGTTTGAACGCGTTGCCTACAAAGCGGCGGCCAAGGAGAGCCTTGGCACGCTGCGTAAACAGCATCAGGAGCAAAGGGGCGCGCTCGACGCCGCGGTGTATGAGGCTTACCAACGGCTGGAAGAGGACAGCCCGGTGATGCTAGCCCTGCCGGGCACTGAGGTTGTCGCCGGTAAACAGGTGCTGGTGCTCGAGCAACTGCGGTTGCCCTTCGTCGCCGCGCCGCCGCTGGATCTGCGCATCGACGGGCCGATGCGCGTGGCGCTGACCGGCCCGAACGGCTGCGGTAAATCCACGCTGCTGAAGGTGATCCTCGGCCAGCTGGCACCGCTCGCCGGGCGGTGCCGCTGCCCGCTGCCGCTGGCCTATCTCGATCAAACCCTCTCGCAGCTCGACGCGCGCCTTTCGGTGGTGGAGCATTTGGGGCTGCAGGACTCGCCGCTGGCGGAGGGCGCGCTACGCACCCGGCTGGCGCAGCTGCAGCTCGGCGCGGATCGCATCGCTTTGCCGCTGGGATCGCTGAGCGGCGGCGAACGCCTGAAGGCGGCGCTGGCCTGCGCGCTGTGGCGGCGCCAACCGGCACAGCTGCTGTTGCTGGATGAACCGACCAACCATCTGGATCTGGCCTCGTCGCTGGCAATCGAAAGCGCATTGGCGGATTTCCCCGGCGCGATGCTGGTGGTATCGCACGACGAAGACTTCCTGCAGGGGCTGAAGCTGACGCACCGTCTGCACCGGCAGGCGAACGGCTGGCGGCTTCAGGCCTGGTGAGGCGCGTTGATGCAGGCCAACAGCTGGATAAAGGCGGCGGCCATCTGCTCTTCCGGCACGCAGGCGAAGCCCATCAGCAGGCCGCGCCGGCGGTTGGGCAGCATGTAATAACGCGACAGCGGCCGCACCAGCACCCCGCGCGCGCCGGCGGCGGCGGCGATCGCCACGTCGTCGGCCTCGTCCGGCAGGTTGAGGATCAGATGCAGCCCGGCGTTGCTGTTGAATTCGCTCAGCGCCTGTTTGCCCAGGTGCTGTTCGATAAGATGGGTGAGGAAGGCGCGCCGCCGCGCGTACAGCAACCGCATGCGGCGGATATGCGCGCTGTAGTGGCCCTCCTGAATGAACTCCGCCAGTGCGGTCTGGATCAGCAGGTGGCCGCCGCGGTACAGCTCGGCGTGGGCGGTTTTCAGCGCCTGCGCCAGCTGCGGCGGCAGCACCACGTAGCCGAGCCGCAGCGCCGGGTACAGCGTTTTGCTGAAGGTGCCGATGTAGATCACCGGCGCATCGGCTTCCAGCCCCTGTAGCGCCGGGATCGGCTGGCCGGAGAAACGGAACTCGCTGTCGTAGTCGTCTTCGACGATCCAACTGCCGGCGTTGCGCGCCAGCGCCAGCAAGCGCTGACGGCGCGCCAGGCTCATCACTGAACCCAGCGGATACTGGTGCGACGGGGTGACGAAAATCAGCCGCGGCGGCGAGGTGGGGTGCTCCGGCGGCACCAGGCCGGCCTCATCCACCGCCAGCGGGCAGATGTTCAGCGCATTCATCCGCAGTATATTGCGGATGCCCCAATAGCCGGGCTCTTCGATCCAGGCGTCGTCCCCAGGATTGCACAGCATGCGTGTCACCAGATCTATCGCCTGATGAATGCCCTCGGTAATTAATATTTGCTCCGGCGAGCAGCGCACCGAACGCGCCACCCGCAGGTAGTCCACCAGAGCGTGCTGCAGCTCGGGGCTGCCGCCCTGGTTGCTGTAGGTCAGCCGTTGCGGGGCCGGGCGGCGGCTGATGCGCGCCTGGATCTTGCTGAACAGCTGGTGCGGAAAGGCATTGACGTCCGGCACGCCGGGAATGAATGCCCCCCACTGTTTGGGGCTGGCGCTGGCGTGGTGCAGCAGCGCGGCGCCGCGATCCGACAGCTCTATGCCCCTCTGCTGGCCGTCGCCGCCGGCGGGCACGCTGCGGGTGGATAAACAGCTGTCCGGCACGGTTTCGGCGACGAATGTTCCGCTGCCGGCGCGGGCCAAAACATAGCCTTCCGCCAACAGTTGTTCATAAACGGTTAAAACCGTGTTACGAGACAGGCTGAGCTCCTGCGCCAGATCGCGCGAGGCGGGCAGGCGGCTGGAGGGCGGCAGGCTGCCGTCCAGAATGCTGGTGCGGATCGCGTTATACAGACGCTTATGCAGCTTATCATCGGGCTGTTCGCCGAGGCGCTGCAGCAGCAGGTCACCACTCAGTGAGCGCAATTGGATCCCTCAATTATTCGTAACTGGCACTCGATTATAGGGCCACATCCTGTGTAAATAAACGTCATTGTTTCACGAATGTGAACGAAACGTATAACAGGCACCGACCGGAGAGAACAGCATGAAAAACGCAGAATTGAACCAACGCCGTCAGGACGCCACCCCGCGCGGGGTGGGCGTGATGTGTGGTTTTTACGCCGAGCGCGCAGAGAACGCCACGCTGTGGGATGTGGAAGGCAATGAAGTTATCGATTTTGCCTCGGGCATTGCGGTGCTGAATACCGGGCACCGTCATCCGAAGGTGATCGCGGCGATTGAAAAACAGCTGCAGGCCTTCACCCATACCGCTTACCAGATTGTTCCTTACGAAAGCTATGTCGCGCTGGCGGAGCGCATCAACCAGCGCGCGCCGATCGCCGGGTCATGTAAAACCGCGTTCTTCACCACCGGTGCGGAAGCGGTGGAGAACGCGGTGAAAATCGCCCGCGCCCATACCGGCCGCCCGGGCCTGATCACCTTCGGCGGCGGCTTCCACGGCCGCACCTACATGACCATGGCGCTGACCGGCAAAGTGGCCCCTTACAAACTGGGCTTCGGGCCGTTCCCCGGCTCGGTGTTCCACGGCCAGTACCCGAATGCGCTGTACGGCGTGAGCACTGAAGACGCGATGAACAGCCTGGAACGCATCTTTAAAGCGGATATCGATCCCAAACAGGTGGCGGCGATTGTGCTGGAGCCGGTACAGGGCGAAGGCGGCTTCAACGTGGCGCCGGCCGATTTCATGCAGGCGTTGCGCACGCTGTGCGACCAGCACGGCATTCTGCTGATTGCCGACGAAGTGCAGACCGGTTTCGCCCGTACCGGCAAGCTGTTCGCCATGGAACATTACAGCGTCAAACCGGATCTGATCACCATGGCGAAAAGCCTGGCGGGCGGCATGCCGCTGTCGGCGGTGGCGGGCCGGGCGGAAGTGATGGACGCGCCGGCGCCGGGCGGGCTGGGCGGCACCTACGCCGGTAACCCGCTGGCGGTGGCGGCGGCGCACGCGGTGCTGGACGTGATTGAAGAAGAGCAGCTGTGCCAGCGTGCGCAGCGTCTGGGCCAACATCTGGTGGAAGTGCTGCAGCAGGCGCGCAAAACCAGCCCGGCGATCGCCGATATCCGCGCCCAGGGTTCGATGGTGGCGGTGGAGTTCAACGATCCGGCCACCGGCAAACCTTCGGCGGAGATCACCCGCCAGGTGCAGCAGAAGGCGCTGGAAGAAGGGCTGTTGCTGCTGAGCTGCGGCGTGAACGGCAACGTGATCCGCTTCCTGTATCCGCTGACCATTCCTGAAGATCAGTTCACCAAGGCGCTGGGCATCCTGTCCCGCGCGCTGGCCCTGTAAGGAGAGCGCGGCGATGAAACTGAATAACCCCGAGCTGCTGCGCAGCCAGTGCCTGATCAACGGCGAGTGGTGCGACGCGCTGAGCGGCAGGCGCGAGGCCGTGATCAACCCGGCCACCGGCGCAGAGCTGGCCAGCATTCCGCTGGTGAGCGAAGAAGAAACTCAGCAGGCGATCAGCGCGGCGCAGCTGGCGCAGCACAGCTGGAAGCAGCTGACCGCCAAACAACGCTCCGCCTTGCTGCTGGCCTGGGCCGACAGGGTGCTGGCCGCCCAGGAAGATCTGGCGCAGCTGATGACCGCCGAGCAGGGAAAATCGCTGGCGGAAGCGCGCGGCGAAGTGGCCTACGCCGCTTCGTTTATCACCTGGTTCGCCGAAGAAGCCAAGCGGGTCGACGGCGCGGTGCTGCAGGCGCCGCAGGCCACGCAGCGGCTGGTGGTGGTGAAGCAGCCGATTGGCGTGTGCGCGGCCATTACCCCGTGGAACTTCCCGGCGGCGATGATCACCCGCAAGGTGGCGCCGGCGCTGGCGGCAGGCTGCGCCATTATCGTCAAACCGGCCGAGCAAACCCCGTTGACCGCGCTGGCGTTGGCCAAGCTGGCGCAGGACGCCGGCATTCCGCCGGGCGTGCTGCAGGTGGTGACCGGCGAAGCTGCGCAGGTGGGCAAGGTGCTGTGCGACAGCCCGGTGGTACGCAAGCTGAGTTTTACCGGCTCGACCGAAGTTGGCCGCATCCTGATGGCGCAATGCGCGCCGAGCATCAAGAAGCTGTCGCTGGAGTTGGGCGGCAACGCGCCAGTGATTGTGTTCGACGACGCCAACCTGGACGCGGCGGTGGCGGGCATCATGGCCTCCAAATTCCGTAACAGCGGCCAGACCTGCGTCTGCGCCAACCGCATCTATGTGCAGGACGGCATCTATGACCGTCTGGCGGAGAAGCTGGTAGCGGCGGTCGAACAGCTGAAGGTCGGCGACGGCAGCCACGAGGGCACCACTCAGGGGCCGCTTATCGACAGCGACGCGGTAGAGAAAGTGCAGAGCCATATCGACGATGCGTTGATCAAGGGCGCGCAGATCGCCACCGGCGGGCAACCGCACGCGTTGGGCGGTACCTTCTTCCAGCCGACGGTGGTGACCGGCGTCACCCAGAAGATGCGCTTCGCCAAAGAGGAGACCTTCGGCCCGGTAGCGCCGCTGTTCCGTTTTCATGACGAAGCGGAAGCCATCGCCATGGCCAACGACACCGAATTCGGCCTGGCGGCCTACCTGTTCACGCAGAACGCCTCGCGCCAGTGGCGGGTGCCGGAAGCGTTGGAATACGGCATGGTTGGCATCAATACCGGACTGATTTCCAACGAAGTCGCGCCGTTTGGCGGCGTGAAACAGTCAGGGCTCGGGCGTGAAGGATCGCGCTACGGGATAGAAGAATATCTGGAGCTGAAATACCTGTGTATCGATGTGAGCTGTTAACCACCGGGAAATTAACCCGTCCCGGTGGCCGGAGCCGCCGGGCGATAAAGGATGATGCATGTCTTCTGATAACACCTATGTTTCTCCGGCGCTTGCCGCCGGGGTGCGAGCAGCTGCACCCGCCAAATCACTGAGTTTCCTCGAAGGGGTGGCGATGATTGTCGGCACCAACATCGGCGCCGGCGTGTTGTCCATCGCCTACGCCTCCAGCAAGGCCGGTTTTTTGCCGCTGCTGTTCTGGCTGATGCTGGTCGGCGGGTTGACCACCATCACCATGCTGTATGTCGCCGAATCCACGCTGCGCACCCGCGCGCACCTGCAGCTGAGCGGGCTGGCGAAGCGCTACGTCGGCGGCGCCGGCGCCTGGCTGATGTTCGCTTCGGTGTGCGTTAACAGCGTCGGCGCGCTGACCGCCTATATGACCGGCAGCGGCAAGCTGCTGCAGTCGCTGTTCGGCATCTCGCCGGCGCTCGGCAGCCTGCTGTTCTTCGTACCGGCGGCGGGGGTGTTGTACCTCGGGCTGAAGGCGATTGGCCGCGGCGAGAAGTTTATCAGCATCGGCATGGTAGTGATGCTGACCGCGCTGGTGGCGGCGACGCTGCTGAAAGACACCACCCAGATGCGCAACCTGCTGGACGGCGACTGGCGCTTTATGGTGCCGGTGTTCAACGTGGTGGTGTTCTGCTTCTCGGCGCAGTACATCGTGCCGGAAATGGCGCGCGGCTTCTCCGATAAGCCCGAGCAGCTGCCGAAGGCGATTATCGTCGGCATGGTGGTGACCTTCGTGCTGCTGGCGGCGGTGCCGATGTCGGTGATTGCGCTCAGCGGGCTGGACGATATCTCAGACGTGGCGACCATCTCCTGGGGCCAGGCGCTGGGGCAGTGGGCGTTCTTCTCCGCCAACGTCTTTGCGCTGTGCGCAATGCTGACCTCGTACTGGGGGTTGGGCGGCAGCTTCCTGACCAATATTTTCGACAAGTTCCGGCTGGGCAACGACGAGCTGCCGTTGCGCCGCTTCGGCGTGCTGCTGCTGGTGGTAGTGCCGCCGTTCGCGCTGGCATACAGCGGCCTGGTGTCGTTCGTTAACGCGCTGTATTTCGCCGGGGTGTTCAGCGGGGTGATCCTGTCGATCATGCCGATGCTGATCCTGCGCGGTGCGCGCAAACAGGGCGATCAAACCCCGCGCTGGCAGTGCGGCTGGATCACCCATCCGCTGTTGCAGATCAGCATCGTGCTGCTGTATCTGGGCAGCGCGGTATACGCCATCGCTTCACTGTTAGGCTATCTGCCCTCTGGATGGTGACTTGCCTTCCCTCAAGTAGTGATGTTGTTTCTCGGCATTGAGAACGGCGGCGTCGTGGCCGCCGATTTTTTTAGCCGCGCATTTTCGCCGGCAGCGCCAGCCAGGCCTGCACCGAAGGGCGTTGCCACTGTTTATGCGCATAGTGGCGAAGGCTTTCCGGCACCGCGTCGCCGTGCATCACCAGCCGGTTGAGCATCAGCGCCAGATCGGTATCGGCGATGCACCACTCCCTGAACAGATTATCCTGCCCGTGGCTCAGCAGCTTCTCGACGGCGGCGATCAGCTTGTGCGCTGCGCCCTGTGCCGCGGCGGACAGCGGCGGGAACTTGCCATCGCTGAAGATCACTTCGGTAGAGCGCTCGGCGCGGATCGGCATAAAGTCGCTGCGCAACCAGGCCTGGATCTCACGCGCTTTGGCGCGCTGTTTGACGTCGCGCGGGTAGATGGCATGGGCCGGGTGGATGTCCTCCAGATATTCGGCAATCGCCGAAGACTCGGACAGCTGAAACTCCCCGATGACCAGGGTCGGCACCCGGCGCGTCAGCGACAGCGAGACATAGGCGGCCTGCTGGTGCTCTTCCTTAGCCAAATCAACCGGCTTCACGTTGAACGGGATAGCTTTTTCCGTCAGCGCAACAAACGCCGACAGAGCGTAAGGGCTGAAGAATTGGCTATCGGTATAGAGTTCGACAATCGGTTGCGACATCGGCGGTTCCTCTGGCTAAGGGAGTAAGAATATTGATAATTGCCGAGGGGTGGCTAAAAATCAATCTGTTAGGGCAAAAGTTGTTGCCGGCGGCGGTTCGCGGCGCCGCTATTCAGCGTTGATGATGTGATATCTTTGTTGCCAACCAGTGAATCAAGCCGTATCGGGTAACATGAAGACGCAGTGGATTGAAAGTGTGAAGGTAGGATGTGCGCGCCTGTGGCCGCATCCGCTGGCGGTGGGCAAGAAAGAGATTTTGCTTTCCAGCCTGGGAGCGGGGCTGGGGTTAACGATCGCCAGCTGGGTCAGCCATTTTATTCTGGGTGAGGTGAACCTGTGGTTTATCGCGCCGATGGGGGCCTCGGCGGTATTGCTGTTTGGCGTACCTAACAGCCCGCTGGCGCAGCCCTGGTCGATCGTTGGCGGCAATACGCTGGCGGCGGCGGTGGGCGTCAGCTGCGGTTTGCTGATTGCCGACCCCGGTTTAGCCTGCGGGCTGGCGGCCTGCCTGGCGATCGGCCTGATGTTCAGGCTGCGCTGCCTGCATCCGCCGGGCGGGGCGGTGGCGCTGACCGCCATTCTCGGTGGCCCGGGTGTCCACCAGATGGGCTACCATTTCGTGCTTTACCCGGTGCTGCTCAATTCGCTGCTGCTGGCGGCGCTGGCGATACTGTTCAATAACCTGGCCGGGCGGCGTTATCCGCACACCCTGGCGCCGGCGGAGGCCAAACCGGCCAACCTGCCGATCGATGCGGTGTCTATCACCCGCGCCGACCTGCACCAAGCGCTGATGCAGGGTGAGCTGTTCGATATCGACGAGGACGATCTGCAGGAGATCCTGCTGCGCGCCGAGCAGCTGGCCCACCGGCGGCAAAATCCGGGAGGGTGAAACGCCTCTGAGCGTTGTGCCGGCGGGCGGTATCGGTGTGCGGGTTTATGCCCTGATGTTTTGCTAAGCTAGGCTCAAACTTGAGCTGTTGATAAATAGCGTATTGAGCCGATGAACATTGACGAGAAGCTTGTCTCTCAGCTTATTGCCACCCAGTTCCCACATTGGGCGAATTTACCCCTACGGCCAGTTGATGCCGGGGGCTGGGATAATAGGGTTTTTCATTTGGGTAATCAGATGCTGGTAAGGATGCCAAGCGCTGAATGTTATGCTTCTCAAGTGGAAAAAGAGCAGTTCTGGTTGCCAAAGCTGGCTCCCTTGCTGCCGATCCCCATTTCCACGCCTTTGGCGCTGGGTAAACCGGCCGAGAATTACCCCTGGAAATGGTCTATCTATCGCTGGATTGAGGGCGAAACCGCAGCATCTTCTCCAGTCGCAAATCTTGGCGAGTTTGCCGGCGATCTCGCCCGGTTCCTGCTGGCCTTACAAAGCATCGACTCTGCGGGCGGGCCTGCGGCGGGAAAACAGAACTTCCACCGGGGCGGTTCACTCAGTGTCTATGACGCCGAAACGCGGCAAGCAATCTCGGATTTGGCCGCCAGGATTAACGTGAGTTTGCTTACCGAGATTTGGGATGCCGGATGCGCCACGATCTGGACAAAGGCGCCGGTGTGGGTGCATGGCGACATAAGCGCAGGCAACCTTTTGGTTAAAAATCATCGACTCAGCGCGGTGATTGATTTTGGCCAACTGGGCGTGGGTGATCCCGCATGTGATGTTGTTATCGCCTGGACCTACCTTGATGCATACAGCAGACCAGCATTCCGTGAGGCTTTGTCGATTGATGCCAATACGTGGGCGCGCGGCCGGGCCTGGGCGTTATGGAAGGCGTTGATTGTGGCTGTGAAACCCGATAATACCAATGCCGTTGAAGCCAGGCAGGCCTGGCGGACTATTGAGCAGATTATTGCTGAGTGGAAGGCGACGCGCGAAGCGGGCAGGTGAGGTGGGGACAGCATCCGCGCAAGCGATGTTGAACCTCTTTCAGAATCGCCGCGACCATACAACGGCAGGTTTTCGGATTTGATGTGACAGCGGCGCTCTCGGGGGGATGTGCTGCAGTGTTGAGTTTTTGGACAAGCCTAGTATAAGGTACGGCCTTGGAACAGAAAAGGGACTGTTATGGATGCTAAAGCAGTAGCGCAGGGAATTCTCGAAGGGATTGAGTCCTTACCCAAAGGCATAGGTTATAGCGTTCGCCGTACATGGCAAGGCGCAGGGTTAGCGGGCGGGGAGTTCAAGCGCCGGAATGAACTTGAAACGGAAAGATTCATTAGAGTTATTCGTGCGGGTTATGGCCTCGAAGCTCCTTTACGTGAGCTGATCACCATCATCATTCGTGACTGTTATCAACGGATGAATGCACAAACTCAAACCGCATTAGGACAAAAATTAAGCCTTGCTGAAGGTTATGCTACGGGGCGTATGGGGACTCAGTTCATTCTGGTACAGCAGATCACGCATCACATTTTAAAAAAAGCTATCGGCAGCACTCTTTTCAAATGGGCATTTAAAGGCATCACCGTTGCAGGTCTGAACATCATTCTTTTGCAAGGGATTATCGAACAAGCTGCTGTAGCTTCGCGCCGATTACGCGAAAAATACCCCTCAACGTACCACAAGCTAACCCCGCGAAATTTGGACATGCTGTATTTTCTGACGGAGGAATATCTTGAACCCTTCGTTGCCTACTCCAGCAAATCGAAAATGTTCTGTGAAGGTGTGAATAATGAGCTATCTAAAGTCTTGGGGCAGTAAGCTCGGCAAAGGATTGTCTCACGTTGTAGAGGCGATTTTCAGCGGAATATTTTCTGTTGCGGCTTTTGGGTCGCTGTTCTGGTTTGATGAGTGGTGGCAGCGAATTTTAAGCGCCGCCATCTTCCTGTTACTGGTGTTTGCAACTATTGCTTTGTGCGGTCTTTTTCGAGGAGAAAGGTAGTATTCTGCCATTTGGTGCGCCTGCGCGCCGTTCTAAGCGCTCCATCAGTCCGTCAGCAATTCCTGCGTGAGTAAATCCGATCACCGCAGCGTCGGCTTCTTGGTGAGCTTAGCGATTGGGTGGTTACGAGGTGAGAAATGAAAGAAAATGGCGGCAGACTGCTGCCATTTTGCTGCCACTGGCCCCAGAAAACAAAAAAGCCACCTCATAGGGTGGCTTAATTATATGAATTTAAAGCTAAAATTTGGTGGCCCCTGCTGGGTTTGAACCAGCGACCAAGCGATTATGAGTCGCCTGCTCTAACCACTGAGCTAAGGGGCCAAGCGGCGAGATTATACGGTAATCCTTCGGCGCAGGTCTACTGTTACCCGCCCGTATGTTGCTTTTCTGTGCAGTTCTAGCCTGTTGTAATTGTTGGCGGATTTTGCGATAACCGCTGTAAATCCCTTTAATGGACTTGCGATACTCATGGAACTCCTGGCGCCCGATCTGCGGGTGGTGTTTTGCGGCATCAATCCCGGCCTTTCCTCCGCCCATCAGGGCTACCCCTTCGCCAACGGCAGCAACCGTTTCTGGAAGGTGCTGCACCAGGCCGGCTTTACCCGCAGCCAGCTGGCGCCGGAGCAGTGGCGCCAGCTGCAGGATAATGGCTGCGGCATCACCGCGCTGGTGGCGCGCCCGACGGTAGCGGCCAGCGAGCTGACGCGCGACGAGCTGCGCGGCGGCGGCGAGGCGTTGAGAGACAAAATTATGCGTTACCAGCCGCGCGCCCTGGCGATCCTTGGCAAGCAGGCGTTCAGCACCGCCTTCGGGATAAAAAATGCGCCCTGGGGCAGGCAGGAGATGATGCTGGGCGCAACCGAGGTGTGGGTGTTGCCTAACCCCAGCGGATTGAACCGCGCCACGCTGGAGCAGCTTACCGCCAGCTACCGAGAGCTGTTCCTGGCTCTGGGGTGAGCAGCGCGATAAATAGCAGGCAATAAAAAACCCCGGCGAGCCGGGGTTTTGTTTGTTGCCGACAGCGGGCCTTAGTCGTCCAGGAAGCTGCGCAGCACTTCGGAACGGCTTGGGTGGCGCAGCTTGCGCAGCGCCTTGGCTTCGATCTGGCGAATACGCTCGCGGGTAACGTCGAACTGTTTGCCCACTTCTTCCAGCGTATGATCGGTGTTCATGTCGATGCCGAAACGCATGCGCAGCACTTTAGCCTCACGCGCGGTCAGCCCGGCCAGCACGTCGTGCGTGGCGGAACGCAGGCTTTCCGAGGTCGCGGAATCCAGCGGCAGCTCGAGGGTGGTGTCCTCGATGAAATCGCCCAGATGTGAATCTTCATCATCACCGATCGGCGTTTCCATGGAGATCGGCTCTTTGGCGATCTTCAGCACTTTACGGATCTTGTCTTCCGGCATCAGCATGCGCTCAGCCAGCTCTTCCGGCGTCGGTTCGCGGCCCATCTCTTGCAGCATCTGGCGCGAGATACGATTGAGTTTGTTGATGGTCTCAATCATGTGCACCGGAATACGGATGGTACGCGCCTGGTCGGCGATGGAGCGGGTGATAGCCTGACGGATCCACCAGGTGGCGTAAGTCGAGAACTTGTAACCACGGCGGTATTCAAACTTGTCTACCGCTTTCATCAAGCCGATGTTGCCTTCCTGGATCAGATCCAGGAACTGCAGGCCGCGGTTGGTGTATTTCTTGGCGATGGAAATAACCAGACGCAGGTTAGCCTCAACCATCTCTTTCTTCGCGCGGCGGGCTTTCGCTTCACCGATCGACATGCGGCGGTTGATGTCTTTGACCTGCTCGATGGTCAGGCCGGTTTCTTCTTCGATCTGGCGCAGCTTCTGCAGGCTGCGCTGCACGTCTTCCGCAACGTCTTTCAGCTTCTCTGACCATGGCTTGGCCATTGCCAGCGCTGCTTCGAACCAGGAATCGCTGGTTTCGTTGCCGGCGAACAGGGTGACGAAGTTTTTCTTCGGCATTTTGCACTGTTCAACGCACAGCTTCATGATGATGCGTTCCTGAGTACGGACGCGGTCCATCATGACGCGCATGCTGTTGACCAGGAAGTCGAACTGCTTAGGCACCAGGCGGAACTGCTTGAACACTTCAGACAGCTTCAGGATCTCTTCTGCTGCGCTGGCGTGGCTGCGGCCGTTCTTTTTGATCACCAGACGGGTCGCTTCGTACTGATCGCGCAGATCGGTAAATTTCTGGCGCGCCAGTTCCGGATCGATGCTGTTGTCGTCTTCAGCGTCGTCGTCTTCATCTTCGTCTTCTTCGTCGTCGTCCTGTTCTTCGGTCGACAGTTCAGAACCGACGTGCGTGGCGGTTGGGGCGATGTCCTCTTCCGCGTTCGGATCGACGAAGCCGGTGATGAGGTCAGACAGGCGCGCTTCGCCCGCTTCGACGCGATCGTACTGTTCCAGCAGGTAGGTAATGGCTTCCGGGTATTCTGCGACGGAGCACTGCACCTGGTTGATGCCGTCTTCGATGCGTTTGGCGATGTCGATTTCGCCTTCGCGCGTCAGCAGCTCAACGGTACCCATTTCGCGCATGTACATGCGCACCGGGTCAGTGGTGCGCCCGATTTCAGATTCCACGCTGGACAGCACCTGAGCGGCGGCTTCTTCCGCATCTTCGTCGGTGCTGTTTGAGTTTTCAGCAAGCAGCAGGTCATCGGCATCCGGTGCTTCTTCCATCACCTGGATGCCCATGTCGTTAATCATCTGGATGATGTCTTCGATCTGATCGGAGTCGACGATATCTTCCGGCAGATGGTCATTGACCTCAGCATA
>Ga0207713_1000999_pt1 | contig 24784 bp, 32 predicted proteins | sample KBSS64metaG_FD_184404 | JGI IMG/M metagenome (GOLD analysis project Ga0207713, IMG submission 184404) | Switchgrass rhizosphere microbial communities from Kellogg Biological Station, Michigan, USA - KBS S6-4 metaG (SPAdes) (version 2) | ecosystem: Host-associated > Plants > Roots > Rhizosphere >... | reverse complement strand
AATTCGTGGCGAAGAAGAAACCATCAGCCACATGTACCTGACGCACACCTTGATCCTGGCAGCGATCCCTGCCATTTCGGCCTTCATCGGCACTACCCAGGTTGGCTGGGTGATCGGTGACCGGCCAGCCGTGATGCTGACCATGGAAAGCGCCATCTGGATGAGCATCATGTCGTACCTGGCCATGCTCGGCGGGGTGGCGGTAATGGGCGCGTTCATCCACTGGATGGCCCGCACCTACGATGCCAATCCGTCCATGGCGCAGTGCATCGCCTTTGCCACCTACACCGCCACACCGTTGTTCATCGGCGGGCTGGCGGCGCTGTACCCGCACCTTTGGCTGGGCATGCTGATCGGCACTGCTGCTATCTGCTACACGGTGTACCTGCTGTACGTCGGCTTGCCGACGTTCATGAACATACCGTCCGACGAAGGCTTCCTGTTCTCCAGCTCGGTGCTGGCGGTGGGCCTTGTGGTACTGGTGGCGATCATGGCTGCCACGGTAATTATCTGGGGATTGGGCGTGGGGCCCGTCTACACCAACTAGAACAGACTCAACCAACACTGGGGCATCAACCAGGGGCCGCCGCAAGGCGGCCTCTGGCTGTGCGCAGACCGGTGGCTCGGCAGGCCGCCGATGCTTGCGGCATAATGCCCGGCCAGGAGACCCGCCCCACCATGCCCGAGCTGCTCAAACAACGCGTCGAAACCTGTTACCAGCAAGCTGAAACCTTTTTCAAACGCCCCTTCTCGCGCCCGGAAGTCAGCTTCAAGCTGCGCGGGCAAAAAGCTGGCGTCGCCCACCTGCACGAGAACTTGCTGCGCTTCAACCTGCAGCTTTACCGGGAAAACCAGGAAGACTTTCTGCGCCAGACCGTTGCCCACGAAGTGGCGCACCTGGTGGCCCACCAGCTGTTCGGCGACCGCATCCAGGCTCATGGCGAAGAGTGGCAACTGATCATGCGCGGGGTGTATGAGCTGCCACCCAACCGTTGCCACAACTATGAAGTGCAACGGCGCGTGGTAACCCGCTACATCTACCGCTGCCCGTGCCCGCAGGGTGATTTCCCGTTTACCGCACAGCGGCACAAGCTGGTGCGCCAGGGGCGTCGGTACCTGTGCAAACGCTGCAGGGAAATTCTGGTGTACAGCGGTGAAACTCGCGTCGAATAGGGGCCGGCCTCATCGCCGGCAAGCCAGCTCCCACAGGTACTGCACAGCTCCTGAACCCTGTGCAGTACCTGTGGGAGCTGGCTTGCCGGCGATGAGGCCGGCACAAGCAATGCAAAAATCACAGGCATAAGAAAGGCGACCCGAGGGTCGCCTTCTTGTACCAGCCTGCGCCTTACTTCTCGACGAACGCACGCTCGATCAGGTAGTCGCCCGGCTCGCGCATGCGGGCGGAGACTTTCAGGCCGAAGCTGTCCAGCACTTCGCTGGTCTCGTCGAGCATGCTCGGGCTGCCGCAGATCATCGCACGGTCGTCCTGCGGGTTGATCGGTGGCAGACCGATGTCGCTGAACAGCTTGCCGCTGCGCATCAGGTCGGTCAGGCGGCCCTGGTTTTCGAACGGCTCGCGGGTCACGGTCGGGTAGTAGATCAGCTTGTCGCGGACCGACTCACCGAAGAACTCGTTCTGCGGCAGGTGCTCGGTGATGAACTCGCGGTAAGCCACTTCGTTCACGTAACGCACGCCGTGCACCAGGATCACTTTTTCGAAGCGCTCGTAGGTTTCCGGGTCCTGGATGACGCTCATGAACGGCGCCAGGCCAGTGCCGGTGCTCAGCAGGTACAGGTGCTTGCCCGGGTTCAGGTCGTCGAGCACCAAGGTACCGGTAGGCTTCTTGCTGATGATGATCTCATCGCCTTCCTTCAGGTGCTGCAGCTGCGAGGTCAGCGGGCCGTCAGGCACCTTGATGCTGAAGAACTCCAGGTGCTCTTCCCAGTTCGGCGAGGCGATGGAATAGGCACGCATGAGCGGACGGCCGCTTTCCTGCTGCAGGCCGATCATCACGAACTGACCGTTCTCGAAGCGCAGCCCCGGGTCGCGGGTGCACTTGAAGCTGAACAGGGTGTCGTTCCAGTGGTGCACACTGAGGACACGTTCGTGGTTCATGTTGCTCATCGATGGGGCTCCTGAAGAAAAACGCGGCGCGCAAAACGCGCAGTTGCGCGATAGTTTAGGGGCAGCGACAATATCTGTTAACTGGATTATCAAGATATGTGTTATCGGTTATATCGATATGCGATTCACACTCCGTCAACTGCAAGTCTTCGTCGCCGTCGCACAGCACCAAAGCGTCTCCCGGGCCGCTAGCGTGCTGGCGTTGTCGCAGTCGGCCGCCAGCACTTCCATCACCGAACTGGAGCGGCAATCGAGCTGCCAGCTGTTCGACCGTGCCGGCAAGCGCCTGGCCCTGAACGCCCTGGGCCACCAACTGCTGCCACAGGCGGTGGCCCTGCTCGACCAGGCCAAGGAAATCGAAGACCTGCTCAACGGCAAGTCCGGTTTCGGCTCGCTGGCGGTCGGCGCCACACTGACCATCGGCAACTACCTGGCCACCTTGCTGATCGGCAGCTTCATGCAGACCCACCCGGAAAGCCAGGTCAAGCTGCATGTACAGAACACTGTGCATATCGTGCAACAGGTCGCGCACTACGAAATTGATCTGGGTCTAATCGAAGGCGACTGCAACCACCCGGACCTGGAGGTGCAGCCGTGGGTCGAGGACGAACTGGTGGTGTTCTGTGCGCCGCAGCATCCACTGGCCAAGCCGGGCCGGGCTGATATCGAAAGCCTGTCGCAAGAGGCGTGGATATTACGCGAGCAAGGCTCAGGCACGCGCCTGACCTTCGACCAGGCCATGCGCCATCACCGCGCCAACCTCAACATCCGCCTGGAGCTGGAACACACTGAAGCAATCAAACGCGCGGTGGAGTCGGGCCTGGGTATTGGCTGCATTTCGCGCCTGGCCCTGCGGGACGCCTTCCGCCGGGGCAGCCTGGTACCGGTGGAAACCCCGGAACTGGACCTGATGCGCCAGTTCTATTTCATCTGGCACAAACAGAAGTACCAGACCTCGGCCATGCGCGAGTTTCTGGAATTGTGCCGCAACTTCACTGCGGGCTATACCCGCAGTGATGAAATCGTGCTGCCGCCGATCGCTTAAAGCAGGATCACGCCCCACACCAGCGCCACCATGGTCAGTGCCACCAGTTGCGCGGCGCTGCCCATGTCCTTGGCGTTTTTCGACAGCGGGTGGCGCTCCAGCGAGATACGGTCGATGGCCGCCTCCACCGCCGAGTTGAACAGCTCGACGATCAGCCCCAACAGGCACACCGCAATCATGATCGCCCGCTCGGCACGGCTGACCGGCAGCCAGAAGGCAATCGGGATCAACAGCACGTTAAGCAGCACCAGCTGGCGGAATGCGGCCTCACCCTTGAAGGCGGCACGCAGGCCATCCAGCGAGTAGCCGGCGGCGTTGAAGATACGTTTCAGGCCGGTCTGGCCCTTGAATGGCGATGTCATGTGAGTCACTTCACAACAGAAAGGCCAGCAGACTAGACCGGCTCGGGTCAAAAAAGCGTGAAGCCACGCGCAGTCAGTTGCTGGCAACCGATTCAAGTTGTTGCAGCAGCAGCGCGGCCTGGGTGCGGGTACGCACGCCCAGCTTGCGGAATATTGCAGTCACGTGGGCCTTGATCGTGGCCTCGGAGACACTCAGCTCATACGCAATCTGCTTGTTCAGCAGCCCTTCGCAGACCATGGTCAGCACGCGGAACTGCTGCGGCGTGAGGCTGGCCAGCCCCTCGCTTGCGGCCTTGGCCTCGGCGGAGACATCGACCTTTTCGAACGCCTGCGGCGGCCACCAGACCTCGCCATCGAGCACCTTGCGCACGGCATCCTGGATCACTTCCAGGGGGCTGGACTTGGGAATGAAGCCACTGGCGCCAAACTCGCGGGACTTGACCACCACCGCGGCCTCCTCCTGTGCCGACACCATCACCACGGGGATCTGCGGGTATTGCCCGCGCAGCAGTACCAGCCCGGAAAAACCATAAGCACCCGGCATGTTCAAGTCCAGCAGCACCAGGTCCCAGTCCGCTTTTTCGCTCAGGCGGGTTTCCAGTTCGGCAATGCTCGCGACTTCGACCAGGCGCACATCCGGGCCCAGGCCAAGGGTAACGGCCTGGCGCAGGGCGCCACGGAACAACGGGTGGTCATCGGCAATCAGGATTTCGTAAGTGGCCATCGATCTAAGGATCCTGTTCTATGCCAGGCGCTCGGGAGTATGAGAAGCGCCCGGCGGGGAATCGGCGCCAAGGATGCCGAGCACGGTCAAGGGGGGTCAAGCCATCGCCCTGCCGTCTCGCCCACCCTGGCTGCCAGCCCCGTCATTATGAACCAAAGCAGGGGTTGTGCCCCTTGGACTATAGGAAGGTATGCAAACGCTGGTGGGTGTCGTCCTGATCATCCAGCGGCAGACGCCGCTTGCCGCTCAGGTAATGCAGGCTGAACACATCCAGGTAGGCATCCAGCGCCTGCGAGGCCTGGCTGTCACCGGCCAGGTCCAGGCACATGGCTGCGACCTCTGCCGTGCAGAAGTGATCATCGCGCTTGGAGCGCCGCAGGCGGTAGCGCGACATCTGCTCGGCCTGCAGGCTCAACACCGGGAAGCGGTCAAGGTACGGGCTTTTGCGGAACATCTTGCGGGCTTCGGTCCAGGTGGCATCCAGCAGGATGAACAGCGGGCGCTTGCCCGGCTCGCGCACCACCTCGCTGACCACCCGCTGCTCGGCAACGAACTCACCGGGGAAGACGATATAGGGCTGCCAGCGCGGGTCGTCCAGCAGGGCCAGCAAGCGCTCGTCGACCGAGGTGCGCAGCCAGCCAAAGGCCCAGGTGTCTTCGATCAGGTCGGCAATCAGCCAGCCGGTGTTGGTGGGCTTCAACGGTTCGGTGTCATGCATCAGCAGGCACACGCCAGACCCGGCCTGCACCCGAGGCTTCCAGGCACACAGGCAATGGGTGGCGATGACCCGGCAATCCGCGCAGCGCTCGGCACGCGAGCCACGGGCGATGAAAGGCTTGTTGCTGCGGGCCAGGCGTTCGGCGCGCAGCCGCGCTACCGCGTGGCTCATGCCGGCAGGCCTCTGGACAGGTAGGAAATGGGCACAAGGATGACTCGGAAAAAACAAGGCGCCCAGTTTAGCAGAACACGGGCCATTTACTGTGCAGCTGGCGAGGTGCCCCTTATAATCGACGCTTACCGTGCCCGAACCTCGCGCTCGCGCGACTTTCACGGAACGCCGTCGACCTGCGCATGTCAAAGCGCCAGTCATCGAACCAGGAGAGATTCATGCTGCGCCTTATCGTCCCCGCCCTGAGCCTGCTACTGGCTCTGCCCCTGGCAGCCCAGGCAGCCTCCAAGCAGGATTACGACCTGAACAGGACATTGCAGAAGGTTGCCAAAGAAAGCAGCGTCGGTACCCCGCGCGCGATCAACGAGGACATCCTCGATCAAGGCTACACGGTGGAAGGCAAGGCGCTGGTCAACCACCTGAGCGTACGCCAGAGCCACGCCGAACGCATGCAGGCCAATCCCGCCCAGGTTCGCAGCCAGCTGGGCGACAGCGTCTGTCGCAACAGCGGCTTCCGCAACCTGATGTCCAAGGGCGCGGTCATGGTCTACCGCTTCACGGTTTACAAGACCAATCAGCCGATCATGGACCAGGCCTTCGACAATGCCAGTTGCACGGCCGGCAACAAGAAGAAGTAACAGCAGCTGTTCAAGCTACACCTTCTCGTCCTCGCGGGCGCGCCAGTGCCCTTCGGCGGCATCGGCGCGCATCTCGGCCAGTAACGCCTGCAAGTAGCGCGACTGGCACTCCAGCCCCGCCAACCTGCGGCAGCACTCGTCCTCAAGGCTCAAGTGATGCACCTGAGCCGCACTCTCCAGCTGCTGGTAGAGCTGCCGGTCAATCTCGATGATCAAGCGATGCATACCGCCACCTCCTGCATCGATACGTTTCGCTTTACCAGTTAACCAAACCCCTGCTGGCGGTGGTCACATACCGACGGGCGGCTGCGCGAAACAGCCCGGCACGATCCTGCGCGAGGGTCTAGATTGAGGTCAGAGGTATTGGTGCAGAAGGAGACGTTGCATGCCTTACCAAGCGAATGAACTGCTGTTCAGCCACTTCCGTGACAATAATATCGACCTGAGCAACATCGACGCACAACTTCAACTGGTAGCCCCCGACAGCCCCAACCTGCCGCTGTACCGCGACATGATGCTGACCATCCTGCGCATGGCCCATGACGACAGCGACCGCTGGAGCGCCAAGATTACCCTGCAGGCGCTGCGCGAACTGGACCAATCGTTCCGCACCCTGCAGCGCTACAAGGGCCGGCGCAAGGTGACCGTGTTCGGCTCCGCACGCACCCCGCTGGAGCACCCGATGTACGCCCTGGCCCGCGAGTTGGGCGCTACCCTGGCGCGCTCCGACCTGATGGTCATCACCGGTGCCGGCGGCGGCATCATGGCTGCCGCCCACGAAGGCGCTGGCAGCGACCACAGCCTGGGTTTCAACATCACCCTGCCCTTCGAGCAACACGCCAACCCCACCGTGGGCGGCACCGACAAGCTGCTGCCCTTCCATTTCTTCTTTATCCGCAAGCTGTTCTTCGTCAAGGAGGCGGATGGCTTGGTGCTGTGCCCGGGCGGCTTCGGCACCCTGGATGAAGCGCTCGAAGTGCTGACGCTGATCCAGACCGGCAAGAGCCCCTTGGTGCCGGTGGTGCTGCTGGACTCGCCCGGCGGCAGTTTCTGGCGCGACTGCCTGGACTTCATCAGCCGCCAGCTGGAAGAAAACCGCTACATCCTGCCCAGCGACCTGAAGCTGGTGCGCCTGGTGCACAGTGCCGACGAGGCGGTGGAGGAAATCAACCAGTTCTACAGCAACTACCACTCCAGCCGCTGGCTGAAAAACCAGTTCGTGATCCGCATGCACCACCCGCTCAGCGAAGCAGCGCTGTTTGATATCCAGGAGGGCTTTGCCGACTTGCGCCTGAGTGGCAAGTATCACCAGCAAGCGGATAGCAGTGCCGAACACGAAGTAGGCAACTTCAACCACCTGACCCGGTTGTCATTCGCCTTCAATGGCCGCGACCAGGGCCGGCTGCGCGAGCTGGTGGATTTCATCAACTTGCCGGAGAACTGGGCCAAGCCTCAGCCAATGCATACCACGCAGCGGGCCAGGGAGGCGTTGAAGGTCAGCTCATAGGTGTCGCCTGTTTGGGGCCGCTCTGCGACCCTTTCGCGACACAAGGCCGCTCCTACAGACGATCGCGAATACCTGTAGGAGCGGCCTTGTGTCGCGAAAGGCCGCAGAGCGGCCCCAGCATTTCAGCAATGGTCAGTAATCGTCGAGATCACGCCCACTGAGCAGGCGGCCGATCATGTCCATGGGGAAACCCCGGTAAGCCAGAAACCGGGTTTGCTGGGCACGGCTGCGCGGATCCTGCGGGCGCTGCCCGGCAAACTTGCGCTGCCACACATCACGCATGCGCTCGCGCCAGTCCACGTCGCTCTCGCGCAATGCCTGCTCGATATCAGCACGCGCCAGACCACGCTGGCCAAGCTCCTCACGAATACGCGAAGGGCCATAGCCAGCGCTGGAACGGTACCTGATGAAGCTTTCGAGGTAGCGGGCTTCGCAAAGTAGCCCTTCTTCGGCGAGCCGGTCGAGTTCAGGCTCGATCAGCTCATCCGAAGCGCCGCGCTGACGCAACTTGCGCGTCAGCTCGACGCGGCCGTGCTCACGTCGCGCGAGCAGGTCCATGGCTGTCCGCCGAATGGCGACGGGGGTGTCGAGTACGGCGGACATATTGGCTATCTACCGCGCACTCAATAACCGGCTTCGGCGTCAGCCACATCGTCGGCGCTGGCATCAACGGCGGCAGCTTTGTTGGCTTCAGCGGCAGCACCGGCTTTCAGCAGCTTCTCACGAATCTGCTTCTCGATCTCGGTACCAATAGCCGGGTTCTCGGCCAGGTATTTGGCCGCGTTGGCTTTGCCCTGACCGATCTTGTTGCCCTGGTAGGCGTACCAAGCACCCGACTTCTCGATCAGGCCTTGGGACACACCCAGGTCAATGATCTCGCCATTACGGTAAATACCTTTGCCGTACAGAATCTGGAACTCGGCCTGACGGAACGGCGGCGAAACCTTGTTCTTGACGATCTTGACGCGGGTTTCGCTACCGACCACCTCGTCGCCTTCCTTGACCGCACCGGTACGGCGGATGTCCAGACGCACCGAGGCGTAGAACTTCAGGGCGTTACCACCGGTGGTGGTTTCCGGGCTGCCGAACATTACGCCGATCTTCATACGGATCTGGTTGATGAAGATGACCAGGCAGTTGGCGTTCTTGATGTTACCGGTGATCTTGCGCAGCGCCTGGGACATCAGGCGAGCCTGCAGGCCCACGTGCATGTCACCCATTTCGCCTTCGATCTCGGCCTTGGGTACCAGCGCGGCCACGGAGTCGACGATGATCACGTCAACGGCGTTGGAGCGCACCAGCATGTCGGTGATTTCCAGGGCCTGTTCGCCGGTGTCCGGCTGCGAGACCAGCAGGTCGTCGACGTTGACGCCCAGCTTGCCGGCGTACTCAGGGTCGAGGGCGTGTTCGGCGTCGACGAAGGCGCAGGTGGCACCGCTTTTCTGGGCTTCGGCGATGACCGACAGGGTCAGCGTGGTCTTACCCGACGATTCCGGGCCATAGATCTCGACGATACGGCCTTTTGGCAGGCCGCCGATACCGAGGGCAATATCCAGGCCCAGGGAGCCGGTGGAGATGGCCGGAATGCCTTGGCGCTCCTGGTCACCCATGCGCATGACTGCGCCTTTGCCGAATTGGCGTTCGATCTGACCCAGGGCCGCAGCCAAGGCGCGCTTCTTGTTGTCGTCCATTGAAATCCTCACGTGTTCGACTTGGCCCTGATGGCCGGAATACCTGTATAAGTAGCCAGTATTATTCCACAGGCAGGCGCCCGCGCAAACCCCTGTCGTCGATTTACTCGGCACCAAGCTGTAACAAGCCGTCTAACGCGGCGCTCACCGTCTGTCGGCGCACCGCTTCGCGGTCACCGTCGAACTGGCGGCGCTCGCTGAACACCCGGTCGCCGTCACCCCAGGCCAGCCATACGGTACCTACCGGTTTGGCTGGCGAACCACCATCCGGCCCGGCCACACCGCTCACTGCCACGGCAAAGCGCGCGCCGCTGGCGGCCTGGGCCCCGCGGACCATGGCTTCGACCACTTCCTGGCTGACTGCGCCCACCTGGCCGAACAGGGCATCGGGCACGCCCAACAGGCGGGTTTTCTGGGCGTTGGAATAAGTCACGTAGCCAACCTCGAACCAGGCCGAGCTGCCAGGTATACGGGTGATGGCTTCGGCAATGCCACCGCCGGTGCAGGATTCGGCGGCGGTAACCTGTGCATTGAAGCGGCGCAGGTGTTCACCCAGGCGGGTGGCAAGCGTGGTGATCGGGTCCATGTCGGGCTCCTGAAAGGCTACTCTCTACCCTATCACCCTGTCGCGGCCCCTGGCTCAGGAAACCTTCAGGCTCTGCCGGGCAATTTCGCTGAACGCACGCTCGTCACGCCGCCCCAGGCGCGGCAGCCCTGCTGGCCATTCCTGGTTCCAGTCGATACCACCTTGCTCGCGCATGTCATCAATCGCCGAACGCCACCAGATCACCTTGCAGGCACGCTGGTAGTCGTCGCCGCTCATCACACTGCCGTACAGCAGCTTGCGGCCGATGCCACGCAGCTCCCGGGGCACACGCTTGAGGCTCCACTTCACCGAAAGCCGCGCCAGCCACGAAGGGACAGGGCGATGTGCCGGCACCTTGAGGGCCAGCCGTGGCATCTGTGGATGGAAGCCTTCGCCGTGCCTGGCGAAGAAAATTTCCAGGACGGCATGCACGTACTGCTTCATCGCGAAGTAATGGCTGATCACGCCACGCGCTTCATTGACCTGCGCCCCATGCAACTCGAAAGAAAAGGCGATCTGTTCGATGGTGTGCAGGTCATCGGTATAAGGTGTCCAGGCATCGATCCGCGGGATGGCGCGTTCGGCAATGCCTACGTTGCAGCGGGTGAAACCCATGACCCCGCTGTTGCACAGCCGCAAATCATCAGCCGGCGCATTTCCTGCCTCGTCGAGCCCTGCGCTGAAGCGAAGGTAGTCACTGTGGCGCGAAGCTTCGGCCCAGCTCTTTTCCACTTCATCGACCAGAAACTGCCCGGCATCGACTTGGCTAAACAGCTTCAGCGGCGATTGCAGGAACACCGTATCGGTATCGATGAACACGGTCTTGTCCGCCCACTGCCCGGCCTGGGCAATGGCGCAGGCCTTGCGCCGGTGGGTGTAGCCGCCGTCACCGGTCCAGGCCTGCAGGGTCTGCTCGTCCAGGGTGATCACTTCCACCGGCCAGCCGACAAAGGCCTGTGGCTGGTCGGTAAGCACACGGATCACCGGTAACTCTGCCGGCTTGCAGCGCGCCACGGCGGTGAGGATGCTGAGTTTGGCCTCCAGCTGATAGATACGGCGCTCGCCGTACAGGAGGTAAATAAGCTGTTGCTTTACATGAGGGACAGGGCTGGACACATTCATCGTGCAGGTCACGGCTACAGGCGTTCGTCGAGGGGCGCGCATTCTAGAGGGTAACGCCGCGCAGCTCCACCATTGCCCGCCGGGCTACGCGCACACGTCCCAAAGCCTGCGCCTGCATCGCAACAAAAAAGCCTGTACCATTGCGGGTTTACCATCGCCAACCAGATCACCCGCTGTAAGGCCCTGAATGTCAGATCTTTCCGCACACACCCCGATTGTGCTGCAGTAAGACCAGCAGAAGGCGCCAACCCCCCAACAAATAGGGACTTAAGCGCTTTTAAGGCACTTGGGAATCTGTGGCCTAATGGGCATGTTTTGGCATTATATGGCGCCCGGTTTGCCCCATTTTTGCCCCATCTGTCTAACCGTACTCTGTGACAGGCCGCGACAAATTTGCGCAGCACCTGGCCGATGCGACGGACTTCGTTGCGAGGCAGTTGTTCCTCACCGTGTGAGGACTGGCGAGGCACAACACTGCTACCCCGGGATCGGCATTACGCGCAAGCGCACTGACTGAGGCAAGGATTCCAGGTAACTGAATATCGTGAGCCAAAAGCTGCTAGAGCAGTTAAATCCAAGCAAAAAAACCCCGCCAGAAGGCGGGGCAGATGTTAATGCATTTCGGGGTCTTTCCAGCGATCAAGCAGTCGGAGGACTTCCCTGACTATCATCGCCTTGATGAGACCTAAAGCGCAGTTGCAGACTAATCTGCCAATCGCTTTTAACCATTCCATAGGAAAGGTTTCCTGTATAGGGAACCTTGGCGCAGCTCGCTCCTACCGGCCAGAGCAAGCGGCTACTGAAAGTGTGTCAAGTACTTCAGTACGCCAATGTTCGGGTGGACCCGCCTTGCGTTACCGGCACGTCTTCCGGACGTGGTTGCAAGGGCCCAGTGCAGACGCAAGCGCCTGCGATGCTAGTTTAACCACGCGCGCCTGAGCGCTGCGGCAAATTTTTTAAACTTTTTTCAACTATCCGACGAACGGTATTTAGTTTATTAAACAACTTTGGTTAACACTTGCTCCCCGGGCACTTAGTTGCACAGCCCGGGGAGCTGCCCGGGCTTAACCCCCGGTAAATCAAGCCTTTCGCTGCGTTTCACGCAAACCGGCTAATTTGACGCTGTCTAACGGTCCATACGCTGCGACGAAACTTCCATAATGCAATTGCGCCGTTATTCAAATATGAATAACCATGTACGCCCGGGCAGACGTATTGCGCACCCTTGACGCACTGTTTATAGTCGTATTCGTCAAGTACTTCAGTACGTCGTCGGCGTGGCCTCCAACCCGCCGGCCAAAGAAACCGCCCTCCAAGGCGGTTTTTTTGTACCTGCGATTCGGTCCTGAGATTACCACACGCCAAAGCGGGGGAATCAACCGAGGATCATCGGCACGCACAACATCTGATTCTCTGTGGCGTGAGGCCCCATTTCAGGCCAGTTCCGACGAGCTTCTGTTGCGCTTACTGCACCGCTGCCCGGCTAGTCGTCAAGCCGCTTTACAGCGCGCCGGGGACGCCGGCCGCGCGCCAAACAGTCTATCAGTCCGACAGCTTGACGGCGGCGACACCCTCGGCGCGCTGGCCAGTCGTCAAGTCACTTTACAGCGCACCGTCAGCATACCGCTTGGTGCGCCGCCGATGCCGGTCGGAACCAATGCAAAAAATGCGATAGCGGGACCTAGAATACCACGGTGCCAATCACCAGTCCGCGCAAGGCCGGATTGGCGGGTCGGGCTGCTCACAGTTCGACGCGCAGCCCGTCGAGACCGGCCTCTTCGGCAAACTTCACCAGGGTATCGAGCTTCGCCCAGGTCTTCACTTGGTCGCGCTTGGAGCGCACCGGGATCAGCCGCGCCGTGGGGCCGCCGACGCGGATGCTCAACGTCCACTGGCTGCGGTCCTCTTCCCTGCGGCCGGCCACCGCGTCACGCACCTGGCGGGTGCTGGCCAGCACGCGCAGTGTGTTCACATCCACGGCCTGGCCGATCACTGCTCGCGCTCCAGCGCCTGCAGGCGCGCCGTGGTGGCGGCCTCGACCAGCAGGTACAGGCGCTCGATGTGACCGGCCGGGATGCCATGGGTCAACGTCTCCAGGCACTCCACCATGCCCTCGGCGCGCGCCTGGTCGATCAGGCAGTTGGCCGCGCTGCTGGCCCGGTCGATATCCTGCAGGCGCCTTAGCAGCGCCGCCTCATAGGCCGCCGGCAGCACCAGCCCGCCCGGCAGCTCGATTGCGTTACGCATAACGATTCCCCTGGGTCGATTGCGACACAGCGGCAGTCTCAAAATAGTCGCCGCTCTCGGCAATGCCCTGCACCGCGCCGGCCAGCACGGTGCCGTCGGGCAGCACCGACACCGGCGCGTCGGCGCTGGGCCGGCTCACCACCACGTCGACGCCCGGGCGCTCGGCGCTGCGGCCGAGCCCGGGCGCCGCGCCGTAGGTCAGAGTCAGGTCGGCCGGCCCCCGGTAGGACAGCGCGGCGCTGCTCATCAAACGGCCTCGGCCGGACGATCACCGTCGTGCAAGCGCTGCCAGCTCAGCAGTTGGAAATTTCTGCACGGATTGCCAGCGTTCGCGAATGAGTCAAACAAATATTTCTCTATTTCCGCCACATCACTGCTGTATTCCAGCTCATAGGGCCAAGCCGTCACCCAGCGCGCATGTAGCTGCACCGGCGGTTTGGGATTGTTGAGGTGCTCCACAAAGTCGCCCGTAATGGGTGCAGGCTGGTCATAGCAGTAGTGAAAAAGGTAGGTGGCCATGGGAGGAGATTCCTTGCTCAGGCGTAGGGGTTAAGTCAACGGGATCTGCAGCCCGCGTGATTCGCGGCGCAGCCCTGGGGTGCGGCGAAATCACTTTAGCGGTTTTGGTCGCCCATTTCCGTCGTTTTGGGCGACACGGGCAAAAGAAAGGCCCCCGCACCTTTCGATACGGGGGCCTCGATTTAACGGAAAATCCGTTATGGACACTGGCGGCACTACGGCACTTCACAGCTCCACACCAGGCCTCCGTCGTCACCGCTGCGCAAGAAGTAGCACACGCGCGCTTCGCCCGGCGGCGTTTCCGACGTCACGTTGATCTGCCCAACATAAAAGTGGTCGCCAGGGTAGGCAAAGTGCGTCCCACGCAGCGGGCCATCAATCACCAGGTGCTTTTGCTGGGGGTCACGGCTGGATTCGGTGGCTTCCTTACTCATGAGCTGGGATCTCCTTGAATGGCGGCCCAGTGTAGTCACTTCCTGGGCCACTGTCGTGACGGTAACGGAGCCGTTGCCGCCAACCTGCAGTTTCCGCAGAAAACCCCACCAATTATCTCAACTAATAAAGTTGACAAGTGGCCAATTCTTAAACAAATCAACCTATTTCTGACAAGAGCGGCAGAATTAAGTTGCACGTGTTATCAGTTTTTGTAACAATGGCAATAGGTACGCATTTTCGCGTGCCTATGGTAATCGCCCGGCAAGTACGCCAGGCAATTTATTAATCAGCCTATGAGGCATGAGAAATGAAAACCCTATTGCAATTCCGACCCCCACACGAGGTGCCCAATGGCCAAAACGCAGAACGCTACACCCGACACCGCCGCTAAAACCCCGCTGACAATCGAGTTCCACCCCCAGCGCGCTCACAAAGAGCTGGAGAAGGTTCCCGAACGCCACCGCGACCGGTTCATCACCAGCTTGATGCTGTTGCAGAACCACCTCACCCCCACGTGCGATGTGAAGCACCTGGGCGAGTCGCTGGGGCACGGCACGTACGAGCTGATCATCAACGGCAGCCCGGCGTGGCGCGTGATCTACACCACCACAGTACAAGGCAAGATCGTGGTGCTGCACGCGACCGAGAAGACCACCAACGGAAGCGATCGCCAAATCGCCAAGCTGGTGAAAGAACGCTTGAAGACCTTGCGCCAGGCGGACGCAAAGGTGAAGAAGCAAAAGTAACAAGGTGAGTTTCAGGCGATGGCTGTTACAGCATCGCCTTTTTTAGTGTCATGCGCAAAGGCTGCTCGGGCTGCTCCGGATCAAAATCCGTCTCCAGCTTGTACCCAACGCGCACGAGCATTTCCAACAGTGCGTCGATTGAGAATTTTTCCAAGTAACCCTTGAACAGGTTGCTCATGCGTGGCGCGCTAACGTGCAGTTCCCTGGCCGCGTCAGCTTGTGACCACCCCTTTTGCCGGATCAATGTGATTAACGACATGAACAACTGAGTTTTCAGGTGTTTCATATTGTATTCAACTGGATCGGTTGTGAATAGTTCGAATAGATTCTGAGTCATCACTTTACGTCCTCCTTGGTAAGTGGAGGTTACGGACGTGAAAAGAAGTAGGAAGCTGAATGCTTCGCTAACGATCAAAGCCGCTGATCCCTCAGGGGATGCGTCCGGCTTTGTTAACTTACGATCTGGATATTATCAGTTTTTGTAACCTTTGCAAGCGTTTCTACGGATCTTTTCTACCACCTGTCCGGCTTGGACCTCAGCGCCCTCCAACAGGTAGTGGCTCGGTCGAGAAACGTCCTAACGCTCGCCTATCTGGGAGATGTCATCTTGGGGGCAGACCTGCCCATTTCAGCCAAAATACGCAGTTCTCTCGATGGTATCGTTCCGCCATCTCGCGTAACTGGGCCAGCTAAAGCCTTCAGGGCTGCCACATGTACAGCATGCCTGGCTGCCGATCCAGTTCGCCCCTCGGTGGTCAAGATCCTCATGTGCCAGCAAGTCTAGGCTCAGCACTCACCGGTTAATATGAGACAGATTGATAGCCGGCAGGGCGCGCTTTCGCAATGCTCCTCGTGTTTCAGCCGCTGCCGGCACTGACATTCGGCATTGCCCATCGGCACATTGCTTCTCGACGGACGCCACTGCTCTTTGCGGAGAGGTGATGGCAGAGTGCATTCAGTTCTTGAACAGAGTCGAGTCGTCCCTAATGACACAATGGATCGGCTCCGAACTGCCATGCTCGTTCAGAACAAACCACCAAGCGAGGACTGTTTCCAGTTCATGATTACCAGCTCGCCGGTCACTTCCGCCTTACCCTGACGCTGATTCGTATTGCTATAGCGGATATCCAGGCACTCGAAGTGAAAGCCGTCGAAGGCTCGCCTGATGTCGGGGTGGTCGTTGATGCTGACCATCACCTACCTTTGCATCGACGCATGAAGTCGGCCATACGCTCGTACTCCTCAAAGGGGAAGTCCACGCCATAGCCGGCGGTCTGCCAATAAGGCGGGTCCATGTAGAAAAACGTGTGCGCTCGATCGTAGCGTTCGGCGCAGGCGAGCCAGGACAGGTTCTCCACGTAGGTGCCGGCGAGGCGCTGCCACGCGGCGGACAGGTTCTCCTCAATGCGCAGCAGGTTGATGGCCGGTCCGGTCGTCGCGGTACCGAACGTCTGCCCAGTCACCTTGCCTCCGAAGGCATGCTGCTGGAGGTAGAAGAACCGGGCAGCACGCTGGATGTCGGTCAGGGTCTCGGGCCGCGTCATTTTCTGCCACTCAAAGATCTGGCGAGAGCTGAGCGCCCACTTGAACTGACGGACTGACCTTCGAGCAGGCCATGCAGCTGGTTGGACGACAGGAGGCCGGACTGTGAGCCTGCGCAAACACGTACTTAAACACTTCCACATGTGCTGCGGCTTAGGCGGCGGCGCAAAAGGCTTTAATCGCTCCAAGCCTATCGTGGGCAACCTTCAGGCCGACTGGCAGTGCATTGGTGGGGTCGACGTCGATCCTGCCGGCCTAGCCGACTTCGAGCGCCTGTCAGGCGTGAAGGGCACACTGCTTGATCTGTTTACCCGCGATCAGTACATCCGCTTCCATGGGAAAGAGCCGCCACCGGGGTGGAGCGAGGCCACACCGGAGGACATTCGCAAGGCCGCTGGCGGCCAGCGCCCAGACGCCGTATTCATCAGCTCACCGTGCAAGGGTGCAAGCGGGCTGCTCTCGGAAACGATGAGCCAAACGCCACGCTACCAAGCCCTCAACGAGCTGACCCTGCGCTGCATCTGGCTGTTCTGTGAGGCATGGGCAGATGACCCAGTTCCGCTGCTGGTGTTCGAGAACGTTCCTCGCCTTGCCAGCCGCGGGCGGCATCTGCTCGACCAGATCAACAGGCTGCTCTCCAGCTTTGGCTACGCCGTCGCCGAAACCACCCACGACTGCGGACGTATTGGGAACCTCGCACAGAGCCGCAAGCGCTTCCTGCTGGTTGGCCGTCACGTTGAGAAGGTACCGCCGTTCCTGTACGAACCTGAGCAGAAGTCGCTTCGTGCAGTGGGCGATATCCTTGGCCGGATGCCCCTGGCCGGCGACATTGAAGCAGCAGGCCCGATGCATCGGGTTCCTTCGCTCCAGTGGAAAACGTGGGTACGCCTTGCATTGGTCGAAGCCGGTAAGGACTGGCGCAGCCTGAACGACTCGCGATTGAGGAAGGTTACCTGCGCGACTTCGTGATCGTTCCTGAGGCGTACTCTGGCTATTTGGGTGTAAACGACTGGGATAAATCCGTGGGAACCGTCGCTGGCAAGTCCCGCCCAACGAACGGTGCCTTCTCGATCGCTGACCCACGCGGCAAGGCCGGCGCGTTGCAGTACCAACAGTACGGTGTGCGCCGCTGGGAGGACACAAGCGGCGCTGTGATCGGCGTGAAGAGTCCCGGACAGGGAACCTTCAGCGTTGCCGATCCACGTCGAGCTGGCGCCGGTTTCGGGAAGTACCAGGTCACGCCATACAACAGCCCAGCGGGAACCGTCATCGCCGGCAGCACTACCGGGCAGGGCGCCTTTGCCGTGCAAGACCCCCGCCCTGGTATGCGCCGCACCAAAGGTGACGCCTACCTTACCGGCGGGCACTACGGCGTTGTGCCGTGGGATGGGCCGGCCGGCGCTGTGTCCGCGAGCGCCATGCACGACAACGGGCGCTGGAGCGTGGCCGATCCTCGCCTACCGAATGCCAACGACCGACTGGCATGCGTGATTGAATCGCTGGACGGCACTTGGCACCGGCCCTTCACTACCTTCGAGCTGGCGGCCATCCAGAGCCTGGTCGAACCAGAGGAACAGCTTGAGCTGGACGGCCTGAGCGACCAAGCGTGGCGTGAGCGCATCGGCAATGCCGTTCCACCAGCTGCTGCAGAAGCCGTTGCTGACGTGATGGGCACCACCCTTCTGCTCGTTGCCCAGGGCGAAACGTTCGTGCTGAGCAGCATGCCGATTTGGGTACGGCCTGTTGCCGTCGGCCTGAGCGTGGCTCAACGGGAGGCAGCATGAGCGCACACGACCGAAGCAAGTCTGACACTGAGCAGCCCGCCGCCGCTTGGCTCGGCCAGGCCGGGCTGTACCGCACTCGTTTTGACGCCGTGCGCAACTTCGAGCAGTCCGTCACGCCGGTGTCAGCTGACGAACTGTTCGAACTGGCCAGCAAGCAGGTGCTCAGCCAACGCAGTGAGGGTGGCCAACATGCCTAACCCGACACGCACCTGGCAACTGATCAGCCTGGCTCTGGCAGCGGGACTGATCGCGGCTCTTGCCGAGCGGCATCAAGGCAGCCCCGCCGGCCGCACTAAGACAGTCACGTTAGCGACTGCTAGCAGCGTTACGAACCTTGAGCACTTGGCCCTGAGCCCGAACGCTCGCCGAGTCCATGAGAGGTATTCGCTGTGATCGATACATCGACCTACATCCCAGCTACTCGCAGCTGCAAGGGCATGCAGCCCATGCTTCGCCCCGCCATGTCGTTTATTTGCGACATCTGTGGCAAGGCTCGCGTGAAGGGCAAACACGACCAGTGCTCCAAGACCCGCCAGGCAGCTGGCTTCATCATCATGCGAGGCCGCAAATCATGAGCATCGATCCACGAGACCTGTTCGTAAGCCTCAACCCTCTCGGCCTCGACGACGGAGAGCTGGGAAAGGACGGCACCGGCTTCGCCGATCAGCGTACGCACGGCGATTACCTGGTGTTCCTGGCTGGTTACAAAGCCGGTACGGTCGACGGTGAGCAGCGCGAATTTCAGCGCCACCGCCCGATAAATGCCGAGGGCTGCAAGCCCGAGACCCTAATTCTGTTCTCTGGCTTGCCCTGCGCGGACGCTGCGGTTAGACGCCGCCTCGACAAGGCGGAGGGCAGCAAGCCCGACAACAACACTGCTCACGTAGTTGCCTTGGACGTACTCGCTGAGCGTTGCCGCCAGATTGATGACGAGGGTTACACAACTGAAAGGGATGATCAGTACACCCGAGGACAGCTGGCAGACGCGGCAGGCGCATATGCGTTCTGGGCTTACACCTGCAACATGGAGCACTACAAGGTAACTACCGTTCCGCCATCCTGGCCATGGAGCCCTGAGCACTGGAATCCTACCGATCAACGGAAAATGCTCGTCAGAGCCGGCGCGCTGATTCTAGCCGAAATCGAACGCCTGGATCGCCAGCGTGCGCGTGAGGTGATCGCATGAGCTCACCCCGCTGGGTACTGATCAATCGCGCCGCTGAACTGACCGGCTACTCCGAAGACGCCATTCGCCACAAGGTAAAAAATGGGACCTGGGCGCAAGGTCGCATCTGGCGGAAGGCCCCCGACGGCCGCATTACCATCAACATCTCAGAGTATGACAAGTGGGCCGAGAGCGCATCACAAGTGGCCTAGAGGCCGAACTGGCTAAGCACACTGGCATCGAGATTCACGGTGGCAATCTGCGAATCGTCTTCATGTGGCGCCGCATCCGCTGCCGCGAGTCTCTCGGCCTACCGGTAACCAAAGCCAACATCAAACACGCCGCTCTTCTCAGGGCGGCGATTCTTCACGAAATCAAACTTGGCACCTTCGAGTATGGACGGCACTTCCCGAACTCGAAGCATGCAACCAACTACAGCAATGCGAAGGACGAACGCCTAGAGGCACTGGCAGAGCGGTACAAACCGCTCAAGGCCATCGACATTACCCCAATGACCGAGGAGAAATACGCCTACGCTATCGACATTTGTGTGGCCCTGGTTGGCGGGGATCGGCTGGCTGGAATCTTGCTGCCTGAAGACATCCACGTTCTTCGCGCCCGCCTGATAGAAACGCGGGCGCCATCTACTGCCAACCACTATCTTGCCACCTTCGCAGGCTTTCTAACCTGGTGCGAGAGCAATAACTACTGCATGGCCGGCCTCGCCGGCGCCTGCACACGATTCGCAATGAGTGACAAGGAACCTGACCCGCTTACCCATGATGAGTTCGATCTGCTCATCTCGAACGGGTGCCTGCACCCCCAAGATGCTGCTGCCATTACGCTGGCGGTGTACACCGGATTGCGACCAGGAGAACTCTGCGCGTTAGCGGTTGAAGACATCAACCTTCAGGCTGGCAAGATAGAGATCACCAGAGCGATCACAGCTGACGGCTCATTCAAGACGCCAAAGACGGGAAAGCCTCGCACCGTACTTCTGATGGAACCAGCTTTAGAAGCGTGCCGTACGCTGCTTGAAATCGTCATGAACCATCCCAAGCGAGACATCAGGGTCTATCAAAATCGTCATGAATGGCGGGAGATATCTGTAACCCCTCTCCTATCACCGAGCACCCAGGCAAGAAAAAGAGGAATCAACGAGTGGTTTGTGTCCACAGCTTGGAATACCAAATGGGCAGCGATCCAGCGCAGGGCCGGCATCAGACCTCGGCGACCCTACCAAACGCGCCACACTTACGCATGCTGGTGCCTGACAGCTCGAGGCAACCTGGCGTTTATCGCAAAACAGATGGGACACAAGGACTTCACCATGCTTGTGGAAGTTTATGCGAAATGGATGGACTCAGAGTCCGACGAGGAGCTTACTCGAATCTGGGAGGGGATTAGTGGAAAAACAAAGCGGCTACTTAAGTAGCCGCAGACGATCTTCTGTTCGGGATTTGATATCTTTAGAAACTTCTTCCTTCGCATCAGCAACGAGATTATTGAGAGCAAATGAATGCACATCATATATCTGGAAAGGCAAAAGCAAGACTCTATAACACCCAAGGGCAAAAAAAGCTGAAGACATAACTACCAACACGGTTACGACTATCTCTGGAACACCTTGAGCCTTTGCCTTGCTGGCAACCATTGTCAATACGCAAAAAAGCAGGCACATCAAGAACGCAAACAAAGTATTCATTTGCGACATCAGCATATACCGCGTCTTATGGGCATACAATGCAGTTTGCTCATAAGACATTTTGCTAATGAACTGGCTCCGACCGGAGAATAACATCGCCGTGATGACAAATCCCATGATCACGCCGTCAAATGCAATGACAGCATTCAAGAGATTATCATCAACAAAGCCTGAACCAAAATAGCCCAGCACTCCACCAATCACTAGAACTGCGAAGTTCCAAGCAAGATAGATGCCATTACTAGCTCCAGACTTAGCGACATCTGCGAGTTCATCCCTCACCAGCTTCGCGTTTCTTACTTCTTCGGGAATTAGGTATAAATATTTCATTGTCTGCCAGCGCTCCAGATTCGTCCAAAATCCTTTTACCATCTGCTCCGGGCGTGCAAAGCTCTTCCAAGTAGAGCACCATTTTACGCTTTAGTTCAGCTTGACTGGGGTTACGACCACCCACGTCTTCGACATGAACCGTTTGCTTAATCTTAAATTTGGACAGCCCCCTGATCGAGGATCCATCGCTGAGATGGATGATAACACTCTCAACCTCATCCTGCTTCTGCGCCTCGTCGTAAGCCTCAATTACCTTCTTCGTAGGCAATTTGTCCTTCGACCGCCAGTCCACGGTCATCAATCCAGACGACGGCATATAACCACGGACATTCGAAAGCAGGCCTATCAATGCGCTTTGGCTATTTGGATCCACCTGAGTCACCCCCACAGTGAAACCCACAGCCCCACCCGCGCGGTCAATTTCTTTCGATAGCTGCTTTGTAACTGCATCTGTCATGAAGAAAGTACCCTTTCTTCCCAACCCAGCTTTTCGCGCCATCTTATTTAGATAGCGCTGAATATTATAGACCCCGCCAGTACTCCGCGTACTTTCAACAATTGCTGAATGACCATATGCAAGCACGTGAGCGATATGAATAAACTCCCGCTTCTCGCCATCACCATCAACGTGCCCTGCCGTATCAACTATCGCATTTTCCTTGTCCGGATCAGGTGTCAAGGTCTGGGGAATTACACCTGGCTCATAGGACCACACTTCAAAAATGCAAGTTTTATCGTCCAACTCTTGATAGTTATTAAAAAATGTACAGAGATCGGGAATAAATTCGTCATCTATTCGACTGCCCGTCTCATCCATCCGTTCACCTACGGTAGTAAACGTATCTGCAAGAAACTTCATGAGCATAGGAAGTGTATTGTCATTACCATCCTTAAGCTCTGAAAACTTCACAGGCTTCAGCTGCAGCGTCCGGCTAATGAGTTTTTTTTCTGAATCGGTCATGCGGGTCCCTTTGAGCACATCGCGAACGCCATCCCACTGGCTGCTGCAAGCGGAAGAGTGAAAATTCGGGCATCATAGCCGCACACTAGGGCTATGACGAGTCAAATGATAGCCAAAATGCTGGCACTCTCGGGGCGGAAACCAATGGTACAATGCCCCAATTTTGCCCCACCCTTGATCGAAAAACTCGCCAAGCCATTGATGAATAAAGCAATTTCGGACTTCACCGCACACACCCCGATGATGCAGCAGTACTGGAAGCTGAAGAACCAGCACCCGGACCAGCTGATGTTCTACCGCATGGGCGACTTCTACGAAATCTTCTACGAAGATGCGAAGAAGGCCGCGAAACTGCTGGACATCACCCTGACCGCGCGCGGCCAGTCGGCCGGCCAGTCCATCCCCATGTGCGGGATTCCGTTCCATTCGCTGGAAGGCTACCTGGCCAAGCTGGTCAAGCTGGGCGAATCGGTGGTGATCTGCGAACAGATTGGCGACCCGGCCACCAGCAAGGGCCCGGTGGAGCGCCAGGTGGTGCGCATCATCACTCCAGGCACGGTCAGCGACGAAGCGCTGCTGGACGAGCGTCGCGACAACCTGATTGCCGCGCTGCTCGGTGACGAACGCCTGTTCGGCCTGGCCGTGCTGGACATCACCAGCGGCAATTTCAGCGTGCAGGAAATCAAAGGCTGGGAGAACCTGCTGGCCGAGCTTGAGCGCCTCAACCCGGTCGAGCTGCTGATCCCTGACGACTGGCCACGCGACCTGCCCGCCGAAAAACGCCCGGGCGCCCGCCGCCGTGCGCCGTGGGACTTCGACCGCGATTCGGCGCGCAAGGCCCTGTGCCAGCAGTTCGCGACCAAGGACCTCAAGGGCTTTGGCTGCGACAAGCTGACCCTGGCCATCGGCGCCGCCGGCTGCCTGCTGACCTACGCCAAGGAAACCCAGCGCACCGCCCTGCCGCACCTGCGCAGCCTGCGCCACGAACGCCTGGACGACACGGTCATCCTCGATGGCGCCAGTCGTCGCAACCTGGAGCTGGACGTCAACCTGGCGGGTGGGCGTGACAACACCCTGCAATCGGTGGTCGACCGCTGCCAGACTGCCATGGCCAGCCGCTTGCTGAGCCGGTGGCTGAACCGCCCGTTGCGCGACCTCAAGGTATTGCAGGCACGCCAGGACTCGATCCGCTGCCTGCTCGACAGCTACAGCTTCGAGAAGCTGCAGCCGCAGCTGAAAGAAATTGGCGACATCGAACGGATCCTCGCCCGAATCGGCCTGCGCAATGCCCGCCCTCGCGATCTGGCGCGCCTGCGCGATGCATTGGCTGCCTTGCCCGAACTGCAGAATGCCATGAGCGAGCTGGAGGCGCCGCACCTTGCGCGCCTGGCGGCCATTACCGGCACCTACCCGGAGCTGGCCAGCCTGTTGGAGCGGGCGATCATCGACAACCCGCCAGCGGTGATCCGCGACGGCGGCGTGCTCAAGACCGGCTATGACAACGAGCTGGACGAGTTGCTGGCGATCAGCGAAAACGCCGGCCAGTTCCTGATCGACCTGGAAACCCGGGAAAAGGCCCGCACCGGCCTCGCCAACCTCAAGGTCGGCTACAACCGCGTGCACGGCTACTTCATCGAGTTGCCGACCAAGCAGGCCGAGCAGGCGCCGGGCGACTACATCCGCCGTCAGACCCTCAAGGGCGCCGAGCGCTTCATCACCCCCGAGCTGAAAGTGTTCGAGGACAAGGCGCTGTCGGCCAAGAGCCGCGCCCTGGCCCGTGAGAAGATGCTCTACGACGCCCTGCTGGAGACCCTGATCAGCCACCTGGCGCCGCTGCAAGACAGCGCCGCCGCCCTGGCCGAACTGGATGTGCTCAGCAACCTGGCCGAACGTGCGCTGAACCTCGACCTGAACTGCCCGCGCTTCGTCGACGAGCCGTGCCTGCGTATCGAGCAAGGCCGCCACCCGGTCGTGGAGCAGGTACTGACCACGCCGTTCGTGGCCAACGACCTGGGCCTGGACAACAGCACGCGCATGCTGATCATCACCGGCCCGAACATGGGCGGTAAATCCACCTACATGCGCCAGACCGCCCTGATTGTGCTGCTGGCGCACATCGGCAGCTTCGTGCCGGCGGCCAGCTGCGAACTGTCGCTGGTCGACCGCATCTTCACCCGCATCGGCTCCAGCGACGACCTGGCCGGCGGGCGCTCGACCTTCATGGTCGAGATGAGCGAAACCGCCAACATCCTGCACAACGCGACCGACCGCAGCCTGGTGCTGATGGACGAAGTGGGCCGCGGCACCAGTACGTTCGACGGCCTGTCGCTGGCATGGGCTGCCGCCGAGCGCCTGGCCCAGTTGCGCGCCTATACCCTGTTCGCCACCCACTACTTCGAGCTCACCGTGCTGCCGGAGAATGAGCCGCTGGTGGCCAACGTGCACCTGAATGCAACCGAGCACAACGAGCGCATCGTGTTCCTGCACCATGTACTGCCTGGCCCTGCCAGCCAGAGCTACGGCTTGGCCGTGGCACAACTGGCCGGCGTGCCGGGGGTCGTGATCCAGCGTGCTCGCGAACACCTGGCGCGCCTGGAAACCACCAGCCTGCCGCATGAACACGCCCCGGCCGAAAAGGCCAGGGATGTGCCACAAGTACCG
>Ga0207713_1000992_pt1 | contig 24891 bp, 25 predicted proteins | sample KBSS64metaG_FD_184404 | JGI IMG/M metagenome (GOLD analysis project Ga0207713, IMG submission 184404) | Switchgrass rhizosphere microbial communities from Kellogg Biological Station, Michigan, USA - KBS S6-4 metaG (SPAdes) (version 2) | ecosystem: Host-associated > Plants > Roots > Rhizosphere >... | reverse complement strand
TCCTCGGCCACCGGAACAAACACCGCTGGGGGGATAAATCCCTTTTCCGGATGCTCCCAGCGCAGCAACGCTTCGATCCCGACCACACGCCCGGTACGTGCGTCGATCTGCGGTTGATAATGCAGCTGTAACGACTGAGTCTCGATAGCCTTTTGCAGGTCATTGCGCAGCCTGGCGTGCTCGCAAACGCGCTGATTCAGGTCGCTGGTGTACCACTGAAAGTTGTTGCGCCCTTGTTGTTTGGCTTTGTACATGGCCATGTCAGCCTGTTGGATCAACTGCATCGGCTGCTCAAGGTGACCATCGCTCAGGGTGACACCGACACTTGCGCTCACGTGCAGGTCGATGCCCTGGATGCAGTAGGGTCTGGCAATGCTGGCCATCAATCGCTCAACCACTGGCACGACGTCTTCATCACGCAGCAGGTCCGGCAGCAGAACGATGAATTCGTCACCGCCCATGCGCACGATCGTGTCCGCGGGCCTAACCTGCTCGGCCATGCGTCGCGCTACCTCGATCAGCACCTGATCGCCAAAGTAGTGCCCGATGGAATCATTGATGGATTTGAATCCATCCAGATCAATGCACATTACCGCCAGCCGCCGCTTTCGCAGACGACTGAGGTGACAATCCAGAATAAGCTGGTCTTCAAGCGACACACGGTTCAGCAAGCCAGTCAGTTGGTCATGGCTGGCGTTGAAACTCAACTGGCGCTCGAAATGCTTCTGATCGCTAATGTCACGGGCAATGCCAAACACACCAACGATCTCGCCGTTGACCATGATGGGCAGGTTCGAAATGTCCATGGTCAACAGTTTTTCATTCTCGTCTCGAAGCCGTGCCTCGAAGCGTTGAGGGGCTCCGGCGCGCGCTGCGGAAAAATGCTGACTGACCCGCATCAGGTCTTCCTCAGGCACCAGACGGGAAAAGTGATGGCCAATGAACTGGGTTGCAGTCTGCGGCTTAAGCTTCAGGCCTGCGGGATTCACACTCTGGATGTTGCCGAGCAGATCGAGCGCGAACACCGGGTTGGGGTTATAGGTGAACAGTGAACGAAAGCGTTGCTCGCTCTCCTCCAGGCGCTGACCGTCACGCTCATGGCGGATTGCGATGACTGCCAGTTGGGCGGCGCAGGCAAGTTGTTGAATCTGTAATTCGTCTGGGGTATGGGTGCGATTCTGATACAGGGCAAATGTGCCCAATACGCTGCCTTCATGGGAGAGCAAAGGAACCGACCAGCAGGAATGCAAGTTATGCCCAAGCGCCAGGCTGCGGAAACGCTCCCAATTCGGATCTTGAGCGATGTCTTCAGTGACCACCATTTCGCGCCGGAACGCTGCCGTGCCGCAGGTGCCTTCCCGTGGACCGATCGCCATTCCATGAATCGCCTCACTGTACTTGGCCGGCAGGCCGGGCGCTGCGCCGCTCAGCAAGTGCTTGCCCTCGGCGTCAGTGAGGAGAATGGAACAGAACGTATCGGGGCTCTGGGCGTTTTGCATCTGGCAGATAGCGGTAAGTATTTCGTCCAGATGTTGGTCGCTTGCGATCATGCCGAGAATGTCACGTTGCGACTCGGGGAACGTATTGCTGTGAAAATCGGGACGAGTATTCATGGTGGTTCCTGAAGACTCTCGAGGTCGTCCGGTCTACAGAGAGCCAGAAATAGTGGGCGGCCGATCACTGTCCACTAGTGCGTCGGTCGCGCACTGTAGGCAGCGGCGCCCCGCTGAAGAAAGGCTCAGAGGTGACATAAAAAGCAGTGTCAGATTGACGCCGTTTGGCGGTGAACGGACCACGACCATTGCGCCGATGTGATCACCCTCTGCCCGAACGATCATCATTCAGCGCACTATCGAAGGAACAAGGCTGAGGTGCGCGAATTTCCTCACCTTGGCCCTGGGTTTTACCTGATCGTCACACGTTCGAGACGTGGCTCTGGTCAATTTCTGGGTGTCGTAACGGGCAGCAATTGTCCCCCAGAAAGCAGAAGTACCCTCGACTTTAGTAGCGCAACAGCCGCAAAAACCATCGAGTAAAAAAAGCCGCCTAAAACTGCAGCAAGATAAGTGCGCGAACTGCTGGTGGTCTCGTATGCCGAAGATTCGTTCCACGGCTACGGTAGGTGCCAAACACGACTATAGTCACTGATGAGCCAAGGGGCATCCAATCGTTCTGCTACACGCTTGGCCCTCAATCCAATACCGCGAAGACACGGAGGATTACCTCGTGCTTCTTCCCGCGAAACTTGAACGTCTGGCTGCCGAAAACACTCAGGCTCAGGCTGAGATTAGGGCCCGTTTCTTTTGTGAATCCACTGATAGTGGATTGAGTTATCCCGCCGGGAACGTTGTATGCCGCTAAGTACGCCCTAACCACCCATCTATCAAGGTTCAGGCAATGGACTCTTCTAGATGCACGCGGAGCCAGCAGCGAATGAAATCTTTGAAGTATTATGAACAGAATCGACACGCCACCTGGTTAGAGTTGTTTTTTGACCTGATTTTTGTCGTGACCATTGGCAAGGTGACTCATACGCTCGGGCATCTACATCAAGGCCACTTTGAACCTGAGCAGATATGGAGTTTCTTACTGCTTTTCGTTCCACTATGGTGGATCTGGTCAAGCCACACTATTTACTCCAACAGGTTTGACACGGACGGCAATCTTCACCGTCTGTCAACATTATTTATAATGCTGTTGCTCATTGTGCTGTCCGCACGGATTGGGGAAGAACTGGAAGTATACTACCCACTTGTTATCGTCTGCTATGTGGGAATACGTGCCATCATCAGCATCATGTACATCTCGACCATCAATACGGTCGACGGCCGTAGCGAATACGCCTCCAGGCTTGGCTTCGCCCTTTTGGTAAGCTCAGCGATCAGTCTTTCATCCGTTATTTTTGACCCTCCGATTCGATACATCGTAGCTTACATTGGGATTTTTCTTGATATTCTGCTTCCTGTTTTTCCCTGGAGCAAACTAAAACCCCTGCCAGCGCATACAGACCACTTGGTTGAACGACTAGGCTTGCTCACCCTCATCTTGTTGGGCGAGTCAGTGATCAGCCTTGCTGGAGGGTTATCTGACATTCAATGGAATCCTTATAATGTAATGGCGGCAGTTACCGGATTTGTCATGACATGTAGTATATGGTGGATCTATTTTGATAGCTTCTACCTGCTGAGCAGAAATGAAAGCAGCATGAGTGGGCATTCCTTGATCTACTCGCACCTTTTCCTGTTTTTAGGGCTGGCCCTACTCGCCAACTTGATCAGACATGCGATCTTGAACGACATTGCGATACACGATTTTCAGATTATGTCAGTCATCGGCATGGTCTTATTTTTCGTAGGCAAGCAATATGGGTACTTCATCGCCGTACCCAAGATAAGGAAATACATACTTCAAAACACGTTGATCGTATTTCTTTTAGGTGGCTCATTTATATGGCTGCCTCGTGTCGAATACATATTGATCGGTCTAACGTTAACCATGATCAGTTATGTTTTGCTGAATTTCAGGTATCGTTGAGTCATTCTTGTTGACCAGAGATTTGGGGGAGTTCCGCGACACCCCGCAGAGGGAATTGAACTCCCAAGCGGCCAAACTGATGTCTTTGGAGCCTTGTTCAATCCCTACTCCTGAACCCAGTTCACCCGCTGGCGATCGATTCCGTTGCCGGAAAGCGTTCTACCACACAGACCGAGCCTATTCGAACGAGTCTAATCGGTTGTATCAGGGGACCGCTGCCTGCCGATAAGCTAGCGGCGATGAGCCCCGCCACCGTACCACCGAAATGCGCCATGAAGACAATCTGCACCGGCTCATCGAAGAAATTTATCCAATGAGCGGTATCCCGCAAAGGGTCGGGAGTGGCAGCTGTATGGATTTCTGGGCCCGCAAGCAATAGGCGGCAATGCGGTGCGCATCATCTGACACCTCCACAATGCCGCTAAATTGTCGGCTCAAGCCATGAGGATGGCCATCACGCTGCCGGCTTCAGAATGACCTTAGTCCAACCCTCATCCCGCGCATCAAAATGCTTGTACGCATCAGGCCCTTCAGCCAGTTTCAGGCTGTGGGAAATGATTTGCGAAGGTTTGGCGCGGTCATGGTGAATCAGCTCCGCGAGCCGACGATTATAGGCCTTCACATTGGCTTGCCCGGTGCGAATCTGCTGACCCTTGAACCAGAACGCACCGAAGTCGAACGCCATCTTCCCTTCTTTGGCGAGTTCATTCTGTGCACCTGGATCCTGAGGCACGAACACCCCGACGACGCCAATACCACCAGTGGCCTTGGTCGAAGCCACCAAGTTGTTCATGGTCAGATGATTGGCTTCATGACCGTGTTTGTCACAGCATTGATACCCAACACATTCACAGCCCCGATCAGTACCTTTGCCGTGAGTCAGGTTGAGAATCTGGTCGACCGCTTCCTTTTCCAGCGAGTTGATCGGCGTGGCACCCATCTGCGCCGCCAGCTTCAATCGATCCGGATGATTATCGACTACGAACACCTGCGAAGCGCCTTTGATCATTGCGGCATGTGCAGCCATGAGTCCCACCGGCCCCGCGCCGTAAATAGCAATGCTTTCGCCCGGCATCAGGCCGGCCAGCTCCGTTGCATGCCAACCGGTAGGAAAAATGTCCGACAGCATCACGTAGTCGTTTTCTTTTTCCTGCGCATCTTCTGGCAGAACCAGACAGTTGAAGTCGGCATAGGGCACCCGGAGCAGCTCAGCCTGGCCGCCCTGATAAGAGCCCATGTCGGCAAAACCATAAGCAGCACCGGCAGTGCCGGGATTGGCCGTGAGGCAAAAACCGGTCAATCCTTTTTCGCAGTTCTCGCAGAATCCGCAGCCGATGTTAAAAGGCAGGCAGACACGATCACCCACCTTGACGCGATCTACGCCGACACCGACCTCGATGACTTCTCCGAGATTCTCGTGACCAAAGACTCGACCGGTTTCCATGGAGGTGCGGCCTTCGTACATATGCAGGTCGGAGCCGCAGATATTGGTGGTGGTAATGCGCACTACTGCGTCGGTAGGCTTTTCGATCTTGGCGTCGGGGACGTTTTGCACGCTGACGTCGCGTGGCCCGTTGTACACGATGGCTTTCATTATATTCTCCCGTTCAAACTGAATTGGATTCGTCTGCTACGAGATATCTGGCTGGTCGGTACCTGCGTTCGATCAAAGATTCCGGTGACTACCGGACCGGCGGCGGTCTGGACCACCGGCGATCACAAGCACTGAATCTACAGCTCCACGTTAAGTCAGAGCCTTCCATTTATACGATATATAAAATGTGCAATGGACGCACCCTGCGAGACGTTGTGCAATAGCCGCACCGATGCCACGTGGGCCGCCGGTTACCCGTGCTACCTTGCCGAAGAGTTGCTGAGTCATCTGCCTAATCTCCACATGGAGCCAAACGGAATGGGTGGCTTCGTTTCGGTGAGATCAATCTATGAGGTGGTGTTCGCAAAAGGTGACGAGCGCATCTCGGTCATAGAACAATTGAAACGAAGGGATTGCATTGACCATTCAGGATAAACGCGTGGTTCAACAACCCCGACAAGCACTGATTTTCTTTGTGACTGACCCCTGAGGGGCAGCGATAAGACGAGAAGCAGCTTGCTGGCTCATAGCGTTTCACTCGGTGGCAGCTATCGGCCAAAAGCAGTCGGTCGTGACAGGCAGAAAACCGGCTGGATTCACGTTGCATGATCCGACGATCAAGGCCTCCACTGCCTCAAGCACTCCACGCGAATACGGCACCGCTTTGCGTAACTGCTATTCGATGCTCCCGTATAACTATGTGGAGTCTACGCTTGGCTGATCATCAGCTGACAGGTGGCTTCATGAGTAACTTTCCTATCGTTGCGACGGTGCTATCGATGTTGTTGGGCCTTTCTGTCACCCGCCTGCTGCTTGGTGCATTAACGGTTTTCCGCATCCGTCGAGCAGCGGCGACCGATTGGGTTGCTCTTGTCTGGGCAGTAACGCTTTTTACGACACAGCTGGATTTCTGGTGGGCTGTAAACGCACTGCCTAAGGTAAAAGAGTCATACTCATTTCCAGAGTTTTTACTGCTGGTTCTATTAGCCCTCTCACTATTCGTCTCTGCCGCGCTACTGCTGCCGAGCCGCAGTGAGGACGAGCAAAATGGCCTTCGCATTTACTTTGAGCAGGATGGCCGGTATGCACTTCTTTCTCTATCGACTTATCTATTTCTCGGCTTTATTGTAAATGTTTTGTTATTCAAAGCCTCTCCAATATCGCTTTGGGCTGCCTTCGATGTCGTAATGATCGTCCTTCCCGCTTGTGCCTTTTTTGCAAAATCACGAAAATGGTACTCTTTTATCGCCCTGGTTTATTTTCCACTTAATGCGATTGATCTGGCCATTTCACTAACAAATTAGGTGCGCATATTGATGATTCAAATTAACGATTTTCCCCAGAATTCCTTTGAACTCAGTAGTGGCTACTGGTGACAGATAGAGGGGTCCGTTGCACGGTTGACTCGCCCCTTACGACTGCAATGAACGAAGAACGCGTGGGCAGTCCAGCACTGTGACTGGTCGACTGCTGCCGTCTGCGCAGGGCAGCAAAGGGTCTGTTCAGCCAGTGACGGTAGGCAGAGATCGGCCAGCTACTGTCAGTCGCCACAGTCCGCGTTGGATCGATTGCGGACATTGGGGCCAGCGCCGAGCGGTCAGGTCCGGTGTATTTCGATCTCGAGGCCTTCTTCCTCGCTGGGAGGCTGGAAGTAGGAGGTGATCAGATCGAACTCGGCGTCGGTTGCAGCGAAGTCATGCTCCCCTCTGGCGTTGCGCTGATTGAGTCTGGCACGGCATATATCGTCGTCTACCAGCAGATGGTGGATGACGATAGCCGCGCCACTTGCTTCGACCAAACCGCGCAGCCACTGGCGGTTGGCAAGTGTGTTGGCAGGAAAATCCAGTACCACGCTGACACGTGCGTTTAGTACATCGGTGACGATCGGTCCGACGATTCCCCGGATTTGATGCGCCAAGCGTACGTAGTCGCCCACGGATTTTATCTGCTCGGGGTAAAGCTTCGATAGCCAATCGTCTTCGCTCAGCAGCATTGCCGAATGCTGGGCGGCTAGTGATTTGGCCAGCGTCGATTTGCCAGAGGCGATTTTGCCGCACAAGAGATGCAGGGTGGTTTCAGTCATGGCCTATGTCCTGAGGTCGAGCCCTAATATGCTGCGTTCAAGCGCCCATCAGCAAATGCGCATAAGACTTGGAGACACGTGATGGCGCGTCTACCCACGCGCCCGCTGGCGACGCTGCGGCTCGGCGCTGTGAAGGAACACGCTGTAGGTATCGGCCGGACGTTTGCCGCCGCCCAGATCCAAGGCATGGCCAATCGCGCCCCGGTGGTAGGTGCCGTGGTTGATCAGATGGAAGAGGATTTCCTGGCGCGTCATCGTCCCCTGCTGCCCGTCCGCAAACACAAAGCCTACATCGCTGGAAAGCTCCTTTGGGGCAATCCACGCCAGGTAATCGGTGGCCCACGCATTGCAGGCAGTCAGGCGCTGCGTAAGTACGTCCAGATCAGGAACGACCTCGGTATTGGTTGCGGGATGCGGCGCTTGCTCGCCCAGAAGGCGGGCTTTGAACAGCTCTTCGACGATGACCATATGGTTGAGCTGTTGGCGCATGAATGCAAACGCTGGCGAGGCCTGGTCCTTGCGTCAAAGTCTGCCAAGGCGGCCAAGGTGCGCTCGTCGGCCCACACCTTGTAACGGTACGCATCCTTCAACATTTTCGCTTCCTACGCGTCGATTCAAGTCCAGCGAAAGGGTAGCACTACCGAGTAGGGGGCAACTATCGGCCAGAAGAGGTCACACCCTGACTCCACACACTATGGCCAGATGACGTCCGATACCGGCATCGGACGGCGAGACGAAGACGGGCTTCATTGCCGGACGGTACTAACTGAACACAGAATTATTCACAGCTTTTAGGCAAACAAGAATTTCATCTTTCGTAAGAGATAGCTTGCTGGAATAAAGGGCTAAGCTTGGCCCAGCCCCGGTAAAATCCGCAAAGATGCGATCTTCTGCGCCTTAGTTTTTCTCGGCACTGACCTGGCCGGTGTATTTGGGCAGATTAATTTCCACATCGGCTTTCTGTTGCAGGCCCAGTTCCATCAGGCGGCCAATATGGTGTTGGGCGGCGGGGCGTCGGACCGAGTTGAGAAAGCCTGGCCATTCCTTGCCGATATCTTCGTCTGAGGGCAGGGAGGCAACATTCACCAGCGCCTTGATCTCGCCCAGAGACTGCTTGTCGAAGGTGGCGATGCGGCGGGCCAGAGCGTCGACGAAGCCGTTCAGCTCGCTCTCAGGGAAGCTGCGGTTCACGTAGCCATAACGCTCAGCGAGCTTGCCGTCGATGTCGTTACCGCTCAGCAAGACCTCTAATGCACGGCCGCGGCCGATGAGGCGTGGCAGGCGCGCCATCGGGCCTCCGCCCGGGATAAAACCGGCACCAATTTCAAATTGGGACAGCACGGCCTTGTCGCTGGCAAAACGCATATCGCTGGCCAGCGCCAGTTCGCTGCCCACGCCCGAGGCGCGGCCGTTGATCATCGCGATGGAAACCACTGGAGATTTACTCAGGCGTACCAACATGTCCGGAAGGGGCGGCAGGCCAGTCTTCCCGTTAGGCATTTTCAGTGTCCGATCCAGAGGCTCCGCGAAGTCGTAGTGAGTCAGGAAAAAACCAGGCACCTTGCTCTCGAAGACCACGACCTTGAGTTTGGTGTCGTTTTCGATCGCGCTAATTACTTTCTCGAACTGGACCGTAGAATCCGGGCCATAGATGTTGAAAGGCGGGTTGTTGATTTGCACTCGCCAGTATTCGGCGCTGACCTTGTCAATGACAAACTGGTTGGGGGCGGAACTGGCGGATTTGGGTGGGCTGACGGCAGGATCGGCGGCAAGGGCTTGACCCGCCATGGTGGTCCCGCCCAGCAGCATGCTGATGGCGAGGGTGGCGCCTAAGATACGTTGTGATTTCATAATAGTGGAACTCCAATTTTATGGAATGAACAGCGATGAATTGCCCTGAGTTCTCTTCAGGACCACGGGCACCAGTTGATGCTCGGATTAGCAGTACCGCTTTGGCCAATGAAGCGCGATGTGGTCATGTTAATGCTCAACTTCGTGATCCCCCCCTCTGCCGGCCAGCCAACATCCCCGGTTTTTTATGGAAAAATTGAACTTAGCTGTGCTTCTGGAGAACGATGTGGTCACTATATTTATGTTGCTCAGCAAGATAAACGGACGATCTGAAATATCAGTTATTACATGGAGTAACTAATCGGCGGAAACTTGAGGAAGGATGGGCTACCGAATCCGAAGTGACGATTGGGGAATTGCCTAAGCGTTAGTGGTCTGCTTAGTGCTGCTGCCGCAATTCATGGAAAGCTGCCTGTGATGTGGGTCTGCGAGTGCAGTGCGGTTCACGACACTTGCTCGACAGGCTGCATTGATCTTCAAGGCGAGGCGGCTACGCAAAGGGCAGCAGCGTCCAACTTGCGCTCGCCGTGATCGGCAAAGAGCGGCACAAAGCATTCCTTGGTGAGCGTCCAGGTATGGCTCATTTCTGCCTTTCGCCACCGGCAGCTATGGGTCGAGAGCAGCCCTTTGCAAATTCACCTACGCGAAACAGGATTACCTGTCTGATCCTCTAGCCACCGTCCATAGAGCCGGGGGAACTGCTCGTGCACCCAATCAACGAAAACTTCAACCTGAGGCGCCAGATGCGCACGGCTGGGATACAACACGGATACAGGCCTTGGATGCGGGCGGTAGGGACGTAGTACCTCGACCAACGTTCCGTCCGATAAATGACGATCCAGTGTAATCCCAGGTGCCTGAAGGATGCCGAAGCCCGCGACCCCGCACGCTACATAGGCGTTGGACTCGTTGACGGTGATGCCTTGGCGACTCACATGCGACTGCTCGCGCCCTGCATCCATAAATCGCCACGCCTGCGGGCGCTGGTTGTGTCCGGATAAAAAAGTGCCCCCTCGGTGTGTGTTCAAATCCTCCAGGCTTGTGGGCTCGCCATGTTCCTCCAGATATCGCGGTGCCGCGCAGGTGACCATGGTCGCCATACCGATGCGCCGAGCCACGAGGCTTGAACTAGGTAACTCACCGATACGCAGCGCGCAGTCCACGCCCTCTGCAACCAGATCTACAGTCCGATCAGTGACCCCCAAAGCTAGCTCGACCTCAGGGAAGCTCGTCGTAAAGGTGCGCAAGCTTTCGATGAGGCCAGGTTCAGAAAATGCCGTAGGGATATCGACTCGCAGTCGACCCCTTACGGTTGAGCGCGGTGAGGAGAACATCGCTGTTGCATTCGCGACCTCCCCCAGAATCGATTGCACGCGCTCGTAGAACTGCTCCCCTTCCGAGGTCAGCCTCACGGATCGGGTGGTGCGCTGAAACAAACGCACGCCGAGCGAAGCCTCCAACTCCTGTATCGCTCGCGTGACTTGAGGACGACCGATCTGAATCAGGTCTGCGGCGCGGGTGAAGCTGCCTAGTTCTGCCAATCGGGCAAATACCTGCATGGACTGGAGCAATTCCATCGTGTCGTCTCGCTTGTCTTTTGTTACGCATTAAGCTCAGGAGTCCACTCTGATTGTTATCTCCAGAAATAACAATCCTGTGCCTGGCCGGGCATTTATCGGGTGAGCATGCTTGATGACAATGCCGACGACAGATCAATCCACAGGAGAAAGACACATGAAAGCATGGCTTCTAAACGACTTCGGTCTCGATAATCTGGTTTTCGGCGAAGCGGCTACGCCTGTACCCAAAGCCGGCGAACTGCTGGTGAAGGTGGGCGCGGTTTCGTTGAATTTTCGCGACAAGGCCATCATCGATGGTTTCTACGAACCCCACCTGGTGCCGAAGCCACTGATCCCGGTCAGCGACGCTTCAGGGACTGTCGTGGCCGTTGGCGAGGGCGTCACCCGGTTCAGGGTGGGCGACCGGGTCAATTCGCACCTCTACTCACGCTGGATTGATGGAGAGCCAGGGCCGAACGAACCCGACTACTGCTTCGGCATGCCCCTACCCGGTGGTTTGGCCGAGTACATGATCATTCACGAAGACAGCGCTGTGGGTGCTCCCGCCAACATGTCCGACGAACAAGCCTCAACGCTTCCCATCGCAGCCCTGACAGCATGGTTCTCGCTAGTGGACTATGGCCAGATTCAACCGGGCCAAACCGTACTGGTGCAAGGTACCGGCGGTGTTTCGATTTTCGCCGTACAACTCGCAACCGCACTTGGCGCCAAAGTGATCGTCACCTCCAGCAGCGACGCCAATCTTGAAGCGGTAAAGGAGCTTGGCGCAGTGGCCGGCATCAACTATCGAACCTGTCCGCACTGGGAAGAGGAAGTCCTGAAGCTAACCGGTGGCAAAGGCGTGGATCTTCTGCTGGACGTGGCGGGTGGCGAAGGCTTGAACCAGTCGATTTTGGCAACCAAGGCTGCTGGCAAGATCGCTCAGATCGGTTTCCTGACCGGACAGGCGACAACGTTGAGCCTGATGCCGCTGATCTTCCGTCAGACCACCATCCGGGGCATCGCTGTGGCACCCCGCTCGTCATTCGAGCGGATGAATGCATTCCTGAACAAACACGCGATCCGCCCGGTGATCGATCAGACATATGCGTTCGAAGACGCTCACAAAGCTTTTGAACATCTGGCAAAAGGGGCGTTTGGAAAAGTGGTGATCAAAGTTTCCTGATTCGTTGCGTCGAGCGATAGCGGCAACCCGCCGCTCGGTTGTGGGCTGAGCCGCAATTGGGCAATGGCGGGCGGTTGCGTGTAGAAGCTGTGAACGAGCTTTCTGATACCGCTTGGAGGGTCGGCGTGAGGACCGACTCACCCATGTATTCGTGGCCCCTCCGAACCGCAGCTTTGGGTCGAAAGCTGACACACCCTTTAAACCTCACTCAGCCAAAAGTAAGCAAAGGCTTACATAACAGCGAGCAAACCTGCCGTTTACAGATCTCGCGCAAAGCCATAAATTGGATCCCATCAACCGGGGAGCAGGATGCCCTTCGGAGGTCATGGATGATCTGCCATTGCCAGGATGCTGCTGACAGGACGTTGGATGGCTTTGATAGCAAAGAACCCGCTCAGGCGGGTTTTTTATTGCCTTCACTAAAGCGGGCCGTTGAGGCTGTTCCTCGAGACAGGGGTTCAAGCCGCTGCTTACCCGCCCGATTCAGTTATCGGAGAACTGTTGATACATCCAGTATCAACCGCTAATCTTGTCAGGAGAACATTTGTACTCCAGACGGTATTTCTCCATGACTGACAAAGCCCTTATCCCAGAAAACGCTTCTTTCGACCTCGGTGTACCCACGGAGCTGGAGAGCTATCAGCACCAGTGCCTGATGCTCCTGGATGAACTCCACGAAGCATGGGCAGACATCAGAAAGCTCAAGGGCGACACGCGCACGCTGGTCGCCATGAATGATGCGCTGACAGCGGAGCTGAACGCACTGAGGGCCGCCCGACCGAGAGCGCATTGAACAAGACGCCGGGGTCGCAGATAGAGGCCAGCTGCTCTGCGCCGGCTCAGCTCCCTGCCCGGCCCCGAGCTAACAGGCTGCAACGGCATCAATTTCGATCAACATACCGTCGAGCGCTAAACGTGGAACGGGGATCAGCGTGCAGACCGGAAGCCCCTCCTCTGCCCACGCTTCCCGAGCCTCTCTGGCCCAGTCCCGTAGTCGATCCTGGTTATGATCGACAATCAATAACGTCAGCTTGAAAACCTGGTCCAGTCTTGCCCCCTGGGAACTCAAAGCAATCCGCAGGTTGACGAGGGCCTGTCGTGCCTGCTCGCAAAAGTCTGTCGAGAGATGTCCAGTGCTGTCCTCACCGCCTTGTCCGGAAATGAAGAGCAACCGGGCATCCGGTGCCAACGCAGCCACATGTGAATAGCCATTGGCTCGAGGGTCGTACAGGCCGACCGGGTTAGACAGTTCAAAGCTTGGGCGTGTGACATCAGGCATAAGACTGCTCCGTCTAAAAGAGGAAGCAGTCTGATACCTCAAGTTAAGTGGAGGTCAAGAGTGGTCGATCTTGGGTCGCCACCACAATTCTCGATAGCAGTACCGAGAAGCGACATAGCAAGTGCTGAATAGTGAATCCGCCACTTTCAACAGTGGTTCAGCGTTGGTTTGAAAGCTCTCTGCGAACGATCTCTGCGCCAGCACTCAATGCTTTCAACTTGCCGCTGGCAACAGCGCGAGGCACAGGTGCCATGCCGCAGTTGGTGCAGGGGTAGAGTTTTTCGGCATCGACGAATTGAAGTGCCTTTCTCAGGGTATTGGCGACTTCTTCAGGGGTTTCAATGGCGTGGTTGGCAACATCAATGGCCCCTACCATCACTTTCTTGCCCCGGATGAGTTCTATCAGGTCCATGGGGACGTGAGAGTTGTGGCACTCCAGCGAAACGATGTCGATGCTGGATTTTTGCAGCTTGGGGAAGGCTTCTTCGTACTGTCGCCACTCCGAGCCCAGGGTTTTCTTCCAGTCGGTGTTGGCCTTGATGCCGTATCCGTAGCAAATGTGCACGGCCGTTTCGCATTTCAGTCCTTCGATCGCCCTTTCCAGGGTGGCAACGCCCCAGTCATTTACTTCGTCAAAGAACACGTTGAATGCAGGCTCATCGAACTGGATGATATCGACCCCGGCAGCCTCAAGCTCTCTGGCCTCCTGGTTGAGAATTTTGGCGAACTCCCAGGCCAGTTTTTCACGGCTCTTGTAATGCGCGTCAAACAGGGTATCGATCATCGTCATTGGGCCCGGCAGCGCCCACTTGATAGGCTGGCTGGTTTGCTGGCGCAAGAACCTGGCGTCCTCGACAAACACCGGTTTGCGGCGAGCAACCGCCCCCACCACCGTTGGCACGCTCGCATCGTAGCGGTCACGGATTCTGACGGTTTCGCGCTTTTCAAAATCCACGCCGTCCAGGTGTTCGATAAAGGTGGTGACGAAGTGCTGGCGCGTTTGCTCGCCATCACTGACGATATCGATCCCGGCCACTTGTTGTTCCTGCAATGACAAACGCAACGCGTCTTGCTTGCCCTCGATCAATGCGTCGCCCTCCAGTTTCCACGGTGACCAGAGTGTCTCGGGTTGTGCCAGCCAGGAGGGTTTAGGCAAGCTGCCGGCTGTCGAAGTGGGCAACAGTTTTTTCATGAACGATAACCTTGTTAGAAATGAATCAAAGGGCGCAGCTAACGGACCATTTCTCAAGCACGGCCTGATAGGGTTTGATGAACTGCTCTTCGGCAAACTTGCCCTGCTCGATCGCCAGCCGGCTACGCTCTTCCCGGTCATAAACAATGCGAGTCAGGGAGTAATCCTGATGTTTCAAATCGGGTTGATAGGATTTGCCCGCTGCCGAATTGGCGTTGTAAATCTCAGGCCGGTAAATCTTCTGGAAGGTGTCCATGGTGCTGATGGTGCCAATCAGCTCCAGAGGGGTGTAATCCCTCAGCAAGTCGCCTGAAAAGTAAAACGCCAAAGGTGCCGCGCTGTTAGGCGGCATGAAATAGCGCACGGTCAATCCCATCTTCTTGAAGTACTCGTCCGTCAGCGAATATTCATCCTGCTGGTACTCGAACCCCAGCACCGGATGCTGGTTCTCGGTACGGTGGTAGGTCCGGGTGCTGGACACACTCAGGCAGATCACGGGCGGCTTGTCGAAGTGCTCTTTATAGGCGCTTGAATTGACGAAGCACTTGAACAGCTTGCCGTGCAAGTCTCCAAAGTCTTCCGGAGTGCTGAACCCGGAGCGATTCTTGTTGTGCTCCAGCAGGCGCACACTGAAGTCGTAATCGCGCACATAAGAAGAGAAGTTGTTTCCGACAATGCCGTTAATGCGTTCATGGGTGTGTAGATCAACAATCGTCGTCTTCAGCACCTCGATCAGCGGTATGGCCTGGTCATGGCCACGGGCTGCGAGCGTCATTTCAGCGGAGATGATCTCAAGTTCCACCTGGTAACGATCGCCCGTAGGGTTGTCCCAGTGCGCCAAGGCATTGAAGCGGTTGTCGATCATCTTCAAGGTATTGCGCAAATTCTCCTGGCGACTTTCACCGCGGGCCAGGTTGGCAAAGTTGGTGGTGATGCGCGTGCTGTCAGAGGGGAAATAATGCTCATCAAAAGTAATGCGCTTGATAGCAAATGCAAAGTCTGTGTTCATCTTGATCTGACACCTTTTTTCCGAGCCAGACCTAAATGCATTACTTACATTTTCAGGTGCGGCCAACATTCGTTTTTTCACCCGGCTGCCATAGGCCATCTGCGGTGAAGAGCAGCCCGCATGTTAAGGCGCGTTCTGTATGAACAAAAACGAATTGATTTCAATGGAACATTAGTCACATTCACGATGGTGTGAGGAGTCGGACCGCAAGCCATTAACGATCCACCGCTGGCAGTCAGAAGTTCTGATAGATTGCTGCGCTTTAGCGGCCTGGTTGAGAACAGCGACAATGAGAGTGATTCGAAGCAAGGAATTCACCGCCACCCGTGCCTGGGGTGCTGACGACATCGCTAACATGGATGGCACCACCGTGCGCCTGCACTGGACCGACCAGCCCTATAAGTGGCACGTCAACGATGGTGAGGAAGTGTTCGCCGTGCTGGACGGCACGGTGGAGATGCATTATCGCGAGTCTGGCATCGAGCACGTCGTGACCTTGATGACAGGCGACGTATTTTTTGCAGGGATTGGCTGTGAACACGTTGCCCATCCCCGTGGAGAGGCACGCATTCTTGTCATCGAACGTGAGGGAAGCGTCTGAGTTCGGGCTACACAATCAGGGCTTGCCATTTACATATGGATATCCGTATATTCGATTATCCATATGTAAAGAAACGCTCATGTTCACTCCTCCCGAAGTTTTCAAAAGCCTGGCTGACGAGACTCGCGCTCGCGCCACGCTACTGATCGCCAGACATGGCGAGTTATGTGTTTGCGAGCTGATGTGCGCGATGGATGACAGCCAGCCGAAGATCAGCCGCCACCTGGCGCAATTGCGCAGCAGCGGCCTGTTGCTGGATCGCCGCCAGGGCCAATGGGTTTACTACCGCCTTAATCCCGACCTGCCCCGGTGGGTGAATGAAACGCTGGAAGTGACCTTGCGCGCCAACGCCCAGTGGCTGCAGATCAACTCGGAACGCTTGCAGCACATGGATGGGCGTCCTGTGCGCGAATCTGCCTGCTGCTGACACCCCACCTTTCACGTCCGCCCAGGTGCGGCAGGAGCTATTGATGCGAGTTTTGTTCATGTGCACGGCCAACAGCTGCCGCAGCATCTTGTCCGAGGCGGTGTTCAACCACTTGGCACCGCCGGGTTTTGAAGCGGTGAGTTCCGGAAGTTTTCCCAAGGGGCAGGTCCTGCCTCGCAGCCTGACCACCTTGCAGCAGGCGGGTATTTCTACCGAGAGGCTGAGCAGCAAAGGCAACGAAGCGTTCGAGCACTGCCTTCCGGATATCGTCATCACGGTCTGTGACAAGGCCGCCGGCGAATCCTGCCCGGTCTATTTCGGCCCAGCACTCAAAGCGCATTGGGGGCTGGAGGATCCTTCGGACCTGGTCGGTGACGAGCAAGCCGTGAACGCGGCATTTGTCGCAACCCTCAAACGTATCGAACGACGCTGCCGGGCTTTCTTCGACCTTCCATTCAGCGCCCTCGATCAGCAAGCACTCAAGCGCGAGCTGGATCGCATCGCAACCCTTTAAAACAGGACGACACATGTCAGAAGAATTGCACAACCTGGATCTCAGCCTGTTTGACGACCAGAAACCCGAGACACCTTCCAGTACTCACAAGCCGCGCATCCTCTTGCTCTACGGGTCGACGCGCGAGCGCTCATTCAGCCGCCTTCTGGTCGAGGAAGCCGCGCGCCTACTGGAGCACTTCGGGGCTGAAACGCGCATTTTCAATCCGTCGGGCCTGCCCCTGCCAGATGACGTTCCAGTTGAACATCCAAAGGTGCAGGAGCTCAGGGACCTGGTGCTGTGGTCCGAAGGTCAGGTGTGGTGCTCACCCGAGCGCCATGGCGCCCTGTCGGCCGTGTTCAAGGCACAGATTGACTGGATCCCCCTGGCACTTGGCGCCGTGCGCCCGACTCAAGGCAAAACCCTGGCCGTCATGCAGGTTTGCGGTGGCTCGCAGTCGTTCAACGTGGTCAACCAACTGCGCGTGCTTGGCCGGTGGATGCGCATGTTCACCATCCCCAACCAGTCTTCGGTGCCCAAGGCCTACATGGAATTCGACGAGGCAAACCGGATGAAGCCGTCCGCCTACTACGACCGTATCGTCGATGTGATGGAGGAACTGGTGAAGTTCACCTGGTTACTGCGCGACCGGACGGGCTTTTTGGTGGACAGGTACTCCGAGCGCAAGGAATCAGCCGAGCAGCTTTCTGCGCGGGTGAATCAGCGGGTGATTTGAAAATAAGGCGAGACGAAAAGAGAAACGCCAACTCGACGAATCCTGAGCACGCGGCTTGCAGCTTTGCCAGAAACTGGTCGACGCTCAGGTCAGCGTGACCGATTAGCGGGCGATTGGCATATCCAACATCGAGCCGGTTCCTGAGCCCTTTGCCAGTCGGACTCAACAGCGTGCAGCAGCTTCGTCCAGAGTTTCGTCAGCACCTCAATCGCGAAGTGCGCACCACGGTCTCAACCTTGCCGGTGGTCACGTCATAAACCAGCCCGGTGACCTGCACATCTGCCGCAAGGTTCGGGTTGGCTTTGAGGGCCGCCACATCGATCTCGACCGATTTGTACGGATTGTCGATGGCCAGCGCTGCCAACTTGCCCTCCTCCACACCCATGTATCGAGCCAGAAGATGAGGCGTATGGTGCAGGCAGCCGGTGATCCCGCACTGGGTGTGATGTAGCACGACCAGATTCCCCAGCAGCACCTGTGATCAAAAAGTCGAAGACAACCTGGCCGGACAGCGCACTCTCGCGAATCAGGCGCAGCAGACCGACGAGGCTGTGGTCTCGGCCCGCCGTTCGGCGCAATTGGCCCAGATGCTCTATGAAGCTGGTCGCACGGGCTATCTGGACCTGCTGGAGGCGCAACGCAACCTGACAACGGTGGAGCGCAGCGCGGTGCAATTACGGGGTAGCCGAGCCGTCACCACCGTAGCGCTTGTCCGCGCACTTGGCGGTGGATGGGATGGGCAGCCGGAAGTGACGTCTTCGCCAACGCCTGTGGTCAGCCGCTGAGAGCGCGGGTGTGGGCATTACCGAAGCGATGGATCAGCGTGCACGCAACATCACGGCCGCTCGCACGCGCTGGCCTCCAAACACTGCCATGCGCAAAAACTCTGCGTGGCTGACAGGCAGGTGCTGACAGTCCAGGCTGCGTTTGTGCCTGCTGTGGTCGACATCCGGGTCATGCAGGTACACGAAGTCTTCATCGCAGCCGGTAATCAGCACCCAGTGAGGGGCTTTCAAGCGGGTGAAACGGTAGCTGCTGATGAGCACTACTGGCTTGAACCCGGCGTCCAGCGCGGCGCGGACATCCAGGGTCGGGGCCAGAACCTGCTCCACCCCCGTCCCGTCCAGCGCCTGCGTAAAGCCCTCCTCCACCAGCTTCATGATGGCTTTCTTCTGCGGGCTGCGTACCCCGTCCAGAAACAGCGAGCCGTTGTGACTGACCACCAGGCGTACATCGAACCCGCGCCGCCAGGCCGCCAGTGCCAAGCCTTGCGGGCTACACCCACCGTGCCCGGCGGTCATGAAGACAGTGGTCGCTTCGCGCCACAGCTGTATTTCTTCGGCGCGGGTCATCGAGCGGTTCGTGTCGATGGCGGCCATGGCCATCAGCAGGCAGGCAGCGCCGCAGGTGAACTCGGTGGTCTGCTGGTACCAGGGCACGAGTCGAGCAGGCGGCGGGGCGTCACGCAGGATGCGTTTTTCATAGCGCAGTGCCTGGGTGTGATCCTGGTAGTAGTCTTGGACAGTCGCAAAACGGTGATAACCGTTGGTTTCGTACAGGCTGATGGCGGCCGGATTGTCGGCGCGCACTTCCAGGCGCAGCCACGCGCAATTTCGTCCCAGCGCACAGGCTTGCGCCTGGTCCAGCAGGCGTTGCCCCAGGCCGTGACCACGCCACGACTGGCTGACGGCAATGGAATACAAGCGCGCAAGCGAGGTGCCCCGATGAAACAGCAACAGGGCGTAACCGGCGAGTGTGCCCTGGGAAGTGGCGACGATCAGGCAGGCATTGGCCCGGCTGACCATCCAGTGAAAGTTGCGCTGGCTCAACCGGTCGAGGGTGAAACACTCCTGCTCAAGCGCAACCAGATCATCGACATCGTCCGTCGATGCAAAGCGAAAATCAAAAAGCATGGCAACACCGTAATGTTTGAGTAACGAAACGGGACACACGCAGATGCCCGTGATTTATTGAAGCGGCCTGTTCTTCAATAGAGATCGATTACTCATGTCAGCGGTGCTAGCCAACGTGCACGAAGTATTGGATAAATCCGAGCGTTCCACAATCACCCCGAGCGAGGAACCTCCCAGTAGCAAGCCTGCGGGCAACCGGTTGCTGATCCTCGTCGAACGCAAGGAAGACTGGGCCGACTACCTGCCCAGCGAAAGCCTGATGCTCGCTCAGGATTATCTTGAGCACAGCGACGAATTCCCCCATCGCACGCAGGTCATCAACCTGTGCCGCAATTACAAATACCTGGGTCAGGGCTACTACTGCTCGTTGCTCGCCGAAGCCCGTGGGCACAAGGTTTTTCCGTCGGTGCGGACCATCAGCGAGCTGGCGCGCAAGGCGCTCTATGGAGTTGGCCTGGATGACCTTGAACGCACACTGGAACGGGCCCTGGCCAACCACCCTTACGGCGAGACTGAAGCGTTCACCCTTTCGTTGTATTTCGGCAAGGCGTCCATCGCTTCGCTGCAGGAGATCGGTCGTCAGCTTTTTGAAGCCTTTCCCTGCCCCATCCTGCTGGTGGAGTTTCGCCGTGGAGACACCTGGCAGATCGCCGGAATCAAGGCCGGCGCATTGCACAGGCTTCGGGACGAACAGCAGCATGTCTTCGCCGATGCCCTGGACGCCTTCAACCGCCGCACCTGGCGCCAGCCCGCCTCCAAACGGGTTGCCCGATACGATCTGGCGATCCTGCACGATCCGGATGAAGCCCTGCCGCCGTCCAATCCGCGGGCGCTGGAGCGTTTTATCGAGACCGGCAAGCAACTGGGTATCGACGTCGAGCTGATCGAGAAGAAGGACTATGCACGGCTCGCCGAATTCGATGCGCTGTTCATTCGCGAAACCACCCGGGTCGACGACCACACCTACCGCTTTGCCAAAAAAGCGGAAAGCGAGGGCCTGGTGGTCATCGACGATCCTTCGTCCATTCTTCGCTGCACCAACAAGGTCTATCTGGCCGACCTCTTGAAGCGGCGGGGGCTGGGCATGCCCGCCACGGAGATTCTCTACAAGGACCGCCCGCAGGAGCTGGAGCAGGCAGGTCGGCGCCTGGGTTTTCCGCTGGTTCTGAAGATTCCGGACGGCTGCTTCTCCCGCGGCGTGATCAAGGTCGCCGATGCTCACGCGCTGTCAGCCGCTGCGCAGGAACTGTTCGAGCATTCGGTGCTGCTGCTCGCTCAGGAATATTGCTACACCGAATATGACTGGCGCGTGGGCGTGCTCAACGGCGAGGCGCTGTATGCCTGCCAGTACTTCATGTCCAAAGGACACTGGCAGATCTACAACCACAAGGCCGTGCCCGGTGAAGTCAACGGCATGTGCCAGGCCGTACCCGTGGATCAAGCGCCAGCCGCAGTCGTCAAGCTTGCCGTGGACACCGCCCGGCTGATCGGCGACGGCCTGTACGGCGTAGACCTCAAGCAGGCCGGGGACCGCGTGCTGGTGATCGAGGTCAACGACAACCCCAACCTGGACGCTGGCATCGAAGACGCCGTACTGGGGGATGAACTCTATCGCCGGGTGCTGCATGCCTTCACCCAGCGACTGGAACTCAAACACCGTGGCTTGGCGGTGTAGCCGATGATCGAAGGTTACGGCATCCAGTCCGGCGCCCTGCAGCAGGCGCCCCAAAACAAGGCGAGTGTGTGGCTGTGCGTGGCACCGGATGCAGCCGAGCAGCGCGTGTTGCACGGGCAGTTGGGCATCGGCGCTCAGGCGCTTGAGTCTTCGCTGGACCCGGACGAAGTCGCCAGGATCGAGATAAAGGCCAATCACCTGTTCCTGATCTGGAAGCGCCCGGAAAGCTTCGATGGACGGGCGTTCAACGTCTCGTCGTTCGGTGTGGTGCTGAGCGAACAGCGGCTGGTGGTGATCTGCGCAAGCAACTCGCTGTTATCCAGCCTTGAGAGTGAATCGGCTTTCAACGGCCCGCTGGATGTGCTGATGGCCCTGCTCGCGGAGAGCGTTCATCACTACCTGGGGCATCTGCGGGTGGTCAAACAGGTCGCTCGGGAGCTTCAGCAGCAATTCACCCGAACCATGGACAACCAGCAGCTGGCGCAGATGTACAACCTGAGCGAAAGCCTCGTGTACTACGTCAATGCGATTCAGAGCAACGGTGCGGTATTGAACCTGCTGCGAAGCCACGGCCAGCGACACGGTTTCAGCGCGGGCCAGCTTGACGCGCTGAACGATCTGGTCATCGAAAACGAGCAGAGCTACCAGCAGGCCAGGATCCACGCCAAGGTGTTCGCGAACCTGATCGAGTCCCGAGGGAATCTGGCGAACAACGGCATGAACCTGGCCCTGCGCAAGCTCACCTTGATCAACGTCGTGTTCCTGCCCTTGAACCTGATCGCAGGCATCGGCGGGATGTCCGAATTCAGCATGATGACGTCGGGTGTGCCCTGGTGGTGGTCGTTTCCGGCACTGATTGCCGGCATGACGCTGCTTGGCGCGGCAATGGTGGTCGCGCTGCGCAGGATGGCCTGACGCAGCGCTGTTGTGTTTCTAACGTACGTGGATTCAGGGAGTAGATGATGCAAGCTTCAAGTATCGGCCTGTTGATGCTGATAGGAATCGCCGTAGTGGGCAGCCTGATAAGCCTGCTGGATCACCGTTCTCAATTGACGGCCGCCGAGCCCGAACCTTCGACGAAGGAAGAGCCCGTCCACCCGGACAGTGCCCTTCCCTGAGATCGTCAAGATTTACCTTGTGACCATCGGCAGACTTAGAGCACCTTCAGGACAATCTTCCCGATGTGCTCGCCGTCTTCCATGCGTTGGTGAGCCTTGCTGGCCTCGGCCAGCGGGAACACCCGGTCGATAATCGGCAGGCACTGGCCCTGGCTGAGCAATGGCCAGACGTTGGCCTGCACGGCGCGGGCGATCTCGGCCTTTTCCGCTGCGCTGCGCGAACGCATCATCGAGCCGGTCACCGAGGCCTGTTTGTCGATCAGCGACAGCAGGTTGAAATCCTTCACCGAGCCGCCGCCCAGAAACCCGATGATTACCAATCGGCCACGGCGTGCGAGGGAGGCCACGTTGCCGTCGAAATAGCTGCCGCCCATGATGTCGAGGATGACGTCCACACCTTTGCCCTGGGTCTTTTCAGCGATGACGCTGGCGAAGTCGGCCTCACGATAGTTGATCGCCTCGCCACCCAAAGCACGAATCTGCTCGCATTTTTCTGCACTGCCTGCGGTCGCGAACGCCTTGATGCCCAGCGCCTTGCACAGCATCAAGGCGGTGGTGCCGATGCCACTGGTGCCGCCGTGGATCAGCACGGTGGCGCCTTCGCGGGCCTGGCCCAGCTCGAACAGGTTGGCCCACACGGTGAAGAAGGTCTCCGGGATCGCGGCGGCCTGGATCATGTCCACGCCGTCGGGAATCGGCAGCACCTGTGTCGCAGGCACCACGCAATACTCGGCGTAGCCACCGCCATTGGTCAGCGCACAGACCCTGTCGCCAAGCTTGAATCCGGACACCGCCGAACCGATCGCGACCACCTCACCCGCCACTTCCAGGCCAGGCACCGGGCTCATACCGGGCTTCATCGGGTACTTGCCGGCCCGCTGAATGACGTCAGGACGGTTGATCCCCGCCGCGTGCACCTTGATCAACACCTCATGTTCATCGGGCCGGGGAACATCGGTCTGGTGCAGTTCCAGCACCTGTGGCCCACCGGGTTGGGTGATCTGGATGTAGTTCATGCGAGCGGGAAGATTCATTTGAATACCTTGTGTGAACAGTGCGTGCAGGCTTTGACATCAGCCCGTCGAAGGCATTCAGCATACGGACTTTGCTGCGTGCGATAATGCAGCGATTAGTCATCATGGCGATGCATAAGTGCATCACTCGGAGCTGACATGAATTGGGACGACGCCAAGTACTTCCTGGCTGTGGCGCGCATTTCGACACTGCGGGGCGCGGCCCGGGCGCTGAATGTAGACCAGGCCACCGTCGGGCGACGGATCGTGGCTCTGGAGCGGGCGTTGAAGGCGACGCTGTTTCTGCGCACCTCGGACGGCTATGCACTGACCACGGCCGGGGAAGCCGCGCTGGATGCGGCCGAGAAAATGGAGCAGGCAGGCAACGAGCTGCAACGCAGGATCCAGGGGCTGGATGAACGACCGACGGGCCTTGTGCGCATCGCCTCGACCGACTCCTTGGCGGTGGAGTTCGTGATTCCGGCCATCGCCCGTCTGCACAAGGTCTACCCGGACGTTCAGGTGGAAATCAAAGCCGGCACCGAGATGTTGAACCTGGCCAAACGCGAAGCCGATATCGCCCTGCGCACCATCAAGCCGGACAACCCGGACTTGCTGGTGCGTCGGCTGGTCAGTTGGCCGATCGGGCTGTTTGCCTCACGCCAATACCTCGATAAAAGAGGCACTCCCAAGCCCGGCAGTGGCTTTGCCGGCCATGACATCGTCGCCTTCCAGGCCCACGTCGATAGCGGCGAGCGCTACAACATGGCGCAGGAATCCACCCAGAGCGCGCGCATGGTTGCCAGCGCCAACAGCAGCCTGCTGGTGCGCAAGGCGCTGGCAGCAGGCCTGGGCCTTGGAGAGATTCCGATCCACATGGGCGAGCGCGACGGGCTGGTACAGGTATGGCCCCACCAGACCCGCGCACAGACCTACGACGTGTGGCTGGTTACCCACAAGGACCTGCGCCATACCGCGCGGGTCAGCAAGGTGATTGATTATCTGGTAATGGCGTTTGAGTGTTCACAAGGAAACCATGGAGCACCGTCTTCGTAGTCTCTTGGCGGTTGCTGTTCACCAGACCGGAATGCTATGCGGCGCCTCGATCCTGGCCTTGAGCCGGTCAACGAACGACTGCGCCTCTGCCATGCTGCGAAATGTCAGCGGGTAATTGTTCAGCATCACCAGCCAGTCCGGACCGCAAACAGCCTTCTCGATCGTGATAACCATGCGCAGGTCTCCTCTGAGTCGTTCATCATCCCTCGAAGAAAACCGGACAGCGCAACGAAGGTCGGTAGTGGGTTTGGGCAGATGAGTATGGTCCCTCCTCGCGGCCGCGCCAGCGGGCCACATCCTGATGGCGCGTTGCTCGTCGGAAAGACTGAGGGCGGCCGCAAGATCGCCCCCGCGGGCAAGCCCGGCTGCTACGGACCGGGCGACCACAAATCCGGGGCTGTGCGGGCAACCTGTGGGAGCGGGCTTGCCCGCGAAGGCGGTGGGTCATTCAACATCGAGGTGGCTGGCCTGACGCATTCGCAGGCAAGCCTGCTCCCACAGGGTACCGAGCTTGGCGCGCAATTGGCGTTCACACAAAACCCGTAGCAGCACGGCCGGGCGGCGCTCCGCTC
>Ga0207713_1000991_pt1 | contig 24902 bp, 23 predicted proteins | sample KBSS64metaG_FD_184404 | JGI IMG/M metagenome (GOLD analysis project Ga0207713, IMG submission 184404) | Switchgrass rhizosphere microbial communities from Kellogg Biological Station, Michigan, USA - KBS S6-4 metaG (SPAdes) (version 2) | ecosystem: Host-associated > Plants > Roots > Rhizosphere >... | reverse complement strand
CCCGCGCGGCGCTTCGCGAGCAAGCTCTGCTCCCACATCTGTTTCGGGCCAGTTATGTCTGTGGGATTACCTGGTCCGCCTTGTTTTTCTGGCTTGAGATTGGGTCAAGGCTGCCAGGTGCATGGCTCAAGGTTTCCGGCGCCCTTGAGACCGTGCGCCGCCCGCGCGGCGCTTCGCGAGCAAGCCCGCTCCTACATCTGTTTCGGGCCGGTTATGTCTGTGCCATTGCCTGGACCGCCTTGTTTTTCCGGCTTGAAACCGTATCAAGGCCGCCAGGTGCATGGCTCAAGGTTTCCGGCGCCCTTGAGACCGTGCGCCGCCCGCGCGGCGCTTCGCGAGCAAGCCCGCTCCTACATCTGTTTCGGGCCAGTTATGTCTGTGCCATTGCCTGGTCCGCCTTGTTTTTCTGGCTTGAGATTGGGTCAGGGCGGCCAGGTGCATGCCATTACCTGCCCCCCCTGGGTGCCAGGCTCCAGATTCGCAGCGCAGCGATCAGCCCTGCGCCAGTATTCCCTTGACCTTGTCGCGCAGCTGGTCGATGGAGAAGGGCTTGCCAATGCTATGCATGCCAGGGGGGATGTCGATGTTTTCAGCATAGCCACTGGCAAACAGGATCGGCAGGTCGGGGCGTTTGGCGCGGGCGGTCTTGGCCAGTTCAGACCCGGAAGTGTCCGGCAGGCCCTGGTCAGTCATCATCAGGTCGATGGGGGCATCGCTGTCATTGATGTGCGCCATTGCCTGCTCGCCATCGGCAGCCTCCAATACCCTGTACTCCAGCTCCTCGAGCACGTCGACAATCAACATGCGCACGATCGAGTCATCCTCGACGACAAGAATGGTGTGGGGGGTGGTTTCTGGCATTGGAGCGATCCTGGACGGTGACGAGGAGGCGCAGGCTGCGCCGCCGGTCTTTAATAGTAAGCGGCGCTTTCGGCAAGTTCCGTACCGCGGCAGCAAAAGTGAAAATTACCGGCGCCTAGGATACCGGCGCAGGGTGCATATGCAAAATATCCCCCGCAAATACTGGCCAAAACCTTTGCGGCCTTCTAGAAAGCGTAGGAGATCAAGAAAAGTTCAATAAGAAATTTCTTCATCTGGTGCGGGAAATTTTGGATCTTTTACATGGAATTCCGGCAAACTCTGCCGTTTTACCACCATCTCCAAGGGCGCATGGACATGAGCAAACCCTCCAGCATCGATGAGCAGAGTTTTCGCAAGCTGCTGACTCGCAACGTCAGCCTGCCCTTGGGCGTGGGCCTGCTCAGCGGCGTGGTGTTCGTCGGCATCATTGCCTACCTGATGAACACCATCGACTGGGTCGAGCACACTGACCGGGTCATCAACAACGCCAACGAAGTCGCCAAGTTGTCCATCGACATGGAAACCGGCATGCGCGGTTACCTGCTCAGCGGCAAGGAAGACTACCTGGACCCCTTCGAGCTGGCGAAGCCGCGCCTGGCCGCCGAAGTCCCGGCGTTGCAGCAATTGGTGGCGGATAACAACACCCAGGTTGACCGCCTGACCCGCATCATGGCCCTGCAGAAAGAGTGGATGGCGTACTCACAGGCCATGATCGACATGAAGCGTACCTCCGGCGATTACTCATCGGTGGTCCAGACCGGCCGCGGCAAGCGCCTGACCGACGCCATCCGCGGTGAGTTCGACGATTTCATCGCCATGGAGCACTCACTGCGCGTCCAGCGAAGCGAAGACGTCAGCCACACCATCACCCTTTCGGTGACCCTTTATATCCTGTTCCTGGTGCTGATCAGCGGGGCGCTGGCGTTCTTTGGCCGTCGCGACATGGTCAGCCTGTCCACCACCTATGGCGAAAACCTCGATGCCCAGCGCCGCAGCGCTGAACGCCTGGAAGGCCAGGCGTGGCTGCGCACCGGGCAAACGCAACTGGCCGAGCAGGTGCTGGGCCAACTGACCCTGCAGATGCTGGGCCGCAACATGCTGCAGTTCTTCGCCGCCTACCTGGGCAGCGTGGTCGCCGCCGTGTACGTGCGAGAAGAGCACGGCAGCCTGCGCCGCGTCGCTACCTATGGCTTCTCGCGCGAGCAGGAAAACCAGGACCAGATCATCATCAGTGGCGAAGGCGTGATCGGCCAGGCCGCCCAGACCGGGCGCCTGATGCGCCTGGACGATGTACCCCAGGACTATTTCAAGTTCGCCTCCGGCCTGGGCGAAGGCTTGCCCCACAGCGTGTTGATCATGCCGACCCACAACGATGACGGCATCAACGGCGTGGTGGAACTGGGCTTCCTGCGGCCGTTGAGCGACCGCGACGTCGAGCTGCTGGAACTGCTGGCCAGCAACCTGGGCACGTCGATCGAGGCTGCCCGCTACCGCCAGCGCCTGCAGGAAGTGCTGGCCGAGACCCAGCAGCTCAACGAAGAGCTGCAGGTGCAGCAGGAAGAGCTCAAGACCGCCAACGAAGAGCTGGAAGAACAGTCGCGGGTGCTCAAGGAGTCCCAGGCCCACCTGGAAACCCAACAGGCGGAACTGGAACAGACCAACGAGCAGTTGGCCGAGCGTACCGACGCCCTGGCCGAGCAGCGTGATGCCCTGGACCTGAAGAACCTGGAACTCAACCGTGCCCAGGTCGAGCTGGAAGAGCGCGCCGAAGAGTTGCAGCGCTCCAGCAAGTACAAGTCCGAGTTCCTGGCCAACATGTCCCATGAACTGCGCACCCCGCTCAACAGCTCTTTGATCCTGGCCAAACTGCTGGCCGAGAACGCCGAGGACAACCTGACAGGCGAGCAGGTTAAGTTCGCCGAGTCCATCTATTCGGCCGGCAACGACCTGCTCAACCTGATCAACGATATTCTCGACATTTCCAAGGTCGAGGCCGGCAAGCTCGACGTGCGCCCCGAGAACACCAGCACCGCGCGGCTCGTCGACGGCCTGCGGACCCTGTTCGAACCTCTGGCGGCCGACAAGCAGTTGAGCTTTACCGTCGAACTGCTGGAGGGCACGCCGGCCCACCTGTTCACCGACCGCCAACGGGTCGAGCAGATCCTCAAGAACCTGTTGTCCAACGCCCTGAAGTTCACCGAAAAGGGGCAAGTGACCCTGATCGTCGCGCCGCAACCGGACAATGGCATTGCCTTCCATGTGCGTGACACCGGCATCGGCGTGGCGGTGGACCAGCAGCAGGCGATCTTCGAAGCCTTCCGCCAGGCCGATGGCACCACCAACCGGCGCTACGGCGGCACCGGCCTGGGCCTGTCGATTTCACGCGACCTCGCCAACCTGCTGGGCGGCTACATCAGCGTCAGCAGTACCCTGGGCAAGGGCAGTGAGTTCACCTTGATCCTGCCCCAGCATTACGAAGACATGGAACGCACCGAGGTGCACCCGGCGCCCACGGTGATCCAGGCCCCGGCCATCGCGGTCAACGAGCCTGCGCACGTGGCGGTGCCGGACGTGATCATCGCGCGCTTCCCCGATGACCGCGACAAGGGCCCCTTCGAGCGCCGATGCATCCTGGTGATCGAGGACGAGCCGAACTTCGCCCGCATTCTCTACGACCTGGCCCACGAGCTGAACTACCACTGCCTGGTGGCCCACGGCGCCGACGAGGGCTTCAACCTGGCGGCGCAGTTCGTGCCCGATGCCATTCTGCTCGACATGCGCCTGCCTGACCATTCAGGCCTGACCGTGCTGCAACGCCTCAAGGAACTGCCGGCCACCCGGCATATCCCGGTGCACGTCATTTCCGTGGAAGACCGCGTCGAGGCGGCCATGCACATGGGGGCCGTTGGGTATGCGGTGAAACCCACCACCCGTGACGAACTCAAGACGGTTTTCGCCCGCCTGGAAGCCAAACTCACGCAGAAGCTCAAACGCATTCTGCTGGTGGAAGACGATGACCTGCAGCGCGAGAGCATTGCCCGCCTGATCGGCGATGAAGACATCGAGATCACCGCCGTTGGCCTGGCCCAGGAAGCGCTGGACCTGCTGCGCGAGAACGTCTACGACTGCATGATCATCGACCTCAAGCTACCGGACATGCTCGGCAATGACCTGCTCAAGCGCATGTCCACCGAAGAGATCTGTGCATTCCCGCCCGTGATCGTCTACACCGGCCGCAACCTGACCCGCGACGAAGAGGCCGAGCTGCTCAAGTATTCTCGCTCGATCATCATCAAGGGCGCGCGTTCACCCGAGCGTCTGCTGGACGAAGTGACGCTGTTTCTGCACAAAGTCGAATCCCAGTTGTCTCAGGAAAGGCAGAAGATGCTCAAGACCGCGCGCAGCCGCGACAAGGTCTTCGAGGGGCGCAAGATTCTGGTGGTGGACGACGATGTGCGCAATATCTTCGCCCTCACCAGTGCCCTGGAGCACAAGGGCGCGATCGTTGAAATCGGTCGCAACGGCCGCGAGGCCATCGACAAACTCAATCAGGTGGAAGACATCGACCTGGTGCTGATGGACGTGATGATGCCGGAGATGGACGGCTACGAAGCCACGCGCGAGATCCGCAAGGACACCCGCTGGCGCAAGCTGCCGATCATCGCCGTCACCGCCAAGGCCATGAAGGACGATCAGGAGCGCTGCCTGCAGGCCGGCGCCAATGATTACCTGGCCAAGCCCATCGACCTGGACCGTCTGTTTTCCCTGATTCGTGTGTGGTTGCCACAGTTGGAGCGCATTTAGTGCCGTACAGCGTCATTACCCAGGGGCACCGTCCATGACGGTGGAGCGCAATACCGATATCGAGATCCGTCTGCTGATCGAGGCTATCTACCTCAAGTACAGCTACGATTTTCGCGACTACTCCGGGGCTTCCATCAAGCGCCGGATACACCATGCGTTGCGTCAGCTGGACTGCGCCACGATTTCCGCGTTGCAGGAGCGGGTGCTGCACGACCCCACCACGTTCATGCAGTTGCTGCAGTACCTGACGATTCCGGTCAGCGAGATGTTTCGCGACCCCGAACACTTCCTGGCCATACGCCGGGAAGTGGTGCCGCTGTTGCGCACGTATCCGTCCATCAAGGTCTGGATCGCCGGCTGCAGTACCGGGGAGGAGGTGTACTCCATGGCCATCCTGCTGCGCGAGGAAGGCCTGCTGGACCGCACCATCATCTACGCCACGGACATCAACCCGCAGTCGCTGGAGAAAGCCAAGCAAGGCATCTACTCCATGGAGAACGTGCGCACCTACACCGAGAATTACCAGCGCGCGGGGGGCTGTGAAGCGTTTTCCAACTACTACACCGCAGCCTACGGCAATGCCATTTTCGACAGTTCGCTGCGCGAGAACGTGACTTTCGCTGACCACAGCCTGGCCACCGACAGCGTGTTTTCCGAAACCCAGCTGGTGTCGTGCCGCAATGTGCTGATCTATTTCAACAAGAAGCTCCAGGACCGGGCCTTCGGGCTCTTCCATGAGTCCCTGTGCCACCGCGGCTTTCTGGTGCTGGGCAGCAAGGAAACCCTGGACTTCTCCGCCTACAGCGGCCGGTTCGAGGCCCTGGCCAAACCTGAGCGGATCTACCGCAAGACATGAACCCACGGGCAGGCTATTCGGCAGTAGTGGTTGGGGCATCGGCCGGCGGGGTCGAGGCCTTGCTGCGGGTGTACGGCATGCTGCCGGCCAGCTTCGCCCTGCCGGTGCTGACCGTGTTGCACCTGCCCGATGACCGCCACAGCCAGCTGGCCGAGGTGTTCGCACGGCGCATGCACCGCGCGGCCAAGGAGGCCGTGGACAAGGAAGACATACAACCAGGGATGTTCTATTTCGCGGGTCCCGGGTACCACCTGTCGGTGGAGCAGGACCGCAGCCTGTCGCTGAGCCAGGAAGAGCGCGTGCATTACTCGCGCCCCTCCATCGACATCCTGTTCGAATCGGCGGCCGATGCCTATGGCGCACAGCTGGTCGGGGTGTTGCTCACCGGTGCCAACGAAGATGGTGCACAGGGCCTGGCAACGATTGGCGAACGCGGTGGTCTGACCATCGTCCAGGACCCGGCCGAGGCGCGCGTGGCGATCATGCCCGAAGCGGCGATACGCCTGCGCCGACCCGACCATATTCTCCCATTGAATGGCATAGGCTCATTGCTCGCCAAGCTGGAACGAAGCGCATGCTAAGCCCCATAAAAGCCAAATTGCTGATCGTTGACGACTTGCCGGAAAACCTTCTGGCCCTGGAAGCGCTGATCAAGGCTGACGACCGCGAGGTGCACAAGGCACTCTCCGCCGATGAAGCCTTGTCGCTGCTGCTGCAACACGAATTCGCCCTGGCCATCCTCGATGTGCAGATGCCGGGCATGAACGGTTTCGAGCTGGCCGAGCTGATGCGCGGCACCGAAAAGACCAAGAGTATTCCCATCGTCTTCGTCAGCGCTGCCGGGCGCGAGATGAACTACGCCTTCAAGGGCTATGAAAGCGGTGCGGTGGACTTCCTGCACAAACCGCTGGAGATTCATGCGGTGAAAAGCAAGGTCAATGTGTTCGTTGACCTGTACTGCCAGCGCAAGGCCCTCAAGGAGCAGCTCGAAGCCCTGGAACGCAGCCGCCAGGAGCAGGAAGTGTTGCTGAAGAAGTTGCAGGCCACCCAGAATGAACTGGAGCACGCGGTACGCATGCGCGATGACTTCATGTCCATCGTCTCTCACGAAGTGCGCACGCCGCTCAATGGCCTGATCCTGGAAACCCAGTTGCGCAAGCTGCACTTGGCCCGGGACAACGCCGATGCCTTCACCCTGGACAAGATGCGTGGCATGGTCGAGCGCGACGAACGTCAGATCCAGAGCCTGATTCGCCTGATCGAAGACATGCTCGACGTTTCGCGCATACGAACCGGCAAGCTCTCCATCCGCCCCAGCCAGTTTGACCTGACGCAGCTGGTGGCCAACCTGCTGGACAACTTCGCTCCGCAAGTCGCCGCCGCCGAATGCGCCCTCAGCCTGCACGCTACCGAACCGGTGGTGGGCACCTGGGACGAGTTTCGCATCGAACAGGTGATTTCCAACCTGGTGTCCAACGCCTTGCGTTATGGCGGGCGCGGCCCCATCGAGGTCAGTGTGTACGCTCACAAAGGCAACGCACGGGTCGAGGTGCGTGACCACGGCATCGGCATCAGCAAGGAAAACCAGGCACGTATTTTCCAGCAGTTCGAGCGGGTATCGGCCACCCATGTGGTGGCGGGGCTGGGGCTGGGACTGTTCATTTCCGAGCAGATCGTGGTGGCTCACGGCGGTTCGATCACGGTGGACAGCGCGCTGGGCGAAGGCTCGACGTTTATCGTTAGCCTGCCGCTATAGGAATGTTCCCAACGGCACGCAACCTCTACCGGCGGCCAGGGTCACATAGGCAGCCAACCAGACAGTACATAGGCGTTACCATGAGTGAAGATGCACAAGACGTAGTCCTCATCGTCGAGGATGAGCCCTCGATTTTGATGGTGTTGTCCGATTACTTGAGCGGTGAGGGTTACCACGTGCTGCAAGCGAAGGACGGCGAGGAAGCATTCGAAATCCTGGCCCGCAAGCCGCACCTGGACCTGATGGTCACCGACTATCGCCTGCCCAAGGGCATTTCCGGCGTGCAGATCGCCGAGCCCGCGGTGAAGTTGCGGCCGGAGCTGAAGGTGATCTTCATCAGCGGCTACCCCCAGGAAATCGTCGACTGCGATAGCCCGATCACCCGCAAGGCGCCGATCCTGGCCAAACCGTTCGACTTGAATACGCTAGGCGAACAGATCCAGCGCCTGCTGGTGTGAGCCCCTGCGACGAGGTCGGCCTGAGCCTGGGCGCGTAGGGCGGCCCGATGCGCCTTGCTGGTCGGCTGGGTGGCACGGCTGTCGTAACGCTGCTGCAGAGCCAGGGCGGTATCGCTGCCCAGGTCCCGCGGGGCATCGCTGGTCTGCGTGCACGCGCACAGGCACGACAGCAGGGCAAGTACCAGGAGCACTCTGGCTCGGGCGGTCATCAGTGGGTTCACCTCAGGGTGACGCGCAGGTAGCGAGAAAACATCAAGGTGGTGCTGTTGGCGGGGGCTGGGTTGATGGCATAGTTGATGAAAACCGAGTTACCGATGTTGGCGTTGTACACATTGTCGGGGATGGTGAAGGTTGCCCAGTAATTCTGCTGGTCGAACATCGGCTCCCAGCCGCTTTGCCAAATGCGGCTGTCCGTGGTGAACCGCACGACATCGACTCGCGCGATGTGGGTGCCCGATTGCCCGGTGTACTGCACGGTAATGTCCTTGCCGTGGATCTGAGGCGCCACCAGCGTGTACGGGTAAGGGTCAACGGTGACTGTCAAACGTTGGGATGTATAAGGGATGCCTGCGGCGTCGGTGATCACGTAGGTGACCTGAACATCGAGGCCCACGTTATCGATGAACTCTCGCCGCGGAACCCGCACCACCTTGATGCCGGGAGCGCCGACGGGCTGGATCTCCGACTCCCAGGTCGCGCGACCTTGCCAGATCAACTGAAAGCGGTCGCTGCCCTGAGCGGTGGAGAGCGGTAGCTCCACGCTCAGCGCTTGGTCATTGTAAAGGTCGCTCATCCTCAGGAACTCATGGCCGGGTTGCTTGGTATAGGCCTTGGGAATGGTGACGGGGGCCAGAGTCCTGCGCGCGTTGATGATGCGGTACGTGCGGATCGGAAAGGTGAAGACGCTGGTGGTGGATCCGGCGGTGTCTGCGGGCTGGTTCATGGCGTGGCTCCGGCTGAAGGAGTCACCATTAAAAACAGTCGTGTGCCCTGCTGCTACTGACAGAACTGACAGGGTTGACGGGCCAGCCGGCACGGATCATGATCGAGAGCTTTCTAGCTTTCGATCATTTCCCGCACCTTGGCCGTCAGTCGGTCGAAGGTGAATGGCTTGGTGATCATCTGCATGCCTGCATCCAGAAAACCACCCCGCACCGCCGCATGCTCGGCATAGCCCGTGACGAACAACACCTTGAGGCCCGGGCGCAGTTGGCGGCCGATCTCGGCCAGTTGCCGGCCGTTCATGCCGCCGGGCAAGCCGACATCGCTTACCAGCAAATCGATGCGCTGGGGCGAGTTGAGCACCGGCAGGGCGCCGCTGGCCTCGGCGGCCTCGATGTAGGCGTAGCCCAGTTCGCGCAGCACTTCGCACACCAGCAGGCGTACCGCGCTGTCATCCTCCACGACCAATACCGTTTCGCCGCTGCGGGCCCGGTGGGTTTCGCCTGCAGGTTGAGGCGAGGTAACCGGCGTGTCGCCCTTGAAACGCGGCAGGTAGAGGTTGACGGTGGTGCCTTTGCCAATCTGGCTTTCGATGGCCACATGGCCGCGCGATTGCTTGCTGAACCCATAGATCATCGACAGGCCCAGGCCGGTGCCCTGGCCGATGGGCTTGGTGGTGAAGAAAGGGTCGAATGCGCGGTTGATCACGCTTTGCGGCATGCCGCAGCCAGTGTCGCGGACGCTCAGGCGCACATAATCGCCCACCGCCAGAGCCCCCTGTTGGCGAGTGTAGGCCTCGTCCAGGGTGTGGTTGCTGGTTTCCACCACCAGGTCACCGCCATTGGGCATGGCATCGCGTGCGTTGATCACCAGGTTGAGCAGAGCGCTCTCCAGCTGGTGGGGGTCGGCTTCTGCCACCCACAGGCCGGGGTCCAGGTGCATGTCCAGGCGAATGCTCTCGTCCAGGCTGCGTTGCAGCAGCTCGTCCATGGCCAGCACCAGGCGGTTCATTTCCACGGGCTGCGAATCCAGCGACTGGCGGCGCGAAAACGCCAGTAGCCGGTGGGTCAGCCCGGCTGCGCGGTTGGCCGAGGTGATGCCCAGGTCGATGAGGTTGCCCAGGTCTTGCGTCTTGCCTCGCGACAAGCGCCGGCGCATCAATTCGAGGCTGCCGATGATGCCGGTGAGCATGTTGTTGAAGTCGTGGGCGATACCCCCGGTCAACTGGCCCACGGCTTCCATCTTCTGTGATTGGCGCAGGGCTTCCTCATTCTGCAGCACCTGAGCGGTGCGTTCCTGCACCTGCTGCTCCAGGGTTTCGTTGAGTTGGCGCAAGCGCTCTTCGCCCAGACGTCCGGCGTCCAGCGCGCTCTGCAGGCGTTGCTGGCTTTCGCCCAGGTCGTGCAGGCGGTCACGCGCTTCATATTGGCGGCGCCGGCCACGGATGGCGGTGCTCACCAGGCTGATCAGGGCCACCGGGTGGAAGGGGCGTTCCAGGAATGTAACGTTACCCAGTTGTTTGCCCAGGCGCATCGACGGCGGATGGTCGGGGCCGCCATGGTGGGTGATCAATACGATGGGCAGGTCGGACCACGCAGGCTGTTGCTGCAGGTACGCCACCAAAGGCGCGATGTCGGCACCGTTGAACGCCTCCTCGGCAATCACCGCCATACCCGCGCCGTCGTGCAGTTGGGTGCAGAGTTCGTTCAAGGTACCGGCGGCCTCTCCCTGATAGCCGGCTTCACCTATGATCGACAGCGCCACCTGGCTGTCGCGGCCCAATGGGGCGAGGACCATGACGCGTTCCGGCGCGGCAGCTACAGGGGTCACGGTCGTGGGTCCTTGAGCAGCGGGTTGCTTTCACCCACATAGGTGGGTACCCCGCGCAGCACTCCCTGGAAGTCATACAAGGGCTCCCCGACGGTCATGCCCTGGTTGCCTATCTTGTACTCGCGGATGGTGGACTCGTGGCCGCCATAGCGTTTCTTGATCACCGACATGGCCCGGCGCACCTGGCCCACAGCTTCGAAGTAGCGCAGCAGGATGACCGTATCGGCCAGGTAGGTCAGGTCCACGGGGGCCTTCATGTCGCCCACCAGCCCCTGCTGCGCCACCGTCATGAAGGTGGCGGCACCGCGGCGGTTGAGAAACAGCAGCAGTTCGTGAATATGCAGCACGGGTGAGCCTTCGCCCATCATCGCTGCCTGGTAGCCGTTGATGCTGTCGATGATCACGGTCTTGATCGCGTTCTCGTCGACCTTGCTGCGCACCCGGTGGGCGAATTCGCCGGGGGACAACTCGGCGGCGTCCACCTGTTCGATGATCATGTTGCCGCTGCGCTGCATGGCATCCAGGTCAATGCCCAGGTACTTCATGCGCTCGAACAGCAGACCCAACTCCTCGTCGAAGATGAACAGCGCCACCTTCTCCCCCCGGGCCACGGCGGCCGCGGCGAATACCATGGCGATCAGCGATTTGCCGGTGCCCGCAGGGCCGAGTATCAGGGTGCTGGAGCCGTTTTCGACGCCACCCCCCAGCAGCGCATCGAGGGCACCAATGCCGCTGCTCAGCGGGGTGCGTTCATAATGGGCGCGGTGTTCGGCTGCCACCAGGCGCGGGAATACCTGGATGCCGCTCTGGTGGATAGTGAAATCGTGGTAGCCACCCCGGTACTTCTGCCCGCGGTATTTCATGATGCGCAAGCGCCGGCGTTCGGCGCCGTAGTCGGGTGCCATCTCTTCCAGGCGGATGACCCCGTGGGCGATGCTGTGCAGAGTCTTGTCCAGCGGCTCGCTGGTCATGTCGTCCAACAGCACCACGGTGGCATTGAAGCGCGCGAAGTAGTGCTTGATGGCCAGGATCTGGCGGCGGTAACGCAGCGAACTCTGGGCCAGCAGGCGCACTTCCGAGAGGCTGTCGAGTACCACGCGGTCGGGTTTGATGCGCTCCACCACGTCGAAGATCTGCCGCGTGGCCTCGCCCAGTTCCAGGTCGCTGCTGTACAGCAGGCTCTGTTGCTGCTGGGCATCGAGAATCATCTCTGGCGGCGTCAGCTCGAACACTTCGATGTGCGGGTCCAGCTCCCAACCATGGGACAAGGCCCCCTCACGCAGTTCGCGCTCGGTTTCCGAGAGCGTGATGTACAGGCAGCGCTCGCCCTGGGCGGCGCCCTCGAGCAGGAACTGCAAGGCTACCGTGGTCTTGCCCGCACCCGGTTGGCCTTCCAGCAGGAAAATGTGGCTGCGGCTCAGGCCGCCATTGAGAATGTCATCCAGGCCGGTGATGCCGGTGGAGGCTTTCGGTTTCATCAAGCGGGGCTCCTCGCGTCACGATGGCGTTGGCGCAAGGGCCTTGCCAGGGGCCGCTGCACTTACACTGGACAGCGGGCCCGTGGCGCAGTTCAACGAGAAGTGCCGCCCCGGCGTGCGCGGGCTAGCGAGGGCGGCGCTCCTTCAAGGGCTGACCACCTGATCGCTGGCCGAGTAAATGAAGGGGGAGGTCTGGCTGATGGAGAAGCGCACCACGGGGACGAACTTGCCCGTGACGTTCTTGTAGTCGCGTTGAATGTTCTGGGCGCCTGCTAGCCCGGCACCGCGGGTATTGGCGTTGTGGTAGAAAATAGCTTCAAGGGGCAGGTCGGTGCGGTTCTGCGGCCACGTCTTGAGCACCACCTCATTATGGAAGCGTCGGTCGGCGGCTACCTGGAACGCGGGGCGCACGGACAGCCCGAGTTGGAACATGCTTTGACTGCCGGCGAAGCTGCATTGGTGCTGGTTGCGCGCGCTGAACGATCCCGAGCCCGCCACCGCGTGGTAATGAGTCGCCCACTTGGCGACGGTGTTGATGCCTTGCGTGGAGCAATAGATGCTTTGGCTCGGGTAGGTTGGGTGAGCACCGCAGCCGTTATTGGCTCGGTAAATGCTGGCGGCGTCCGTGGGGAAATAACAGAGGAGTGTAATGAAGTAGTTGCCGTCGCGAATCGAGGCGTTGTAGTTCTTGAATATCAGCCCTTCCGACAGTGGCTGGTTCCAGGCCAGTTCGGTGATGGCCTGGTCACGCCTCAAATAACTGAACGACACGCCGCCCAGGGTCACGGAGGCTGGGCTGGGGTTCCACACGTGGTAGCCGGGGCCATAGGTGGTCATGCGGATCAGCACGCCGTCGCAGTAGAAAGCGGCCTGGCCATTGCAGCTGTTGTCCAGTTTCAGGAAGCGCCGGTTGAGCTCCGCCGCCACGCCCGCACCGCGGTCGCCCGTGGCGTTGGGCAGCAGGAAGGCATTGCGGTCCGGCGCCCTCAGGTCCAGCTTGACCACGGGGATGAGTTGGCCGGTGGCCGCCTGATAATCCTTTTGCAGATTGACGGCGTACGGCTGTGCTGCCGGCTGGCTGGCGTCGTAGAAAAAAGCTTCGATGGGCAAGCGGTCCGGCCGGCTGGGGTCCCAGGTCGCCACCACCAATTCATTGGCCCATGCAGCCTTTGCAGCGCCGCCCTGATGGCCCTCCAGGCTGGCGCGGAATTGGGTGGTGTTGGCGCTGAGCGAGCATTGGTTGTGGCTGTCATGGCCATGGGCTGCAAAGTTGGCCAGCCATAGCGGCCCGGTGATGGCTGGCGGGTTCGCAGACTGACAACTGCTTTGGTCGGCCTCGGGTGCCGCCTGCGAGGGGCTGGCGGGCGCGGTGGAGGTGGTGGCGAAACCGCAGCCGTTGGCAGGCCGCCCCTGGATGCCCGCCGTGAAGGGGTAGATACAGCGAATCTGCGGGGCCTTTCCGGCTGCGGCGGCGGTGCTGTAGTCGCTGTAGATGAAACCGACGCTGCCTTGCAGTGAACCGGTGCTGATATCGCTGCGTACCCAGCTGAAACTGACCGAGCCCAAAGCCGTCGCCGCGGGGCTGTGGGTCCAGAATTTATAGGAGGTGCTGTAGGTAACGGTGCGCAGCATGATGCCAGAACAGTAATAGGCAGGGGTGCCACCGTCGCAGGCGCCTACCTCGTTCTTGAAGCGCGTGTTCAGGCGGGCAACCAGCGCCGCGTCCTGCACTCCTGCCTCGGTGACCGCCTGGGCAGGTGGCGCGCTGGTCATTTCCGGGGGCGCGGGAGGGGCGGGCTGGGTGCAGGCGTATAGAGCGGCGGTGAGGGCAAGAATCAATGGTCGTTTCATGGTGCGCGCCTCAAGGGTGGGCCTTCATTAAAGAGGCCCGGGCCGGTGTGGCGAAACTGTCAAATCTTACAGGTGGCGACCAGTGGCGGTCACAACCCCTGTTGCAAGGCGGGGTCGTCGGGGTTCTGCTGTTCCAGCTCGGCCAGCAGCACTTGCACGTTCTGCAACTGCCCGGTCTGCTTCCAGTATTCGATCAGCAACACCCGCGCCTTGCGGTTGGCGGGCTGCCTGCGCAGTATCTCGTCCAGTTGGCGCTGAGCGGCTTCCACCTGGTCCATCTGATGCAGGGTGACAGCCAGGTTGTAGCGGTAGTCGCTGTTGTCCGGCTCCAGTTCCGATGCCCGCGCCAACGCCAGCAGGGCGTACTCACCCTGGCCGTGGCGAATCAGCCACTGGCCCAGTTCGTGCTGCAGCAATGCCGAGTCGGGGTGGGCGATCAATTGTTCGGCCAGCAGTTGCCGTGAGGCATCATTCTGCCCTTGTTTTTCCAGCACGCGCACTTGCACCGCCACGGTTTCCAGGTCGCCGGGCACCAGTTCGTGGGCGTGCGCGAGCGTCGCCAGGGCTTGGGTGTAGTCGTCGTTGTAGAGGTAGATCTTCGCCAGCTCCAGTTGGCCGTCGGCATCATCCGGGGCGCTGATCAACGCTTGCACGTAATCATCCAGCACGGCATTGAGACGGGCGAAATACAGCCCCAGGTCATCGGGCGACAGGCCCAGCAGGGCCCGGGCCACATGGAAGCGGATGTCTTCATCGTCGTCATCCAGCAGCGGCCCCAGCAGCAGGCTGCGCTGTGCGTCGGGCACCAGGTGGCTGACAGCGTCGATGGCGCCGTGGCGCACCAGCAGGTTCTGGTCCTCCTTGAGGTCGGCCTTGATCAGTTTCAATGCCTGGGGGCTGGGGTAGTTGGGGAGTTCGGCCAGCAGGCTGATGCGCCTTACGGGGGAAAGGTCGGTGCGCGCCAGTTGCTGGTAAAGGACCCGTGCCGCGCCGGGCTTGCCGTTGTGAGCCTGGTCCAGCGCCTTGGAGTAACTGTGCCGCAGCTCCGGCGACGCAGGTGTCGGGGCAGGGCGCAACAGGTGCCAGGCGACACCCAGGGCAACGATGAGCAGGGCAGACAGCAACAGGGAGCGAACAAGCTTGGGCATTGACCAGTCCGAAGCGCGGCGGCTTTTCCAGGGACGGTCAGCTTGGGGCAGACGAGGGGTGGAGTCAAACGCCGGTGCAGGGCCTGCCCGTACCAATGCCGCGGGCAGGCCCTTGGGGTCACGCGGCGCTGTCGTAGGCGCCGGCTTTCTTCTGCACCTGACTGCGGCAGGCCTGGCCGAAGGCTTCGAAGATTTTCACCGAGTCGGGGTTCTGCGCGGCCTGCCATTCAGGGTGCCACTGCACGGCGAACAGGAAGGGTGACAGGCTTGGGCCATGGATGGCTTCCACCAGCCCGTCTTCGGCGCGGGCGATGGCTTCCAGGCCTTTGCCCAGGGTTTTCAGGCCCTGGCCGTGCAGCGAGTTGACCTGGATCGAGTCGCTGCCCAGCAATGTGTGCAACCAGCTGCTGGCGGCCACCTGGACGCTGTGGGCGGGTGCATACTGCACGTTCACCGGGTCGTCCGGGTTTTCGCGGTGGTCATTGAAGCCGGGCTCGGCATAGACCTTCTGATGCAGGTCGCCGCCCAGGGCCACATTGATTTCCTGCATGCCACGGCACACGCCGAAAATCGGCAACCCGCGGGCAATGGCCGCGCGCACCAGGGGCAGGTCGAACAGGTCGCGGTCGCGGTCTTGGCCCTTGCCGGGGGTCTGGTTCTCCTGGCCGTAGAGCGCCGGATCGATGTTGCTGCCGGCGCCGGTCAGATACACGCCGTCGGCCATGTCCAGGTACTGCTCCAGGTCATCGGTGCCGCAGCAGGTCGGAACCAGCACCGGCACACAGCCAGCGTGTTCGACCAGGGGAAGGATGTATTTGTGGGTCATGACCTGATAATCGTGCCCCTTGCGTTCCTGGGCACCCATGGACATGAGGACGACGGGTTTGCGCGATTTTTGTTTTTTATTGCCAATGTTGCTGTTGGACATATATCACCTTGGGACAGGCACAGCCTATCGTTTCTGTGCAGGCGCGCCGTTCGTGAAGGCAGGCGCTACCTGAGGTTCCGAGCACTGCCGGTCATGGCGCGAAGGGGCGATGCCGGTCGGTAACCTGGGGGATAGCGTGCCAGAGCTGTTTATTATGTCAAACACTTTTGCGGTGAGGTGTGCAAAATATTTTTATGTCTGGGAGCTCAAACGAGTGTCGTGATTCTTCGGGCTCTCTTGAGATCATCGCTGGCGCGGCGCTCGATTTCAGAAATACCGAAAAAATCGATCCGGGCACTTCCTGAAAACATGACACTCTCCTGAAGCGTCCCAAATTCCGAACACCCGCCCCGTCCATAATATGCAACCCCCCGTGACCAATCGTCACCAACCCCTCTACCCCGTTGTACCGGTGCCACCCCAGGCGTAGAATCCTGCTCATCTGGCTTCACCCTCTAATACCCATAAAAATCCGACTGAACGCTCTGCCCCGGGCCATCCACGGTCCTGGCAGGGCGTTTTTGCGTGGATTTTTCGAGGGGGTGCAGTCTTTATCCAGAAGAGGCAATGACGGCACTTCATGAATATCACCGATACCCGCAGCGGCAGTTGGCTGAGCGTGATCGCCCTGGCGCTGGCCGCTTTTATCTTCAACACCACCGAGTTCGTGCCGGTGGGGTTGCTCAGCGCGATCGGCGGCAGCTTTCAGATGACGCCGGCCCAGGTCGGCCTGATGCTGACCGTGTATGCCTGGGTGGTGTCGCTGATGTCGCTGCCGATGATGCTGCTCACCCGCAACATCGAGCGGCGCAAGCTGCTGATGTTCGTCTTCGGCCTGTTCATCGCCAGCCATGTCCTGTCGAGCCTGGCGCCCAGTTTCGGCGTTCTGCTGGTGAGCCGTATCGGCATCGCCGTGGCCCACGCGGTGTTCTGGTCGGTGACCGCTTCGCTGGCGGTACGCGTGGCGCCCGCTGGCAAGCAGGTGCAGGCACTGGGGTTGCTGGCCACGGGTACGTCCCTGGCGATGGTGCTGGGCATTCCACTGGGCCGCGTGGTGGGCGAATGGCTGGGCTGGCGCTCGACGTTCCTGGCCATCGCCGGTGTATCGGCCGTGACCGTGCTGGGCCTGGCTCGCTCTTTGCCGCTGCTGCCCAGCCAGAACTCCGGCAGCCTGCAGAGCCTGCCGATTCTGTTCAGGCGCCCGGCGCTGATGTCGCTGTACCTGCTGACCGCGGTGGTGGTGACTGCGCAGTTCACTGCCTACAGCTACATTGAACCGTTCGCCCAGAGCGTCGCCCACCTGAGCGGCGAGATGACCACCGTGCTGTTGCTGCTGTTTGGTGGCGCCGGCATCATCGGTTCGATTGTCTTCAGCTTGTTCAACAATCGTTTTCCGCGCGGTTTGCTGATTGGCTCCATCGGTGCCCTGGCACTGTGCCTGGCACTGCTGTTGCCGCTGGCCGGGCATGCGGCCGGGCTGGGTAGCATGAGCGTGGTGTGGGGCATGTCGATCATGTGCTTCGGCTTGATCCTGCAGGCTCGGGTACTGTCGCTGGCGCCTGACGCCACGGACGTGGCCATGGCCCTGCATTCGGGTATCTACAACGTTGGCATTGGCGGCGGGGCATTGCTGGGCAGCGTGGTCAGCAGCCACATGGGCGTGGCCAATGTCGGTGTAGTGGGGGGCGTCCTGGCGCTGGCCGGCCTGGCCTGGTGTGGCATCCTCACACACCGTTATGGCCAACCCCAGGTGGCCGCGAGCGAACATTCAGGCCGCGAGCGCACCCAGGAAGCCTGAGCGCCCCGCCAGAATTCGTGCTTTAGTGTCCTCATGCATGCTTGCCCGAGGACACCGCCTGATGCGTCATGACCCCTTTCGAATTCCTACCGATGCCGAGATAGACGCTGCCGAGCAGCGTCTGGGCATGGATTTCCCCGAGGCCTACCGGGCCTTCCTCAAGGGCGGCAGTGATGTCGCCGACGCCCGCTTCGAACCTGCCGTGGTATTGCCCGGCTCCGCGGACCTGGACCTGATCGACATGGCCCATACGGCCTGGAAGCGCCAGGGCGTCCCCCGGGATCTGCTGCCGTTCATTGAAGACAACGGCGATTACTTCTGTGTCAACGCCCGCGGCCAAGTGCTGTACTGGTCTCAGGAAGGGCCGCCACAGCCGCGCTGGTCCAGTTTCAAGGTCTGGCATGAACAGGTCTGCCAGGCCACCGACTGAGATCGCTTGCCGCCCGGCGTGACATGTTGTAAAACATTGGCTCGATAAAGGTTGTCCATAATCTATTTTCAACAACAACAGGAAACCCGCCATGCCCCTCGTGCGTATCGATGTTGCTCAGGACACCTCTGCTGAAACGGTCAAGGCCATCAGCGACGTGATCTACGACGCCATGATCCACACGGCCAACGTGCCGACCCATGACAAGTTCCAGATCATCAACCGCCACGCCCGTGACGAGTTGGTGTACCCGGCCGAGGGCTACCTGGGCATCCAGTACAGCCCGCGTATCGTGTTTGTTCAGGTGACCTGGAACAGTGGGCGAAGCGTGGACGTGAAGCGGGCGTTCTACCAGGCGGTGGCCAACGGTATTCACGAGCGTACTGGTGTGCCCAGGGAAGATGTGTGGATCAGCCTGGTAGAGGTGAACCGCGAGGACTGGTCGTTTGGCCAGGGTGAAATGCAGTACGTGCCCAAGGCCTGATCGACACTGTTCAAGGAGCGCCCCATGCTGTCCAATCTCGTCGCCAGCCGCCTGGCCCCGCGCAATGTCCACTATGGCTGGGTGGTGGCCGCCACGACCTTCCTGACCATGCTGGTGATGGCGGGGGCCATGGGCGCCCCCGGCGTGTTCATTGTGCCCCTGCAGCAGGAGTTCGGCTGGAGTAGCGCGCAGATCTCGTCGGCGCTGGCGGTTCGTTTCGCCTTGTACGGGCTGATGGGGCCTTTCGCCGCGGCCTTCATGAACCACTTCGGCCTGCGCCGGGTGGTGCTGGTGGCATTGGCCGTGGTGCTGGGCGGGTTGCTGGGTTCGATGTTCATGAACCGCTTCTGGCAACTGGTGTTGCTGTGGGGCGTGGTCGTTGGGGTCGGCACCGGGCTGACGGCCATGGTGCTGGGGGCCACGGTGGCCACCCGCTGGTTTTCCAAGCGTCGCGGCCTGGTGGTGGGACTGCTCTCGGCCAGCACCGCTACCGGGCAACTGGTGTTCATGCCGCTGTTGGCATCGCTCACCGAGCACCATGGCTGGCGGGTGGGGTTGTCGCTGATCTGCGGCGCCATGGCGGTGGCCGCGGTGGCGGTGCTGGCGCTACTGCGCGACCGCCCGGCCGACCTGGGCCTGACGGCCTACGGCGATGCCACGGTGGTCGCGGCGCCAGGCAAGGCGAGTCTGTGGGCGATGCTGGCCAGCCCGTGGCGAGTGTTGCGTGACGTCAGTGGTAGTTGGACGTTCTGGGTGCTGTTCCTGACTTTTTTCGTCTGCGGCGCCAGCACCAATGGCCTGGTGCAGACGCACTTCATCAGCCTGTGCGGTGACTACGGCCTGGTGGCCACCAGTGCCGCGGGCATCCTGGCGATGATGGGCATCTGTGATTTCTTCGGTACCGTGGGTTCAGGGTGGCTGTCCGACCGGTTCGATAACCGCTGGCTGCTGTTCTGGTATTACGGGCTGCGGGGTGTGGCGTTGATGATTTTGCCGTTCACAGACTTCACCGTCTGGGGGCTGTCGTTCTTCGCGGTGCTGTACGGCCTGGACTGGATCGCCACGGTGCCGCCCACCGTCAAGCTGGTGGCCCAGACCTTCGGCAGCGAGCGGGCCAACATTGTCTTCGGCTGGGTATTCGCCGGCCACCAGTTGGGCGCGGCGTTCGCCGCCTACGGCGCGGGCTTGACCCGCACGCTGATGGCAAGCTACCTGCCGGCGTTTTTCGTCGCGGGGTTGCTGTGCGTGCTGGCGTCGCTGATTGCTTTGTCCATCCCGGTGCTGCGCGCCAGGACGGTGCTTGCTCGCTGAAGGTCTGCTGCTTCCCTGTGGCACCGGGCGAGGCCTGGTCCCACAGGGAGAGTGGTGTCACACCTTCTGCAGGTTCAACAGGTTATCGGCGGCGGTGGCGTTGGAGCTGGTACGCAGGAACGTCCCGTCGATGACTTCAACTTCGGCGCCGTCGCGCCAGTCCTCGCCGTCTTTGTAACGCGTCTTGAAGCACAAGCCCGAATTGATCAAGTGGGCGACAAAGGCGCGGGGCACCAGGTAGCTTTCGTTGGTCTTGCGCTTGCGCACCCGTACGGTTTCGATGTGTTCAGCGGCGCTGTCCAGACGGATACCGTTGATGAAATATTGCTGGGTCATGGTCACTCCTGAGGGTTGTGGGTGTGTCTGCCGACCTTTGTGCGTTGTCGACAAGACCCGTTGTATCGAGAAGTACAGGTTCGGGCTGTAGGAAAATTCCCAAGATGCAATTGGAAATATCCGGCGGGCAAGGTATGAAGGCGTCGGGAAATTAGACGCAGTCAGCTGCATGCGCTATCGTCGCGCCCGCGATAGTGCGCCGTTCGAACAGGGAGTGATTGATGCAAACGCTTTTCAGAGGCCGGAGTGCGGTTGTGCTCCTGGGGATCGCTTTCGTGGTGGCCGATCAATTGGTCAAACTGCTGGCGCTGTCAGCCTTGCAGGCCGGCGGTTTTCGTCTGGGCGCACGTCCGGTGAGCCTGGCGCTGGAACTGAGCCTGAATCCCGGTGCCTTCCTCAGCCTGGGCGCGGCGATGCCCGAGTGGGTCAAGCAGATGATCTTCGTCCTCGGCGTTGCCGGGGTAGTGGGGTGGGCCGGTTACTGGGCGCTGCGCAACTGGGCAGTGTCCACTCGCCAAGCCATGGCGGTGTACGCGATCGCGTTGGGCGGGGCCGGCAATCTGATTGACCGGGTGTTTCGCCATGGTCACGTGGTGGACTACATGATCATCAACGTCGGTTCGCTGCACACTGGCGTGTTTAACCTGGCTGATATCGCCATCACGGCCGGGGCGCTCTTCCTGGCCTTGGACATGCTGCGCACGCCGCGCCCAGGCCCATGATACCTCTGGCGGGAGCCGCTACTGGTTATAACGATAGTCTATATCGTTCTAAACGTTCATAACGGAAGCGGCTATGCTGCCCGCCAGTTTTTGCGCGTGATTTAAGGCTCAGCAATGGATGTCGGTAATTTCGGTTTTGTGGTTGCGGGGCTGATCGTCGGGTTCGTGGTAGGCATGACGGGTGTAGGCGGCGGGTCACTGATGACGCCGATTCTGCTGTGGTTCGGGATCAACCCGGCGACGGCGGTAGGCACCGACCTGTTGTATGCGGCCATCACCAAGTCGGGTGGCGTGCTGGTACACCGCAAGAACAAGAACATCGACTGGGGTGTGACCGGCTGGTTGACCCTGGGCAGTGTCCCGGCAGTGGCCGTGACCCTGTGGTTCCTGAAGAATTTCGACACCAACCCCAAGGCCCTCAACGCGGTCATTACCCAGGCGCTGGGCATTGTGCTGCTGCTCACGGCGGGCGCTGTACTGTTCAAGCACAAGCTGCTGGCCTTCGCGCACCGCAACAGCGGTGACAAGTCGCTGTTCACCGGCACCAGGCTGAACCTGCTCACCGTCATCACTGGCCTGATCCTGGGTACCATGGTCGCCCTGACCTCCATCGGCGCGGGGGCCCTGGGCACGGTTGCCCTGTTCATTCTCTACCCGCTGTTGCCCACCCGTCGCCTGGTCGGCACCGAGATCGCTCACGCCGTGCCGCTGACCCTGGTGGCTGGCCTGGGCCATGCCAGCATGGGCAACATGAACTGGGAGTTGCTGGGTTTTCTGCTGATGGGCTCGCTGCCGGGTATTTACCTGGGCAGTCACCTGACCGGGCGCGTGCCTGACAAGGTACTGCGCCCCTGCCTCGCTTTCATGTTGTTTGCCATTGGCTACAAGCTGGCCTTCTGAGGCCTGAGCGGGTCCCTGTTCCGCAAAGGTGCAACAACATGTGTATCCGGCGAACCTTGCCCTTCGCCGGGCGTCCGAGCTGTGTAGTGAATGTTACGCAGCCCGGAGATCCCGCCTTTTGAAAGATGCCATTCGCAAGAAATACCGGTTGATGATCAAGACCCTCGGGTACGTCGGCTGGGCGCTGTTCTGGTTGTTGATCTGGGACATTCTGGTGACGGTGGATTTCATGCTCTACCTCAACAGCAAGGTCACCCTGCCGCTGATGCCCCTGACCCTGCTGGGTTCGGCGCTGGTGGTGCTGATCAGTTTTCGCAACAGCAGTGCCTATAACCGCTGGTGGGAGGCCCGTACCCTGTGGGGCGCGGTGGTCAATAGCTCGCGTAGCTTCGGCCGCCAGGTGCTGACCCTGGTGGACGACGAAAATGGTGACGTCAATCCGGTCAAGGCCGCCTTGTTGCGCCGCCAGGTGGCCTACGTCCACAGCCTGACGGCCAGCCTCAAGGGCACCCCGTGCCCCGTGGAGTTGCAGGCGTTCGTGCGCGCCGAAGAATTCGAGCGTCGTGGGCGTTCCAACAACTTCTCCAACGACATCCTCAACGGCTCGGCCAACCTGCTGGCGCGCGAATACAAGGCGGGGCGGTTGGACAGCATCCGCCTGGCGCGGCTGGAATCGACCCTGGTAGACCTGTCCAACAGCCAGGGCGGTCTGGAGCGCATCGCCAACACGCCGCTGCCGTACCCTTACGTGTACTTCCCACGCCTGTTCATTTCGCTGTTCTGCCTGATCGTGCCGGTGGGCCTGGTGGAATCACTGGAGTGGTACACGCCGCTGGCCTCCACGGTGGTGGGCTTCATGCTGCTGGCCATCGAACGCATCGGCACCGACCTGCAAAGTCCGTTCAAGCCCAGCGAGCACCAGATCCAGATGGACACCATTTGCGAGACCATCGAGAAGAACCTCGAGTCGATGCAACGGGAAGCGCAGCATGCAGAGTTGATCGACTGATTCCGCCATCGGCCCCTGGCCCCGCAGGCGAACCCGCCCCGTATAGCCAACCCTGTGGACCGGGCGCCAGGTCGCGAAGCAGGCGCCGCGTTGCGTCAGGCCTGTCGCGTCGGGGCCTACCCCCAGTCCCACAGGGGGGTCACTTTTGCGGTGGCAAGGCGATCCATTCGCTCTGGGCCTGGCGGTAGGCGCCGGTCGCCTTGGCCAGGTGCAGCCACTGGTCCACGTACAGCTTCCAGGTGATGTCGTCCCGGGGCAACAGGTAGGCTTTCTCGCCGTATTGCAGGTACTGCGCGGGGTTGACCGCGCACAGGCCTGGGCTCAGCTTCTGGTGGTACAGGGCTTCGGAGGCGTCGGTGATCATCACGTCGGCCCGGTGCTGGCGCAGTTCGTCGAAGATGCTCACGTTGTCGTGCAGGCTCAGGCGCGCCTGGGGCAAGTAGGCATGCACGAACGCTTCATTGGTGCCGCCCGCCGGTTCCACCAGGCGGACTTCGGGGCGGTTCAATTGCGCCACGCTCTGGTACTTGGCCTGGTCTTCGCAACGCACCAGCGGGACCTTGCCGTCCACGTCCAGGGTGCTGCTGAAATAGGCTTTTTTCTGCCGCTCCAGGGTCACCGAGATACCGCCCACGGCGATGTCGCAGTGGCCAGCCAGGAAGTCTGGCATCAGGGTTTTCCAGGTGGTGGGCACCCAGTTCACGGTCGCCCCCAGGCTCTGGGCCAGTGACTGGGCGAGAGTGATGTCGATGCCTTCGTAGCCGCCATCGGCTTTCTTGAACGTGTAAGGCTTGTAGTCGCCGGTGGTGCACACATTCAACTGGCCGCGTTGTTGCACCTGGTCCAGGTGCGAGGGGGCGGCGTCCGCCAGAACCAGGCCTGGTAGCAGGGCGCTCAGCAGCCAGGGCAGGGGGGCAAGCTTCATTCGGTGCTCTCTTGTTGTCGTGGATGGCCGGGGGGATGAAATCACAGTCAGGCAGGGCCGTCCACGGCCGGCGCAGGCCATGGTTTTGCGGCTGAATCAGCCTGTGGCTTGACCCACATCACTGGACAGGATAAATGGCTGAAATCAAACGGAAACATTGTTGTCCTACAGTCCACGCCCAGATAACGAGGACTGACAACGTGAACCGAGCTGCAAGACACCTGCGCAAAACCCTGGACGCCGTGGCCGCCAACAACGAATCGGCGGCCCTGGACGTGATGCGCACCCTGGACCGCCTGGGCGACGAAGTGCTGCGTCAGCGCCTGCTGGGTGTGATCCACCGCTTGAACCAGGACGCGGTGGAGCTGCGCCTGGCTCGTGACGACGTGCAGGGCAGCGAATGCAAGCGCGCCTGACGTATCACCTGCGCTAATGGGGCATGGGCAATGGTGGTTTCCCCCCGGGCCGTCTTGCAACCGGGTTGGGGCTGATAGGTGTATGGCTTGCTTCTTCTGCCGCCCTTGAGACCGAGCGCCGCCCGCGCGGCGCTTCCCGGGTAAACCCGGTCCCACATCTGTTTCGGGCCAGTTATGCCAGTGGCATCACCTGATTCGCTTTGTTGGTTCACTGCAGATCTGGGTGGGTGCCAACAAGGCGGTCGCGGTGATCTCACAGGCAAAATTGGCCCGAAACAGATGTTGGAGCAGAGCTTGCTCGCGAAGCGCCGCGCGGGCGGCGCTCGATCTCAAGAACGCCACAACACCATCGCCTGGCGCTTGGAGGCCCTGACGCAATCCCCAGGGGGAATATCGAAGAACCCTCGATCGGCCTGTCTTGCAACCGGGTCGGGGCTGATAGGTGCATGGCTTGATTCTTCTAGCGCCCTTGAGACCGAGCGCCGCCCGCGCGGCGCGTTCGCGAGCAAGCTCTGCTCCAACGTTTGTTTCAGGCCAGTTATGCCAGTGGCATCACCTGATTCGCTTTGTTGGTTCACTGCAGATCTGGGTGGGTGCCAACAAGGCGGTCGCGGTGATCTCACAGGCAAAATTGGCCCGAAACAGATGTTGGAGCAGAG
>Ga0207713_1000983_pt1 | contig 25073 bp, 20 predicted proteins | sample KBSS64metaG_FD_184404 | JGI IMG/M metagenome (GOLD analysis project Ga0207713, IMG submission 184404) | Switchgrass rhizosphere microbial communities from Kellogg Biological Station, Michigan, USA - KBS S6-4 metaG (SPAdes) (version 2) | ecosystem: Host-associated > Plants > Roots > Rhizosphere >... | reverse complement strand
TTGAAGACGCGCGCAACGTTCTGAAAGAAGGCCAGGAAGTAGAAGCCAAGATCATCAGCGTTGACCGCAAGAGCCGCGTAATCCAGCTCTCCATCAAGTCGAAAGACGATGCTGAAGAGAAAGAAGCAATCCAGAGCTTGAAAGACAAGCCTTCGGATAGCATCGCTGCTGGTCCTACCACTCTGGGCGACCTGTTGCGTGCACAAATGGAAAAACAGAACTAAGTTCTGTCAGACCATAGAAAAAGGGCGACTTCGGTCGCCCTTTTTTGTGTCTGTGATTTGGTGATTTTGATGGTTTCGCGGCGCTGTGATTGTTTGCCGTGAAACCAATCCTCTCAACAAGTTGTCTCTTTCTTTAATCGGATCAATCGTTTATTTGCAGCTAGTCTTTAGCTTGAAGCGAACGACCGTCGGGTGACGTGTCCGACCTAAGGAAGCGAATGAACAGGCTCATTGTCGTCATAGCAGTATTGACACTGGCAGGCTGTACCACTAATGCCAAAACTCATGCGGTGCGTGGGGTCAGTGGCATCGAGATCGATTGTTCGGGGTTGGGGTCGGGATGGGATAAGTGTCGCAAGCGAGCGAACAAGGAGTGCAAGGGGGCGGGTTATAAAGTTATAGCCCGGTCCGATGATGCCAAAGACGAGGATGAGTACCCCTTTGGCTTCAATCCCGCGGGCTATCTGACGCGCACCATGCTGGTCATCTGTCGATGAGTGTGTGAGTACTCGAGCAGTGTTCCGCTGCCCTGGAAGAGGGCATCTCATTGTTGGTGAAGGATGTCAAAACTCAGGCTGTTCAAATTCATCGGGGCGTGCTAAAACCTTTGAAGCGCTGATCTAGCTGCTTGAAAAAGAAGGGAAAAATATGACGAAGTCGGAGTTGATCGAACGAATTGTCACCCATCAAGGGCTGCTCTCATCCAAGGATGTGGAGCTGGCCATCAAGACCATGCTTGAACAAATGTCCCAATGTCTGGCCACCGGTGATCGCATCGAGATCCGTGGGTTTGGCAGCTTCTCCTTGCACTACCGCGCGCCGCGCGTAGGTCGCAATCCAAAAACCGGTCAGTCCGTCAGCCTCGACGGCAAGTTCGTGCCGCATTTCAAGCCAGGCAAAGAATTGCGCGATCGTGTGAATGAGGACGAGGAGGAGATGCTTTGACGGCCACCGCAATTCAAGGAACCGCTTATGCGTAACCTCAAGCGCGTACTGCTCGCCGTATTCATTCTGTTGCTGGTTTTGGCGATCCTGGCGTTCGTTCTCGAGAATCAGCAATCGGTTTCCCTGCTGTTTCTGGGGTGGGCGGGACCGCAACTACCCGTATCGCTGATCATGGTTGTTGCACTGCTGATCGGGATGGTGATCGGGCCGATTCTGGGTTGGTTTCTGGGGCGTACGTCCAGAGTTTCACGCAAGCGTCTTGTCTGATTACGATATAGGTAGTGAGGCGATTGAGCTTAAGCCACAGCTTGTCTATATCCATTAGTAAAACCGTCATTAAGCTGTAAAATGCTGCGCTTGTCCGATAGTGGCATATGCCCACGTCGGCTCAGACTGACTCTGTCAGAGGCCTCAGCTGACTTGATGGCTTTGGAGTTCATGGATTAGACAGTGCTCGTTTGGCGGCCCTGTCAGTAACTCAAGGGTATGGCTTCGCGTGAAAATTCTAGTAACCGGCGGCGCGGGATTTATCGGTTCGGCAGTCATTCGACATATCATCTCCGGTACAGCCGACTCTGTAGTTAATGTTGATAAGCTTACTTACGCCGGTAACCTTGAGTCATTGGCCGAAGTTAGCCAGAACTCGCGTTACGTGTTCGAGCGCGTCGACATATGCGATCGTGATCAGGTCGACCGCGTTCTGCGTGAGCACCAGCCGGATGCAATCATGCACCTGGCCGCAGAGTCCCACGTTGACCGCTCTATCTCTGGTCCGTCTGAATTCATCCAGACCAACATCATCGGCACTTACACCCTGCTGGAAGCTGCGCGCCACTATTGGGCTGCGCTGAATGATGCGCGTAAAGCCAAATTCCGCTTTCACCATATTTCGACTGACGAGGTTTACGGAGACCTCGAAGGTCCGGAAGACCTCTTCACCGAAACCACGCCGTATCAGCCAAGCTCGCCATACTCCGCCAGCAAGGCCAGTTCCGATCACCTGGTTCGGGCCTGGAGCCGTACTTACGGCTTGCCGACCCTGGTCACCAACTGCTCGAATAACTACGGCCCATGCCATTTCCCTGAGAAGTTGATCCCGCTGATCATTCTCAATGCGCTGGAAGGCAAGCCGCTGCCGGTCTACGGCAAAGGCAACCAAGTCCGCGATTGGCTCTATGTCGAAGACCACGCCCGCGCATTGCACAAAGTCGTGACCGAAGGTGTTATCGGCGAGACTTACAACATCGGTGGCCATAACGAAAAACAAAACATCGAAGTGGTGCATACGCTTTGTGCACTGCTCGACGAACTGCGTCCAGATTCGGCTCATCGCCCACATGCCAGCCTTATTGCCTATGTCCAGGATCGGCCGGGTCACGACCAGCGTTACGCAATCGACGCCAGCAAAATCCAGCGTGAACTGGGTTGGACGCCGGAAGAAACCTTTGAAACCGGCATCCGAAAAACGGTTGAGTGGTACCTCAACAACACTGAATGGGTCGCTCATGTAAAGAGCGGTAGCTACCAGCAGTGGATCGATCAGAATTACGCAGACCGCTCGAGCAAGGTATGAAAATCCTCCTGCTGGGAAAAAACGGACAGGTAGGCTGGGAGCTGCAGCGCTCCCTCTCACCGCTTGGCGAGTTGATCGCGTTGGACCGACATGTTGTGGATGGTTTGTGCGGCGATCTGTCCGATCTCGATGCCTTGCGCGCAACGATCCGCCAGGTCAAGCCCGACGTCATCGTTAACGCTGCGGCCTACACGGCCGTTGATAAAGCTGAGTCCGAGATCGAACTGGCCGACCGTGTGAACGGTCAGGCAAGCCAAGTCATGGCCGAAGAGGCCACGACACTAGGTGCCTGGCTGATTCATTACTCGACTGACTACGTCTTCAGCGGCCAGGGTTCATTGCCATGGCAAGAGTCAGATCCAGTCACCCCGGTTAATCACTACGGCGCCAGCAAACTGGCTGGTGAACAGGCGATTACTGCATCGGGCTGCAAGCATCTGATCTTCCGCACCAGCTGGGTCTATGGCGCTCGCGGCAATAACTTCGCCAAGACCATGCTGCGTCTGGCCAAGGATCGCGAAACCTTGAGCGTCATCGCTGATCAGATCGGAGCCCCGACCGGGGCAGACCTGATTGCCGACGTGACCGCGTTGGCCATTCAGCAAGTTCTGCAACGTCCCGAGCTCTCGGGCCTGTATCACTTGGCGGCCAGTGGCGAAGTCTCCTGGCACGGCTATGCTAGCCATGTGATCAGCTTCGCCCGAGACAGCGGCGAGCAGCTCGCCGTAACGGCGATCAACCCGATTGAAACGACGGCTTATCCGACACCTGCGCGCCGGCCTCTGAATTCGCGTTTGAATACTCAGAAGCTGCGTGACAATTTTTCTCTACACTTGCCGGGTTGGCAAAGTGGCGTAACCCGAATGCTTAGGGAGATTCTGAATAAATGACCGCGGTAAATCGTAAAGGCATCATCCTCGCTGGTGGTTCGGGTACACGCCTGCATCCGTTGACCCTCGGTGTGTCCAAACAGATGCTGCCGATCTACGACAAGCCGATGATCTTTTATCCGCTGTCGGTGCTGATGCTCGCGGGAATGCGCGAAATCCTGATCATCTCCACACCGCAAGACCTGCCGTGTTTCCGCAAGTTGCTGGGTGATGGAAGCCTGTATGGCATCAAGCTGACTTACGCCGAACAACCTAGCCCGGATGGTTTGGCGCAAGCCTTCATCATTGGTGAAGAGTTCATCGGTAAGGACCCTTGCTGTCTGATCTTGGGTGACAACATCTTCTACGGTCAGAGCTTCTCGGAAAACCTGCGTTCCGCGACCAATCAAGTGCACGGCGCGACTGTATTCGGCTATCACGTATCTGATCCTGAGCGTTTCGGTGTTGTGGAATTCGACAAAGCCGGTCGGGCGCTGAGCATCGAAGAGAAGCCGCAGCAGCCCAAATCCAACTACGTGGTGACGGGCCTGTACTTCTACGACAACAAGGTCATCGAGATCGCCAAGAGCATCAAGCCGTCCGCACGCGGCGAGCTGGAAATCACCGATGTCAACCGTGCTTACCTTGAGGGGAATGAGCTGAACGTCGAAATCCTTGGTCGCGGTTTCGCATGGTTGGACACGGGTACTCACGAGTCGCTCCTCGAGGCCAGTCACTTCGTACACACCATCGAAAAGCGCCAAGGGTTTAAAGTTGCTTGTCTGGAAGAGATTGCATACAACAACGGCTGGATATCGGCAGCTGAGCTGTCAGCACAGGCGGAGCGGCTTGGAAAGACGGGGTATGGGCAATACTTGAAGAAGCTTCTGGAAACACCTGGTCGTTGAGATTTGATCGATGCTGGTGGCTGATGTTGTTTTGATGGCCATCAGTTGAAACACTTGTTTGTTTTCAAACGTTTTTTTTGCCTCCAGCCTTCCGCATCAGTTATTAATTCCCGGTACTAGCTGTAGAATGGCCGGCAGAATTATCTGAGCCTGTTCCGCATTGCATTTCCACCTCCAATGATCCGCTTTTCCTTTCCAAGGGAGACAGCATTGTCTAGATTGCCTCCAATACACAGTGTTGCAGGTAGGGGCATCCGATGAATGCTGGAGCAAGGTAATTAGAGCGATACCAGGCATGAAGCCAGCGGGTTTGGATCGAAGCCGAGCTGTCATCCTGGGGACAGGTTCAACAAGAATTTGCATCGATTACGATGCAGGAATGACCGGAAATATAACTGAGCCCCGCTTTCTGGACGTATCTGCCAGAAGGGGGATTAAGGATTTAGAGCATGGAACTGATTCCCGTAATTTTGTCTGGCGGAGTGGGCAGCCGGTTGTGGCCTGTCTCTCGTGAAGCCCATCCAAAGCCGTTCATGGAGCTGCCAGATGGCCAGAATCTGATCCAGAAAACCTTCCTCCGTGCCTCGCGCCTGGAAGGTGTTGTGGAAGTTCTGACGGTGACCAACCGCGAACTCCTGTTCAAGACCGAAGACGAGTACGGCGCAGTCAATACAGCCAAGCATGCTCAAGGCTTCATCCTGGAACCTTTCGGTCGTAACACCGCTGCTGCCGTCGCCGCTGCTGCGCTTCAGCTGGAAACGACCCATGGTCCTGATGCCCAAATGCTGGTGCTGGCGGCTGACCATCTGATACAAGACGAAAAAGCCTTTGCTGCGGCCGTAGCCAGCGCCATGACGCTGGCCGCCGAAGGTTGGTTGGTTACCTTCGGGATCCAGCCGACGTACCCTGAAACAGGGTTTGGCTACATCGAAGCGCAAAAAGATGCACCGCTGAAGGGCGGCTTGAAAGTAGCTCGTTTTGTCGAAAAGCCCAATCTTGACACCGCTCAAGCATATGTCAGCGCAGGCAACTACTACTGGAACTCCGGGATGTTCTGCTTCCGGGTGGGCACTGTCCTCGAAGAGCTTCGTCAACATGCTCCGGACGTAGTAGAAGCGGTCAGCAGGACGATTGAAGCATCGCGCCTTACATCATCAGCCAAGTACCGTTGCCTGGCGCTTGATGCTGATGCGTTCGCAGAGGTTCCGGATATCTCCATCGATTACGCGTTGATGGAGCGTTCCTCTAAAGTTGCGACCGTTCCCTGCGACATCGGCTGGAGTGACATCGGTTCCTGGAACGCCGTCAGTGAGCTGACCGAGCCTGACGAGAACGGTAACCGCTTTGAAGGCGAAGTGCTGTCTCACAACTCTCGTAACAACTACGTAAACAGTGAAGGTCGACTCACCGCTCTTGTGGGTGTCGAGGACTTGCTGGTGATCGACACCCCGGATGCGGTGATGATTGCCCACAAGGACCATGCTCAAGACGTAAAACATATCGTCAATCAGCTCAAGGCCTGCAGTCATACAGTTCATTTGCTCCACCGCACCGTGCATCGTCCTTGGGGCACCTACACGACGCTGGAAAATGGCGAGCGCTTCAAAATCAAGCGCATTGTAGTGAAACCCAAAGCTTCTCTGTCGCTGCAAATGCATCACCACAGAAGCGAGCACTGGATCGTAGTCAGCGGGATGGCGGTAGTGGTCAACGACCAGCAAGAGCTGATGTTGAACACCAACGAGTCCACCTTTATTCGTGCGGGTCATCAGCACCGTTTGATGAACCCGGGTGTTATCGATCTGGTGCTGATCGAAGTGCAGAGCGGTGACTATCTGGGCGAAGATGACATCGTGCGTTTCGAAGACAACTACGGTCGCGTCGATAAGTAACAACACTGAACCCGAAGCGAGCCCCGCGTCTTGCGGGGTCAGCGCGCCAGCGGCATCAGGCCCTGGCGGTCCATTCTTGCCGTTGCCGCCTCAGGGCGGCATCGGACATTTCAGTTAGTGAGTAGAATGTATCCTCCTATCGTGACGCAATGCTTCAAAGCCTATGACATTCGTGGTCAGGTTCCCGCTCAACTCAACGAAGACATCGCCTACCGCATAGGGCGCGCGCTTGTTGCCGAGTTGCAAGGAAAAACCTTTGTGGTTGGCCAGGACATGAGGCTCGAAAGCCCACCTCTGGCGGTAGCGCTGATGCGCGGAATTACCGAGGCGGGTGCCGATGTGATCGACATCGGGCTGTGCGGCACCGAGGAAGTCTACTTCGCCACCAGTCACTACAAGGTTGATGGCGGCGTGATGATCACTGCCAGCCACAACCCCAAAGGCTACAACGGCATGAAACTCGTCAAGGCCGAGTCTCGCCCTATCAGCGGCGACACTGGCCTCGACGCCATCCGCCTGCGTGTCGATCAGGGTGACCTGGGCACCGTCGCGGCAGAAAAAGGAGCGGTTCGCCAAGCGTGTGACAAGACTGCCTACATCGACCATTTGCTCACTTACGTCGACGTCAGCGCCTTGAAACCCCTCAAGATCCTCGCTGACCCGGGCAACGGCGCAGCCGGCCCTGTGCTGCAGGCACTGGCTGCACGACTGCCGCTGCAATGGGTGTTCATCAACGAAGAGCCCGATGGCCACTTTCCTAACGGCGTACCCAATCCGCTGCTGCCAGAGAACCGCGAACTGACTCGTCAGGCGCTGCTGGCCAACCAGTGCGACATGGGCCTGGCCTGGGACGGTGACTTCGATCGCTGCTTCTTCTTCGATGCCGATGGTCGGTTCATCGAGGGCTATTACCTCGTCGGCCTGCTGGCCGAAATGCTGCTTAAGCAACACCCTGGCAGCAAGATCATCCACGACCCGCGCCTGACCTGGAACACCATCGAACAGGTCGAACAGGCGGGCGGTATTGCCGTTCAGAGCAAAACCGGGCATGCGTTCATCAAGGAGCGTATGCGCGAGGAAGATGCGGTGTATGGCGGGGAGATGAGTGCTCACCACTACTTCCGGGATTTTGCGTATTGCGACAGTGGGATGATTCCATGGTTGTTAGTGGCGGCGTTGATTTCCGAAACGGGCGAAGCGCTTGCGCAGCTGGTCGCTAAGCGAATCGAGGCGTTTCCTTGTAGTGGGGAGATTAACTATCGTGTGACGGATGTGAATGAGACCTTGAAAAAGGTGCTCGAACACTTTCTGCCGAGCAACCCGCTTATCGATGAAACAGACGGGATCAGCCTTGAGTTTGGTGATTGGCGTTTCAGCCTGCGAGGATCCAATACGGAACCATTGCTACGGTTGAATGTTGAGAGTCGTGCGAATGAAGAACTTGTTGTGCGCTATGTGACGGAAATTGCCGGTTTGATCCGGGGATAAGCACGTTCAGTATGATGAAGGGGTGTGGAGCGATGGAAGCCCTGAAAAGACTTCTATCCCTGGTGAAATGTCCGTCTGCCTTAGCGGAAGCTATATAGTGCACCGCAAAGAAACCCACCGAGGGTTTGGTCTGGATTCTCATCTCTGGGAGCGCAACCGTATCGTTTCCCGGAGACCTTGAGCCTTAGCTGTAAATCGCACGATTCAGAATTGCCAAGAGTGAAGCGACTTGGCTTCACTTTTACCAGGAGTCAGGAATGTTGGAGCTGTTCAAAAGCCTTTGGGATTACCGGGGATTCGTTTTTTCATCTATCCATAATGAATTCTCTGCCCGTTTTGCTCGTAGCCGTTTAGGCGGTCTGTGGATGATCATCAATCCTCTGGCCCAAGTCGCCATTTATGCTCTGGTGCTCTCCAACGTGCTGGCAGCAAAGCTGCCCGGGATCGACAACAAGTACGCATACGCCCTCTACTTGATGGCGGGCATGCTGGCATGGAGCCTTTTTTCGGAGATCATCGGCCGCTGTTTGACCTTGTTCATCGACCAAGGCAACCTCATGAAAAAAATGCGCTTTCCGCGTATTACCTTGCCGGTAATTGTTGTGGGATCGAGCCTGCTCAATTATGTGTTGTTGTTTGTCGCACTGTTGGCGGTTTTTGCAATGTTGGGTCAGTGGCCACATCTTCAAATGCTATGGCTCATCCCGTTGACGGTCGCGGTCACTGCTCTGGCTATTGGCATAGGCTTGATTCTTGGGGTACTGAACGTCTTCATTCGGGACGTAGGCCAAGTGGTACCCATCCTGCTGCAAGTCTGGTTCTGGTTCACCCCTGTGGTTTATCCGGTCAATATTATTCCTGAAAGTTTCAGAAGCTACATGGACATGAACCCTATGTTCCCGATTGTCAGCGCTTACCATGACATTTTGGTATACGCCAAAACCCCCGATATCCAGCAAATTGCAGTGACCACTGCTATTGCCTTGGGCTTGATGCTATTGGGGCTTTTTATGTTCCGCCGCGCCGCGCCGGAAATGGTGGACGTGCTATGAGCCTTTTGACTGTTAATAACCTGGGGAAGGCTTATCGCGTCTATGCCTCTGAACTTCAGCGCATTGGCCGTTGGTTTGGGCTTCCCACCAAACCCAGTGAAGAGCATTGGGTACTCAAGCACATTAGTTTTTCCATCGCCCCGGGAGAAGCCATCGGTATCGTTGGCCAAAACGGCGCGGGAAAATCTACGCTGCTGAAGATGATTACCGGGACCTTGCAACCCACGGAGGGCCGCATTCAGGTTAACGGTCGTATCGCTGCTATTCTCGAGTTGGGGATGGGGTTTACCCCCGATTTGACCGGTCGCCAGAATGTGTATCATGCCGCTGGCTTGATGGGCTTTGGCGCTGAGCAGATCCGCCAGGCCATGCCAGATATCGAGGCTTTTGCCGAGATTGGCGAATACTTCGACCAAGCCGTGCGCACTTATTCAAGCGGTATGCAGATGCGCGTGGCGTTTGCCGTGGCTACGGCGTTTCGTCCAGACATCCTGATCGTCGATGAAGCCTTGGCGGTGGGTGATAGTTATTTCCAGCACAAGAGCTTTGAGCGTATTCGCGAGTTTCAGCGTCTGGGCACGACGTTGTTGATCGTATCCCACGACCGAGGTTCGATCCAGTCGTTATGCAGCCGGGCGATCCTGCTCGAACACGGTACGGTAATCAAGGATGGCGCGCCGGAAGAGGTGATGGATTACTACAACGCTATTATCGCGGCCAAGGAAAACGCCACGGTTACAGTCATCCAGCGCGAAGACGGCAGCGTGCAAACCCGCTCCGGCTCGGGCGAGGCAAGCATACGTTCGGTTAGCCTGCACAATAGTGTGGGAGAGCCGATCGAGTACGTACAAGTTGGCGAAAGTGTCAGTTTGAAAATTGATGTGCAGGTCAACAGTGACATCCCTGAGCTGGTTACCGGTTACATGCTCAAGGACCGTTTGGGGCAGACGGTCTTTGGCACCAACACGCACCACTTGGGCTGCAAAATGGAGAGTCTGGCGGCGGGGCAAACAATGCAGTATCGCTTCGACTTTGAGGCTAACTTGGGAGTGGGTTCGTATTCAGTGGCGGTTGCGCTGCACACCACCGATAACCATATTGCGTGTAACTTCGAGTGGCAGGACCTGGCACTTGTGTTCAATGTGGTCAATGTCTCCAAAACGGAATTTGTTGGGCTTGCCTGGTTGCCGCCAACAGTGGAAAACAGCAAATGAGTACGAATTTTTACCGGGCGTTTGAAGATGTCCTTCGCGGTAGTCGCGACTTGATCAAGCAGCGTCAAGAGATCTACCTGCCTTTTATCAACCCGCTCAAAGCATTGTACCCGCAGTGCCCGGCGCTTGATTTGGGTTGTGGCCGTGGCGAGTGGCTGGAGCTTATTCAGTCGCAAGGCTTTCTGGCCCGTGGTGTTGACCTCGACGAGGGCATGCTGCAGGCATGTCAGGCGCTCGACTTGCCTGCCGAATACGGCGACGCGCTTGCGGCGCTGGAAGCGCTGGACGATGAAAGTCAAGTAGTGGTGTCGGCATTCCATTTTATTGAGCACATTCCATTCGCCAGTTTGCAACTGTTGGTCCGTGAGGCGTTGCGGGTGCTCAAGCCAGCAGGGCTGTTGATTATGGAAACGCCGAATGCGGAAAATCTGTTGGTCGGCACTAATAATTTCTACCTCGACCCGACTCACGAAAAACCGATACCTCATTTGTTGCTCAGCTTTTTGACCGAGTACACGGGGTTTGCCCGCTCTAAATTGGTCCGCCTGCAGGAATCAGCTGCGCTTCATGACCTGCCGCAACTTACCTTATTGGATGTGTTAAGGGGAGCCAGTCCGGATTACGCGATCATTGCGCAGAAAATGGCGCGTGCCGAACAGTTGGCGGTGTTCGATCCTTGCTTCGACCGTGCTTACGGTTTGAGTCAGGAAACCTTGACGGAGCGTTACGAGCAACAGATGGAGCGTCGCTTTCAGGCAATGCTAGAAGATCACTACCTAAAGGAAATGCAGCATCAGGACGTTGCACGCCAGCGTGTCCAGCTGGAAGCCGAGTTGCAGCGCCAGCGTGTCGAGCTGGAAGATGAGTTGCAGCAAACCCGTCAGCAGCGCGATGAGGCGTTGGCCAAGGCTCACGAATTTTGGTTACAAAGTTGCGCCGATAACAGCCGCGTGCAAGCGTTGATGAGCAGCGCTTCCTGGCGCCTCACTGCGCCTTTGCGCGGGTGCTCAAGATCCGTGCGCTGGCTGGGCAGTAGCTTTGCCCGTTTGCTCAAAGGCGGGGCCCGTCGTATCGTGGTCGCGGGGCTGCGCCATACTCTCGGGCGCCCGGCTTTGCGTCGGCGGCTCAATGCCAGCCTTAATCGTTATCCTCGTTTGCATGAAGCCCTCAAACGCTTCGCCGTTAACCGTGGGCTAATGGTCAGCGCATCTGTCTCTCGCCGCGAAACGACGAACAGTGAAGTTCCGCAACACCTGGAGGGCCTGTCAGCGGGTGCTCGCCAAGTGTATTACGATCTGAAAAAGACTACCGAACAGAAGGATCAGCGCTGATGCGTATTGTTATAGATATGCAGGGCGCTCAAGCCCGTCTTACCCGACTCGATTCGTCGTGCTACATCACCAAATTGGCATGCGCGTTAGCCCGTCAGTCAGGCGAACATGAGGTCATCCTGGCCCTCAGTGGACTGTTTGATGGGACCATCGAAGCGATTCGCGCGCAGTTTCATGGGGTTCTGCCGTCCGAAAATATTCATGTGTGGTCAGCACCTGGCCCGGTGAATCGGCTTGATCCGGATAACGAAGGTCGGGCGAAAGCCGCTGAGTTGATCCGTGAGGCGTTTCTGGCCAATCTCAAGCCCGATTTAGTGTTGTTGTCCAATGTATTTGATAGTGATGACAATGAGTCGATTCTGACTATTGGCGTATTGGCGCAGTCCATGCGCAGTGTCGTCGTATTGGAGTCTTTGGGTAAGTCCTATGCTGGCGAAGTGACGCCGCGGGGGTTGTATTGGACGCAGCAGATCCAGCAGATCCGTCGTGCAGAGCTGGTGATGGTCATGCCGCCGCTGGATCCTGAATACGTCAGCCAAGTGCTGGGGTTGCCTGCCGCTCAGGTCAATGGTCTATCGGCGAACCCTGCGACCGGTTTCGAAGAAGCTTCATTGCGGGATGACGCGAGGGCTGTCTTAGCAGTGTTGGCGCAACGTGCCACGCAACAGGGGTACGTCAGCACCAGTGGTTTGCGACAGAAGCTGGCTTATGTGTCGCCACTGCCACCCCAAAAAAGCGGCATCGCCGGGTACAGCGCAGAGTTGTTGCCCGAGTTAAGTCGGTATTACGACATTGATGTGGTGACCGATCACCCCCAGGTCAATGATCCTTGGATACTGGCTAACTGTCAGGTGCGCTCGGTGGAGTGGTTCCGCCAGAACGCCAAGCGCTACCAGCGGGTTGTTTACCACTTCGGTAATAATCCGATGCATGCCTTTATGTTTGAGTTACTCGACGAGATTGCTGGGGTCGTCGTCTTGCACGACTTCTATCTGAGCGATGTTCAGTGGTATTGCCAGGTCCATGGGATAAAATCCGATGTCTGGATTAAAGAACTGTATCAGGGCCATGGTTACAAGGCAGTGGCTGATTTTCATCAGGAAGGGGTGCTTAGCACGTTGTCCAAGTACCCGGGCAGCCTAGGGGTGATTAATCAGGCACTAGGAGTGATCGTGCATTCGAACTACTCCGAGTCGTTGGCGCGTCAATGGTATGGTGAGAGGGCGCGCTGTTCGGCGATCCCACTACTGCGTGTGCCTGCAATGAACCTGGATCGCGAGCGTGCCCGTGCAGCCTTGGGCTTGAGCAGCGACGACTTCGTGGTGTGTAGCTTTGGCTTTATGGGCAAGACCAAGCTTAATCATCGATTGTTGGCCGCGTGGGAAGACTCCGCGTTGCTTCGCCAGGACCGCAACTGCAAGCTGTTCTTCGTTGGCCAGAACGAGGCGTCAAACTATGGCGAAGACATCGAGCGGCATCTCAAAAAACGTCGACAGGCTTCTAGCGCAAGCATTGTTGGTTGGACCGACGCGCTGACCTATGAGCTGTACCTGGCCGCTGCAGACGTTGGTGTGCAGTTGCGTGAACTGTCGCGCGGCGAGACCTCAGCGGCGGTGCTTGATTGTCTCAATTACGGTCTGGCCACGGTCATCAATGCCAATGGTGGTATGGCAGATCTGCCGGATGACGTGTTGATCAAGCTGGAAGACGATTTCAGCGACGCGCAACTGACCCAAGCCTTGGAATGGCTCCGTAGCGAGCCTGCGGCTCGCGCTAGCCTGGGCGATCTAGCCGCCACATACGTGCGAAGCGCCCATGCGCCCGCATTTTGTGCACAGCGCTATTTCGAAAGTATTGAAGCCCACTATCTTGATTACAGCCGTTATCAGACGTTCACGTCGGCGGTGGGGCATGTGGTCACTGATTATAGCGAGAGCGTGGATATCGTTGCGATGTCCAAAGCCATTGCACTCAACCAGCCGCCGGCCGTTGGCTTACGTCGCATATATGTTGACGTCTCTGCCATGATCCGGGTTGATTTGCGCACCGGTATTCAGCGTGTGGTCAGGGCGTTGCTGCTGGCGCTGATTGAATCGCCACCCACTGGTTATCTGTTTGAGCCGGTTTTTCTGAGCGATAGCGGGGGCGATTGGCATTGGCGCTATGCGCGCAATTTCATGCTCTCGTTGATGGGCTGCCCGACAGGATGGTTACTCGATGAGCCTGTGGATATGCAACCTGGCGAGCAATTCCTGGGCTTGGACTTCTCCGGTTCGTTTATTGTCCAGGCGGGCAAGCGCGGGGTATTTTCCCGTTTGCGCGAGCGTGGGGTGAAGACTTCTTTCGTAGTCTATGACCTGATCCCGATCCAGTTCGAGGAGCACTTTCCTGCAGGCACTAAGCAAGATCATGCCGATTGGCTATACGAGATTTCCAAGGCCGATGCAGCGCTATGTATCTCTGCCTCGGTGGCTGCTGACCTGCAGTGTTGGGTTGCCGCCCATGGCGCACCACGTTTGTCTCCCTCTCCCTTGCAGACAAGTTGGTTTCACCTGGGTGCTGATTTGGCCGCTTCGATGCCGTCCAACGGTTTGGTGCAAGGTGCCAATGAGATGCTTGAATGCCTGAGTAGCGCACCGAGTTTCTTGTCGGTGGGCACTATTGAACCGCGCAAAGGACATACCCAAACTCTTGCAGCCTTCGATTTGCTATGGGCTCAAGGTGTGCCGGTGAATTTGGTTATTGTGGGCAAGCAAGGCTGGATGGTTGATGCGTTGTGCACGCGCTTGCGCAATCACCCGCAGTTAAACAAGCGCCTGTTTTGGCTTGAAGGTATCAGCGACGAGTACCTGGAAAAAGTCTATGCGGCGGCATCCTGTTTGCTGGCCGCTTCGCAAGGTGAAGGCTTCGGATTACCGCTGATTGAAGCTGCGCAGCATAAGCTGCCGATCCTGGCGCGTGCCCTGCCGGTGTTTCGAGAGGTCGCCGGCGAGTATGCGGCGTTCTTCGAGGGCGACAGTGCACAGAGCTTGGCCGACGCAATTACTCAGTGGTTGCAGGGCTACCGTGACGGTTCAACCATTGAGTCAGTCAACATGCCGTGGCTAACTTGGAAACAGAGTGCCGAGCAATTCAAACGTGCTTTACTTGGGCCCCAATGCTTCCAGCCAATAATAAATAAGACGGCCTCTCAGTGTGCATAAAAACTCTCGCTTGACTTCAGATCTGTATTTGTATGCGAAATCTTGGGGGTTGGGCGAGTTAATCAAGCTCAGAAAAAGTGTAGGAGGGCGGTGAAGGATTTTAAACGACAGCTGGGTTCGGTTTGTTTTTGAGAGCTGAACTCAGTATGTTTGAACTTCACTCGTTCGCCTCCGGCGGATGTAGTAGTCAAAATTTAGCTAAACACGCAGAGACATTATTTTTGAGAAGGCGTACTAGTGTGCCGTTTCAGAATGGTTTTCACTGCTATCGTAATTGCCCCATGAATCCAACATAAAGTAGCCCTTTGATCCTTGATGCTGTGCTCCTGATTTTCCTCTGAAGCTGACCTGCGCTTGCGCTTGCCGCAAACACGCCATCGGTGTAGAAACCAGCGCGGCTGGACATCGTGTCGATGCAGGTGATCAGACATATCCGCAAGGTTTACGGTTGCCGTGGCTGCGAATCAGAACCGATCACAGCTGACAAGCGTGTGCAGTTGATCGAAAGAGCATGGCTAGTCCCCAGTGTATTGGTGATGCTGTTGATCACCATGTATGTCGACGGCCTGCCGCTGCATTGCTTTGAGATGGTACCGAGTCGACACGGTATTGAGATACCCGTCAAACTTTGGCGCGCTGGGTGAGCCAGTGCAGTGTGCGCTTCCAGCCACTGCTGAATTTGATGCGCGATCGATCGCTGGAGAGTCCGGTGATCCTCTGCGATGAAACATGGGGGCGGTGCTGAAAGAACTGGATCGCGACCCGACCAGCCAATCCTGGATGTGGGGGCAGGCCAGCGGCCCGCCCGACAGGAAAGTCGTGAAGTACCGCTGCGGCTGTTGGACAGTTATCGCGGATATGTGAAGACCACGATTATGTGGGTTATAACGCTTTGGCTTTGCAACCAGGCGTGGAGCGCTTGGCGTGCAATGCGCATGCGCGACGCAAAGTTGTCGATGCGTAGAATGTACATCCGGTAGGTGTACTTCATGGGGCGGATACGATGGATTCAGGGTGATCATGCAATCCCTGCCTCCACAAGAGCGTCGGATCAGGGTATTCTTGCCGGCCGAAATAGTCGCTCGCTATCCCTTGCCAAGATAGGCACGGGAACCAAGATGCTAAAAATCAATACGGCGTAAGAAAAATGACATCCAGGTTCAAATTCGAAGAGAGTCTTGTCGGTAAGAAAGTGCTGGTTACCGGCCATACCGGCTTCACCGGAGGATGGGCGTGTCTTTGGCTGAAATCTATCGGCGCGACCGTAGCGGGCTATTCGCTACCTCCTGAGACGACCCCTTCGCTGTTTTCAGAGATAGATCTTGAGAGCGAAATGATTAGCACGCTGGGGGATATCTGCGATTTTGACAAGCTGAAGGGAGCTGTCGAATCCTTCCAGCCGGATTTGATACTGCATTTGGCAGCTCAGCCTCTTGTCCGTCGGTCTTATCGTGAGCCATTGCAGACTTTTCTTGTCAATGCTCAGGGTACCGCTCACGTTCTTGAAGCCGCCCGTCAGGTGAAAAGTGTTCGTGGTGTGCTATGCGTGACCACGGACAAGGTTTACAAGAATAACGAATGGGCGTGGCCGTATCGGGAAAATGATCCATTGGGTGGCAAAGACCCTTATAGCGCTTCCAAGGCCGCTGCAGAAATGGTCATCCAGAGTTACGCTGCTTCTTACCCTGCATCCACAGGGCAGGGGCCGGCAATCGCAACTGCCCGTGGTGGAAATATCATCGGCGGTGGCGACTGGTCAGAGGACCGGTTGATTCCTGATTTTGTGCGCGCGGTAGTCGACAATCAAGCAATGACCCTTCGCTATCCAGATGCTACACGACCTTGGCAGCACGTTTTGGCATTGGTGCATGGCTATCTGGTCATCTTGGCGGGGCTTGCTTCAAATACCCCTGAGCGTGTCGCCAAGGCTTGGAATCTTGGGCCTCAGGAGCTCAAGCAGCACTCCGTCAGAGATGTACTTGAGTTGATGAGTGCAAATTGGCAACGTCCGAACCTGGAGTTCATGGATAGTCCTCTGCCTGAAGCTGGCGCGTTGGCGTTGGATAGCTCCATTGCCCGGAACCAACTGAACTGGATCCCTGTTTGGGATACGGAGCAAGTGGTTGAGAAGACAGCAGCTTGGTATCGGGACTTTTACTCCAATCCTGGCCAAGCTCGCGCTATTACACTTGCGCAAATCAGCGCCTGGCGATCGGGCATTCAGGAATGATCTTCATTGTTGGTGGTCGAGGGCGATTGGGGCAGGCACTTCGTGAACAATACAGGTCGGACGAAGTAGTTTGCGTTGATAGGTCGGTTTACCAGCAATGGGGGACGAGCGATTCTCTGTCTGACATTACGGCCTACTTTCAACTGTACGCTCGGCCCGGTGCAGTCGTATACATTTGCTCTGGTTTACTTGACCCAACGCTTGCCTGTGAGACGTTGCATAACGTCAACTTGCGACTGCCGAGAAACATTATTCAGGCAGTTTCTCCAATGGGGATTCGGGCCGTGACTTTCGGTACCGCAATGGAGGAGATGCTGACTACAAATCCTTACGTTCAGAGCAAACTGGCGTTGAGCCGCTTCGTCGCTGAGATGAGCGATGAATTGACACCAGCACTGCACATACGCATCCACACCTTGTATGGGTTCGGCGAACCCAGCCCGTTCATGTTTTTGGGGCTGGTAATGGAAGCGTTGCGTAATGACAAGCCTTTTGCAATGACGATGGGGCGGCAATTGCGTGAGTACCACCACGTGTCTGACGATGCTGCAGCTGTCAGGATGCTGGTGGATCACTCAGGCTCAGGGGTGGTGGAGCTGAGCCATGGCCAGCCTGTTACCTTAAGGAGTTTAGCCGAAGCTGTCTTTGAGTCTGCCGGAAAAGGCCATCTCTTGCGTTTGGGCGCGCTGCCTGAGCCGCAGCAAGAGAACTTTACTCAAGTGTTTTCACGGTCCTCCATGCTTGAAGGCGTCATGTTTCGCGACACAGTGACGGGCGTTGTCGAATATATGAAAACACTGATTGAAAGCTGAGATCAGTGCTTTGAAAAGGAAATTATTAAATGGCAAGTGAACGGCCGCTGATATCAATATCTATTCCGGTTCTAAACGAGTCTGGAAATATCGAAGCGTTGTACCGTCGTTTGGATTCGTTGGCACTCAAAATGAAGGATCGGTGCGATCTGGAGTTTGTGTTTTCTGATAATCATTCGGATGACAATACCTGGGACATGCTGGCGGACTTGTCAAAAAATGACCCGCGGGTAAAGGCCATTCGTTTTTCTCGGAATTATGGGTTTCAGCGCTCGATTCTAGCCAATTATATGCACACCAAAGGTGACGCGGTGATGCAAATTGACGCAGATTTGCAAGACCCTCCTGAAATGCTGGAGGAGTTTTTTGAGCGCTGGCAGCAGGGACATGAAGTGGTCTATGGCGTGCGCCGTAAGCGCCCCGAGAGTTGGCTTCTGAACACGTTCCGCCGACTAGGCTATTGGGCCATCGACAAGGTGAGTGAGCACCCCATCCCGCGTGATGTTGGCGACTTCCGGTTGATCGACCGTAAAGTCATTGACGTTTTGTTGAAAACCAAAACTGCAAACCCGTATCTACGGGGAATGATTGCCGGTATTGGTTTCAATCAAACAGGAATTACCTATGATCGAGACGCCCGAGTGGCGGGCGAAAGCAAGTTCAATATCTCTCGGTTAATCAGACTCGGGTTAACGGCTGTCTTGAATCATTCGACCGTGCCGCTACGTACCGCGTCGTTCGTTGGTGTGCTGATTTTGGCAGGCAGCGTACTGGGGGCCTTGTATTATATGCTCTTGCGCTTCACTCATCCTGATCTTCCTCAGGGGTTGGCAAGTATTCATATTCTGGTGCTATTCGGAATCGGGCTGAATTCGTTTTTGCTCGGAATTATAGGTGAGTATTTGTTGCGCATTTATTTGGTATTACGTGCTGATCCTGTGGCTGTCGTACAGAAAAGCTTAAATTTTGACCCTGCTGATCTCAAACTATAAAGGAGTGTTTATGAAAGCGGTAATTTTGGCCGGTGGGCTGGGGACTCGGATTGCAGAAGAATCAGATACCAAGCCAAAACCTATGGTTGAGATCGGCGGTAAGCCATTGTTGTGGCATATCATGCGTTCCTATGCAAATCACGGGATCAAAGACTTTGTCATTTGCCTCGGTTATAAAGGTTATGTGATCAAAGAGTTTTTCTTTAACTACTACCGCCATTTGTCCGACATGACCATTGATTTGGGCACTGGTGATCATCAGATCTTGAACAGCCAAGCTGAAGACTGGCGAATCACCTTGGTGGATACTGGGGCTGAAACGATGACAGGCGGTCGCTTGAAGCGTGTCGCCCAATATCTGGACAACGAAACATTCTGTCTGACTTATGGAGATGGCTTGTCTGACATTAACATTGGCGCGGAAATCGAATTCCATCGTCAGCACGGAAAACTGGCTACCGTTGCTGCGGTACAACCCCCAGGCCGTTTTGGCGTACTTAATATTGACGCGCAGAATGGTGTGTCGAGTTTTGAAGAAAAGCCGAGTGATGAAATTGGCTGGATCAATGGGGGGTTTTTCGTTTTGGAGCCAGGAGTCTTCAATTATATCGAAGGTGACAGCACGTCTTGGGAGCGTGAGCCGCTAACCAATCTGGCTAAAGATGGCCAGCTTTCCTCGTTCCATCACACCGGGTTCTGGCAACCTTGCGATACCTTGCGTGATAAGCGTGAACTCGAAGCCCTATGGGCGAACAACAAAGCCCCTTGGCGGATCTGACGGTACCTATGACACAAGCCACGCCTGTGAAGGAAAAACGCTGGATCAAGCATTTGATTGGGGGAGGGATCACTGTCCTCTGTCTGGGGGCAGTTCTTCGTCTTGTCGATGTATCCGAAGTCATGGACGCCCTTGAGCACTTCCAGTGGCATTACCTGATATTAGGTATTGCGTCGCTAGGTTTCGGGTATGCGGTTCGTATTTTACGCTGGTCTATCATGCTATCAGCGGAGGGTGCTCCGGTAGGTTTCAAAAATTGCGCAGAGCCTTTTTTGGGAGCTATCGCGCTGAATAATGTTTTGCCTTTTCGCTTGGGCGATGTCATTCGTGCCCTGGTGTTCCCTAGTGCAATGGGCGTGACCAAGACTGCGGCCACGACCAGTCTCGTTGTTGAGCGTCTTATTGACCTCGTGACCCTTCTGGCCTGCCTCGCCGTTGGCGTTATGGCGATTCAGTCGATCGATATCCCGCCAGCAATCCGTCACACTGCCTTGATTCTCGCGGTACTCGGGGGCGTGACGCTGGCGATCGGTTTTTTCTTCTCTTCAAGCTTCGCTCGGTTGTTGAAGTCTTGGGGGGCGAGCAATGAAAGGGAGCCGAAAAAGCTGTCCAGCGTCTTTCTAGCAGTAGCTGGCTTGTTCGAAAGCTTTGATGTTATGTCGCGTCCTCGTGTGCTTGGGCTGATGCTGCTGTTATCGATGTTGGTGTGGGCAGGCGAGTCCGGGCTTTTTTATTTCGCGTTGAAGGGGTTGGGCTTGGATGTTAATCCTCTGATGGCTCTATTGGTGATGGCTATCGCCACGCTGTCGACACTTGCGCCTTCATCGCCTGGATATGTAGGCCCCTTCCATCTCGCCGCTTTTACAGCCGTGACATTGATCGGTGGTTCCTCCGCTCAAGCAGGCAGTTATGCCGTCATTGTACATCTGGCTCTGTGGGTTCCGACTACCATCGTTGGGGCTCTGGCGATCTGGTCAAGGCCGGCGCTATTTAAGGCTGCGCGCAAATGACCCAGGCTCAACTCATTCTGGTAATCGTAAATGAATAATTATGATGTAGTAATTGTGGGTGCCGGCTTCACCGGCTTGACTGCAGCTTATGTGCTGGCTAAACAAGGTAGGCGCGTACAAGTTATTGAAGCTGACTCTACCCCGGGCGGGCTCGCAGGGATCTTCGAGTTTGATGACGGCGTTCGTGTCGAAAAATTTTACCATCATTGGTTTAACAATGATGTTTTTGTCCCGGAGTTGGTGAGGGAGCTGGGCTTGGAAGGCGACGTCATTTTGCTTCCGACCCGTACCGGTATGTACTTTAATGGCCGAATGTGGAAACTTTCCACGCCGTTGGATCTTCTTCGGTTCAAGGCGCTGTCATTCATTGACCGTATTCGCTTGGGACTTTTGGTATTTCAGGTCCGCAAGATTAAAGATTGGAAAACCATTGAGCACTTGAGTATCCGCGAATGGTTGGAGGGCATGTGCGGTAAGTCAGTATACAAAGTTGTCTGGGAACCGCTGATTAACTCCAAGTTTTCGGTGTATGCCGAAGCAGTCAACGCCGTATGGATGTGGAAGAAGCTCGTTTTGCGCGGCAGCACTCGTAACGACAAAGGCGGCGAAGAGCTGGCTTATTTCAAGGGGGGCTTCGGGCGCCTCGCTGAAGCTCTAGTGACTGGTATTCGTGCGCATGGTGGGGAGGTCACATTCAATTCTGCTGTGCAAGGCCTGGTTACCGAAGGCAAACAGATTACCGCAGTAACGACTGAACAAGGCACCGTGCAAGGGAATAAGTTTCTCTTTACACCATCGTTCCCTTTGATTGCTGATATGTTTAAGGGTGTCGTCGAGGATCAGTGGCTGACGAAGCTTCGCCGGGTTAAATACCTTGGGAATATGTGTTTGGTGCTGCGTCTAAAGCACAGCCTGTCCAACACTTACTGGCTGAACGTCAATGATCCAGGTTTTCCCTTTGTTGGAGTCATTGAGCATACTAACTTTGATACTCCGGAAAACTATAAGGGTACTCATATTGCCTACTTGTCGCGTTATCTCGCTACCGAAGATCCGGTGTGGGAATACAGCGATGAACAGTATCTTGAATTTGCCTTGACTCACCTCAAGCGCATGTTTCCGAAGTTTGAGAAAGACTGGGTTGTGGATTACAAGGTTTGGCGGTCAGAGTATGCTCAGCCGGTGACAGAGCGAAATTACTCTGAGTATGTGCCGGATGCATCGACTCCGTTTGATAATGCCTTGATCTCGACCATGGCTCAAATTTACCCCGAGGACCGCGGGACTAACTACGCCATTCGCGAAGGCCGTTTGATCGCTGAGAAGCTCTAAGTCGAGTTTAATTGTCACTTCGATGGTTCAAAATTATTGAGCTGTCGAAGTGTCGATCTCTTAGCGAGCGATGAAGAACTCGTTATTCGCCGTGACCGACAGTTATTATCAAGGTAGTTTATGCGTGCTTCTATAAAAGCGAACCCTGTAAGGCCAGATCACGGTATCTCCGCCTATGTCTGGATAGTGTTGTCTTTGCTTTTTGTATTTATTGTTCTGTGGCGTTTGCCCCCGCAGCGTGTCGGTGACGGATCAGAATATTATGCTATGTACTTCGCGTGGTTGGATACCTTGAGGCCATGGATGAGCGCAATCTCATTTAATGCCTATCAACAATTATTTTTATCGAATACCATTGTTGGCGTCGTGCCGGGTGACTCGTTGGCTAACTCTTTTCCAGCGCTAAAGTTGGGGGTGACGGCGGATTTCAATCACTTTTGGTTTTATAGTTTTCTAGCTTTTTTTGTGGCCAAAGTTGTGGGGCTGTTCGGGGTCGGGTTGGAGCCGCATACTGCGTTTCTTGGGTTGCATTTCCTGCTGTTGAATGTGACTGCGATGGTCGCTTACCGGTTATATGGTAAGAGTGGAGTAGCGGCGTTTATACTCATGACGCTGTTTTCACCGATGCTTTGGTTTTTTGACAAGGTCCATACCGAATTATTTACCTACTGTTTCACATTGATGGGGGTAATGTTTGTTTTTTCCAGCCGGTATTTATTGGCTGCCTTTTGTTTGGCGATGGCGTCAACGCAAAATCCGAGTTTTGCACTTGTTGCCTTTGTTCCTTTTATTTATCACATTGTTCTGCGTAGGGCGGAAAAGTTTACCTTGATAGAGGTATGCTTGGTGGTGGGAACCGCGTTAGCGGTGCTGGCGCATCCTGTTTATTACTTCCTGCGTTTTGGAGTACTCACACCGCAGTTGCTAGCTGGCGGCGCGTCGCTGGGGGGGAACCTGTCAACCTTCTATATTTGGATTCTGGATCCTGATCTAGGTTTGCTTCCTAATTGGCCGCTCGGCGTAGTTTTAACGTTAGCCGCTTTTGCCTTTCGAGTATTTGCCTCTGAGCGAACGGTTGGCCATTCGAATGTGATGTTCTATGTGTTTTGCGCAATTTTCTTGTTAGTGAATTTTTATGCGCATTCGTCTACGACAAATCTCAATTCTGGCGCGACACCAGGTCTGGCAAGGTATTCGCTTTGGTATTTGCCGATCTGGTTCCCAATTGTGTATTACGTTGTGCGAAAATTGCCGGAAAACAAGTTTCTGGCTGTGGTGCTGCTTGTCCCGGTAGTGCTGATTGGCTTGGTCAGTATTTCAAAAAATAATCCAAAGCGCTCGGAGCAGTATTCCAGCCCAACTTGGATTTCCAATGCGATTCAAACCAAGCTACCTTCTTTTTACACGCCGCCAGCAGAAGTTTTTGCCGAGCGCTATTCCGGTTATGGTGAAGGAATTAATAGCTTCAATCCGCTTGGTGTGTTGGGTCCAGATTGTCGAAAGCTCTTGGTTTTTTCAGGGCAAAATCGTCAGCTAATAACAATCCCTCCTCACTGCCATATCGATGAGCAAAAGTTGCAGGCGTTGGTACGGACTTTCGGCAATGAAAGTGCTGATCATTTTGTCCATCTAAGTGACGCTGACTACCGCGATTTACTTCTTAAAGTCGCTCCAGGAGGGTACTCTGTCGGGACTGCCGGAACAGGTAACTTCTTGCTCTATTCTGGATGGTACGGTCTTGAGTCGTGGGGCGTTTGGTCAAAAAATAAGAAGGCCTCCCTTTCGTTTCCTTGTAACGATGTGCAATTTTATTCTTCAAAATCTACGCTGGATTTGGTTCTTAGCTTTCGTAGCTATGGTAAGCAAGAAATAAGTATTACTCAGGGCGGGGATAGTCTTTTTGAGGGCGTGCTCAAGGAACCAGTGGACGTCAGTGTCCAGGCGGCAGTATTCAAGTGTAATAACAACACTATTGACCTTGATATTAATGTTCGAAAACCGATGTCGCCTGCGGAGTTGGGTGAGTCCAATGACCAGAGGAATATTGGTGTTGGGCTGTCCAAGATTACCGTTATGCCTTGAGATATAACGGGTATTACACTGTTTTTGGGGTGTTGGGCCATGCCAGCAATCGGTTGACGCTATAGTGTATGCAGTGGTAGGTCCAAGAGGCCGCAGCTTTCAAGTTTTCGTACTGCTTGTCCTGTCGCAAGCTCTTTGGCGAAAAAAAGCCTGCCATTGCATCTTCCAGTCGAGCCCCCCCGTAACCCACTGTATACTCATCTTTGAATTTTCACGCGCGAGTGGCCGAAGGCCATCTCGCTCGGCTCGATTTATCTGTGAATGCTCTCAGTGGCATTTATTAAATGGAGGTTGGTAACCCGAATGAAAGCAATCGTAACTGGAATCACTGGTCAAGACGGCGCCTACCTGGCGGAACTGCTGCTGGAGAAGGGGTACACCGTTTACGGTACTTACCGTCGTACCAGTTCTGTCAATTTCTGGCGTATCGAGGAGCTGGGCATCCAGTCCAACCCTAATCTGCATTTGGTCGAATACGATCTGACTGATCTGTCTGCCAGCATTCGTTTGCTGCAGAACACCGAGGCCACCGAGGTCTACAACCTTGCGGCGCAGAGCTTCGTGGGTGTTTCGTTCGAACAGCCGATCACTACCGCAGAGATCACCGGTCTCGGCGCGGTTAACCTGCTGGAAGCGATTCGAATCGTTAATCCAAAGGTTCGTTTCTATCAGGCATCTACCTCCGAGATGTTCGGCAAGGTACAAGCTATCCCGCAGATCGAAAGCACGCCTTTCTATCCGCGCAGCCCATACGGTGTCGCCAAGCTCTACGCTCACTGGATGACCATCAACTACCGTGAGTCGTACGGCATTTTTGCCACCAGCGGTATCTTGTTCAACCACGAATCCCCACTGCGTGGCCGTGAGTTTGTGACCCGCAAAATCACCGACTCCGTTGCCAAGATCAAGCTGGGTCTGTTGGACAAAATGGAGCTGGGCAACCTCGATGCCAAGCGCGACTGGGGTTTTGCCAAGGAATACGTGGAAGGGATGTGGCGCATGCTGCAGGCCGATGAACCGGATACTTTCGTGTTGGCGACTAACCGCACCGAGACCGTTCGCGACTTCGTTTCCATGGCGTTCAAGGCTGTTGGTATCACCATTTCCTGGGCAGGTACTGCGGAAGACGAGCAGGGCA
>Ga0207713_1000979_pt1 | contig 25238 bp, 17 predicted proteins | sample KBSS64metaG_FD_184404 | JGI IMG/M metagenome (GOLD analysis project Ga0207713, IMG submission 184404) | Switchgrass rhizosphere microbial communities from Kellogg Biological Station, Michigan, USA - KBS S6-4 metaG (SPAdes) (version 2) | ecosystem: Host-associated > Plants > Roots > Rhizosphere >... | reverse complement strand
AAGGTTCACCCGCTGGACCTGTGGATGATCGGCTACCTGCTCAACCACCCCGACGCGACCTTCAAGGACATCGTCAAGGCCAGCCAGTTCGAGCGTCAGGAAGTCTACAGCTGGCTGTTCAAGAGCAGGCACAAGGGTGCCCGTGACAGTCGCATCCGCACGATGCTGGAGATCGAGGCGTTCCTCGAGATCCATCAGCGCTGGCAGAAAGTCGGCTATCCGTTCGATCACCTGGTGCCGTCGCTGGCCACCGCCATCGGCAGCTCCGGCGACCGCCCCGCGGCGTTGGCCGAACTGATCGGCACCATCCTCAACGACGGTGTGCGCATGCCGACCCTGCGCATCGACAGTCTGCACTTTGCCGCCGGCACGCCTTACGAAACGAAACTGGTCAATGATCCTCACGTCGGCAAACGGGTGATGCCGTCCGAAGTGGCCACGGCGATGCGTGAAGCGCTGTCGCAGGTGGTGGACTCGGGAACGGCCAAACGTGTTTCCGGCAGTTTCAAACTGGCTGATGGAACACCGCTGACCATGGGTGGAAAAACCGGTACCGGTGACAACCGGATCGAGGCCATCGGCTCCGGCGGGCGAATTCTCAGCTCGAAATCGATCAACCGCACGGCGACCTTCGTGTTCTACATCGGCGACCACCATTTCGGCACGCTCACCGCGTTCGTGCCGGGGCGTTCGGCGGAGAACTTCAAGTTCACCTCGGCCTTGCCGGTACAGGTCCTCAAGGGCATGGCGCCGATTCTGATGCCTTACCTGCAACCGGGCAGCGACTCACAGTGCCGTGCCACGCAGACAACGACCGTGGCCCTGGCTTCAGATTGAACCGATAGTGGGCGGTAGTTATGTGTTTTATACATATCAATATTCAATGAATAACGTATCAACCCGACACGGAGACAACAGGCATTTAAACTAATTAATCGAGACATTGAACGTTAGGCTGAGAATTCATTACTTGTTCAAGGCCTGCACAATGACAGCAACATCCACATATAAAGGGCAACATTACGATTTAATTAAATCGCGCATCGATACGGTATTCCGCGATATGCAGTTGCACCGTGCCCGAACGCTGAGAAAGACATCGTTCAACCGTGAGCCCTGGATGATGACGGCGCCGGCAACCGAGCTGGAACGCCTGTCAGCCGACAACCGTCGCGCCTGGGGTGCGCAGAACCGCATTGATCGACTGCTCGGGCGCCTGCAGGACGTTTATGCATTTGCCGAGCCTTTGCTGAAGAAGAAGTTGCTCGAACAGTTCAATATCGAAGTCGATGTGAGAAATACATACGTCAGACTCTACGCGGCGGCGACAACCCCCTGGTACGTGATTGATATCACGGAAGCGTCACGGGCCCGCACCGTTTCAATGCTCGATGCCGCACTGCACAACTTCGCGCACGGTGAAACCTATCAACACTACTCGACATTCATTATCAAAACCGATGCGGCCCGCGACTTGTTCGACGTCTCGCCGATTGGCAAAACAATCAGCATCAGCCAGTTTCAGACGCTGTGCCGGGAACTGGACATCGGGGCCCGGTACAGGGCCCATCTCGAAACATTCCTGCTGAACAAGGAGCCCGTCGCCGAGACCTATCTGCGCACACGGGTCGAGCAAAGTCAGCAAGCTGCGCTGAAGGCTGCCGCCCGCATGGCGCAGATCAAAAAGGACATTGGCCCCGATGCCTACGTATTGATTCGCGAGCTGTTGCTGGGCCGGCAGAATCTGGTACTGGACGGTCAGGCCATGTGCGTCTGCGATCTGGGCCTGATGGACCTGACCTTGACGGGGATCTTGATCATTCGCCCCGACCCGGCACAGGCACAACACTCTCGGAAAATGATTGCCTACGTGCCGCACGACCCCGACCACCCGCTCAAGGAATATGCCTCCACACTGGCGTTCATGGACGAGCTGACACGCCAGTTACGGGCAAACAGAACGCTGCCGTCTTCCGGTATCAGCTATCGCCAGTTTTTCAGCCAGTTTGTTGATCAGGAACAGCGCGGGCACTTTTTCGCCGGGCTCGAGCAGCGCCTGACGTATGTCAAGTGGTACGCCAGGGAACCGGGGGATCCGCGACCGTCCTGGCGGGAAACTCCGGTCGAGAAACCTCAGCTGCAATTCAGCGCACCGCCGATCACAGCCCCCCTGTGGACGTATCTGTACCAGCAACGACTCAATAAAATTCTCAACGACGCGCGCGGTCTCGCAGTATCGACCGCCGATGCCGACAGCCAGGCGCGCTGGGCCTGGTGGGAGAACTTCAAGAAGATCGCCTCGGACATCTTCAATGCCGCGCTACTGGTGATGACGCCCTTTGTTCCGGGACTGGGCGAACTGATGATGGCCTATACCGCTTATCAGATAGTCAACGACGCCGTCGAGAGCGTGGTGGACATGATCCAGGGGCATTGGGTCGAGGCGGCAGAATATGTGGTGGGAGTCCTGACCGATGTCCTGCAACTGGAAATCTTTGCCGCCGGTTCCGAAACCGGTCACGCATTGGGGCTCAAACCGTCACTCTTGGTCGAGGGGATGAAACCGGTACAGTCGTTCGACGGCAAAACCCGTCTCTGGCACCCAGACCTCAGACCTTACGAACAACCGCAGCTGGCGCCACCGAAGACATCACGCCCCGATGCACTGGGGCTGCACAGGCATGCCGGCAAGATTGTTTTGCCACTCGAGGGCAAGCACTACGAAGTGCAGCGCGACCCGCGCAGCGGACTTCATCGGATTCGCCACCCGACACGCCCAAACGCCTATTCGCCCGAGCTGCGCCATAACGGTCAGGGAGCCTGGGTCCATGAGGGCGAAAAACCGCAGGACTGGCACGGGCCCAGGCTCATGCAACGCCTTGGTCATAGCGTCGATGGCTATACCACCGCCGAACAGGATCACCTGCGCAATATCAGCGGGACGCCGGAAGCTTCGCTGCGCCGCATGCACGTCGAAAATGCCGCTCCCCCGCCCCTGCTGACCGACACGCTCACACGCTTCAACACCTGGAATGAGGCCAAAAACGTGGGTCGGCTGATCCGCTCGGGGCAGCCGCTGGACCCGGCCTCGTACTGGTTTGAACGAATGGTGCCGGACATGCCCGGCTGGCCGGCCGACAAAGCCCTGAAGGTTTATGAAAATGCCGATCTGAGCGGTAGTTATCGACAGTACGGCAACCGGCAAGCCACGGACCGGCAGACGCTCGGCATCAGCCTGGCCGACATGATGGCCGGCAAGCTCCCGGAGCGGCTCGTGAATTTTCTGGACGATGCCGATATGAAGACCTTGCTCGGCAACCAGTATCCGAAAAACCAGCGGGCACAGGTCTTGCGCAACCAACTGGCGGATATCGTGGAAACCCGCACGCCGGACATCTTCCAGTACCAGTACCGACTCAAGGATCACAACAGCGATGCCCGGGTTCAACTGCTGCAGCAGCAGTATCCGCAACTGCCTTCCAGGGTCGCTGAAACCCTGCTGACAAGAGCGACTCCCGATGAACAGCAGGTCATGCTCGAGGAGCGACGCATCCCGCTGCGCCTTAAGGACCAGGCCCGGGAAAGCGCTTTTGAGATCAGCGCTGCGCGCGCGGCTGAAGGCTTGCATGAGCCGGCACTGAGCGGGGTCGACACCGAACGCCTGACCCTCAATGCCCTGAAGTTTCATACCGACACGTTTGCCGATTTACGCATGGATGTGCGCGAAGGCACTTACGACGGTCCGCTACGCTGCAGCGCAGGCAGTACAGAGGCCACGACCCGACGTGTGTTGATCAGGGACGAACATGGCCAATATGAAGTGCGCGACGGCACGAACAATAAACTGCACGAGGCCGGCGACTTGTATGAGGCCATCCTGCTGGCGCTGCCTGCTGACAAGCGCGCGGCCCTGGGCTATCGCACCGGGCAGGGAGAAATGTTCAGGCAATGGGTGATGGCCAAAACCCAGGCGCCCGCCGAGCGCAGGACATTACTCGCCCGGCCCCCGATCCGCCCGGTCGTACCACTGGAAACCGAGTTGCTGCTGCGCGGAGGGGGACTGTCCAGAGATGCCCGGACCGTGGAAGAAAAAGTCAGGAACCTCTATCCGCATTTCAACGAAAACGAAGTAGCGGCTTTCAGCCGATCGCTGCATGCCAATGGCGATCCTCATGCGCATATCGATCGGCTTGAACGCGAGCTCAAGACGTTGAAGCAGGAACTCGAACAGTGGCGACAACGCTACCTTAGCAATTGGGATCCCGATGCCGCCGATACCAACCTGCCTCAAGGCTACTGGGACTATCATCGCAAGGGCGGACGCTTCATCGCCGACCGGCTGCTGGAGTGTTTCGAAAGAAAGTCCGAAGTGTTCGGCGAGCGCTCCACGAGCCTGGAGAGCGGCTATGCGCTGGATCTGTCCAAGGAGTTTCTCGCCCATGATCTTGAACGTTGGTGGCGGGAGATGCCGAGCGAGCTCAAGCCCTGGCTCGAACAGGTCACGACCCTGAACCTGGATGGCTCACGGTTCTCCCCGGCACCGAACGGTCTGCTCAAGGACTTTCATCATCTGCGTCAGTTCAGCGCCAGAGGCTGTGGATTGCCCGCACTCCCTGAAAGCGTCGGCAAGATGCGGCTGCTCGAGACACTGCGCCTGAACGACAATCAGATCCGGTTGACGCCTCCCGCCCTCGAGCAACTGCGTAATCTGACACGCCTTGAAACCCTCAGGCTGGATGACAACCCTCTGGGCACGCCGCCGAATATCGAGCGGATGCCCAGACTCAAGGTGTTGAGCCTGGTGAACGCCCATATCGACGCCTGGCCCGAGGGTTTGTTTGCGAAGGCCCGGCCTCGAGGCTTCTTTCTGGACCTGCGGATGAACACGATCAGGGATGTCCCCCAGGTACCTCTGGGCTCCAATGAAGCGCAGCTGATTGCACGTTCCCGACTTCACGGGGACCGGTTGTCGTCGTCCGCGCGCGCCACATTCGAGGCGTACAGAACGTCGGTGGGCAGGGCCCCTCACGACACCTATTCCACTGTCGCCGATGACCTGCTCGAACGGTGGCCCGTCTCTGTCGACACGTCCTTTATGGAAGAAACGGCGGGCGTGGGTGCCTACCGGGCGGAAGCCTGGCATGCGGTGGCCAGCGAACCCGGTTCCGACGGATTTTTCAGGGTTCTGCAAGACCTGACCCGTTCCGCCGATTACGAGCAGGGGGGAGAGGCGCAGGACCAGTTGACCGACCGTGTATGGCGAATGATAGGTGCCATGGACATCGATACGCCGCTGCGCGAAGACCTGTTCCTCATGTCGACCGATCCTGAAGGCTGCGAGGATGCCGGCGCCCAACTGTTCAACAACATGGGCGTCAAGGTACTTGCCTCCGAGGCCCGCTCGTTTTCCACCCACCGCGCGGAACTGGAAAGCAAGCTGGTAACGCTGGCCAAGGGCTCGGCGCGCCTTGGACAAGTCGGCGAGATCGCCCGGGCAGACATCCGGGCGCGCGAGGGCAACCCCGATGAGGTCGAGGTGCATCTGGCCTATGAAACCGGTCTGGCCAAACGCCTGGAACTGCCCTGGCAGTCCGAAGCCATGAAGTTTCGCCCGGTCGCCGGGGTCGATGACGCGACCATCGACCGTGCGTACGACACAGTGATCGAGCGCGAGACAGGCGACGGTCTGGTCAACCAGATGATCGAGCAGCCGTTCTGGGAAGCGTACTTGCGTGAGACCTGGCCTGGAGAATACGAAAGCAATAAACGTGTTCACCTGGAAAAATTCGATCTGCTGGAGGATCTACGCTCGGCCCAGGAGGACTGGGTTCGTTCGGCACACCTGCCGCCGGAGCAACGTTATTTGCGCAGGCATGCCCTCAGTGAGCTTGCCCGCAAACTGTCCGTACCCGAGGAGGAAGTCTTCACACCAGAACCGATGAGCGACCAGACCTACGAACGCTTGCTGCGAGACATCGGCTATCAGGAGAAGGAACTGAGCAGAAGGCTGACCCGCGAAGCCATGAGCCGGGCGAGGATCTGACCCTCGCCACGCCCTGAAGGCAGCTGCCTTCAGGGCGTGGCACAGGCGCGACCTAGACCTCCGAATCCCAGATCACGGTGATGTTACCGGCATACCGTCTGGCCTTGCCGGGTTGCAACATCTGCTCCACGTAGAACGCCGGTATTTCAAAGTGCAAGGTGCCCGCCGCCCGCTCCAGAACGCGCTTGGGTTGAAAGATCGTCCCCTGCGAATCGTCCGTCAGAGGCCTTTGTCTGACCGGTTGACCGGCCATGTCGGTGATGCCGTGAGGCAGGCTCACGCTGAGGTAGACCTGCGGGAACGTCGAGCCGGTTTCGGTATCACGCAGGGCACAGGCACCGATACCGCCATACTCGCACTGGAAGAACATCTTGAATTTCGAAGAGGCGGAAATGTTGAAGGTCTGATCCCGGAACAGTCGTGCAGGCCGGCGTCCTTCCTGAAGCCAGGCCTGCCAGCCGCCCTGCGGCACCAGTTCGATCCTGTTGCCACCCGGCGGCAGGGCGACCTTGAGTACATGCTGGACATCCAGTACGAAGCGAAAGGTAAGGCTCGAATTGTCCGGCAGCATGTTGTCGCCCATGTCAAAGTCGCCGCCAGGCGCGATGGAATAACTCAGTTCCCCCGTGTACAGCCCCGCCGACATGACCAAGGGATCGGGGGTGCGCAGTTCGTAACCCAGATCCAGGTAGTCGTAGGTCATCCACGGAATGGAGTAGGCTGCTGCCTTGCTGCACGCCGAATCGCTCGGGGTCCGCCAGAAAAACGTATAACTGTCAGGCCCGTAGGTGGCCATCGCGCCATGCTGACAGGAGCCGGGCGCACCTCCCCATGAGCCACCGACCCACAATCGATTGTGTCCCTCCAGATCGTTCGAGGCACCCGTCAGATCGGTCACGGTGTCGCTCAGGACATATTGCGATCCAAGGGCTCCGATCCGGATTTCCACGGGATGCGACTCCCCCGTCACCACATTCGAGACGTTCAGACTTCGCCACTGCGCTGGCGCCTTGAGCGTCGCCCCGGCCCGTTCGGGCGCTCCGGGTTCGATGGCGTGGATTGCGGAAAAACGCAGTGGCAACCGTAGACCGGACAGGTTGTAGGCCTTGCAATCATTGACGTACGTGGCGCAATAACCACTCTGCGGGGTCTGGTTGATGAATTGATTGTTTTGCGGATTGGCGGGATCGGGAATGAAACTGGCGCGAATCTCTTGAGTGACCGCCAGCGCCGAGGACGAAAACACTCCTGCGAGCACGTGAACAAAAAACCATCCTTTACCGAACGTCCTGACTGTTCCAAAGCTGAAATCCATTGACCCTTCCTTGCACTGAAAGCCGTGGTGATTGCTTGAGGTTGTCCTTCAATTACCCCGCCGGAGCTGCCGCGCTGAACATGATGTTGACGGTGCCGTAGTAATCACCCGGCTTGTAGCCTCCGGCCTGCTCCCTGGGCTCGATCTCCAGGGGCACCCGCACGCCGAGCTTTGCCTCTTCGGCCGACACCACTTGTTGGGGGAACGGATTGTTGGTGAGTTCCTTGCCGTTGAATGTCACCCGCAAATTGATGTTTTCCCGAGAATCGCGGCCATTGGTCAGATAGGGAAAACTCTCCAGGCGTGCTTCTATGGCACTGCTGTCATGTTTCACATCAAAGTTGCGACGCAGCGTTCCCAGCTTCGAAGTGTGCACATTCCAGTGCAGGCGCTGTTCACGATGTATCCAGTCCGGCTCGCTGGGGATGACATAGAAGTTCAAGGTGGGGATATCCACCGAAACGAAGAATTCGATTTCCTCGCGTGCGGCGAATGCCCAGGTGCCCGTCAACGCCAACCCGCTGGCTGAGGTCAGAGCGATCCATTGTCTGATCATTTTTCCGATACCCGTTACTTGCATGAATGAAGAGCAATTGCCTGTGCCTTCGGGCGCTGTCAGCCGGTGACACGCAGGTTTTTCTTCGCCTCACCTTCGACCAGGATGAAGCGGTACTCACGTCCCGGCTTCTTTTCGAATTCGAATGATTTGCCCGCCATGACATGGTGCTTGGTAGTTGGCTCGCAGTCGGTTTCATCGGTTTTCGAACAGCTCTTGAACTCGTCGATCACCACCACCGTATTGCCGTTGTTACGCACCTTGTAAGCACCGGCACTGTCTTCGATCACGCTGTCGAAACGCGTATTGGCCGGACGCACGAAGAAAATGGTGCCGAAGCCGGCCATGACGTTCACGCCCGCCGTCAGCGTCTTTTTGTAGTCCTCGCGCTCTTCCTGAGAAACCGCGAATTCGTCTTCCTTTTCCGGCACCACCGGCACGAACCGCACCCGGAAATAACGCTCCTTGTCCCGCTCGCCCATAAACAGTAACCGGGTGCCCTGCATGCCCTGGGCCGGAATGATCAAGCGGGCCGGGCTGGCCATCAGACCGTCCCGCGCACTGGCATCGGCCTGGACTTTCACGGGCACTTCGGAGGATGTGCCATCGGCGTTGTAAATGATTTCCAGCACATTGATCTTGACGAATGCCGTGCTGTCACCGCTGTTGTAGACACGTTTCAGATACGTGCTTTTATCACCGGCCAGATAGTCGTAGACGACGCCGATATTGATGTTCGGACCGGCGTACGCACTTTGAAAAAGCAAACCTGCCACCAGCAGAGCAACGAGTTGTTTCATCAGCAGAACCTCGATTTGAGTACAGTGACTCGATCAGATTTCCGAATCCCAAATCACCACGACCGTACTGGAATACCTGTTTCCACGATCAGCCTTGAGTATTCGTTCGGTGTTGGCCTTGTCGATTTCGAAATGCAGGGTTCCGGGCTTGCGATCGACATAGATTCCCGGTTGAAAAAAGATGGCCCTCGACTCCTGCGGGAACAGTTCCTGTCGCTTGACTGGCCGTCCACTGGTGTCGGTCAAACCGTTGGGCAGGGTCACACTGACGATGATCGGTGTGCCGTAGTTGGTCCCCTCATTCCATAATCCACAGGCCGTTACCGTTCCGGAGCCGCACTCCAGGTACATCTTGAATCTGGAGCTGGCCGAGATGTGGAAGGTCTGGTCACTGAACAGGCGTTCCGGGGCCCGCCCTGAATTCAACCAGCGCTGCCACCCGCCCTCGGGCTGCAAGGTAATCCGGTTGCCACCCGGTGGCAGATCCACCTTCAGTGTGTGCTGTACGTCCAGCACGAAATCCAGCGTGAGGTTGCCGTCATCCGCCCCCATGAACGGCCCCATCGTGAAATCGGCGCTGCCTCGACCGACGCTGTAGGTCAACGATCCGGTGTACAACCCGGACGACATGCTCAAGGGATCAGGCGTGCGCAACTCATAGGCGATATCGAGGTAGTCGAAGGACATGTGCCCCACGTCGAACGCCGCCGTCTTGATGCAGGTTCCCGGCTGCGGCGTTTTCCAGAAAAACTGGTAAGTGGTCGGGCTGTAATAGCCAACGCCGCTGTACTCGCATGGCGGCGGTGCGTATACCCAGGAATTGCCGGTCCACAACTTTCGATGCCCCTCAAGCACATCGGTCTGTCCCGTCAGTTCGGTGACCGGTTTACTCAGTTGAAACTTCGACCCGATACCGCTGATACGGACTTCAACGATGCTTGTTTGCTGAGTTTCATGATTGATCACGTTCAACTGTCGCCATTCGGACGGCACTTTTACCCACACGCCGTTACCCGAAAACATGGGCGTGAAGGTGCTGAAGCGAATCGGCACCTGAATACTGAACATGTTGTTGTCCGCGCATTGGGCCGGATGACTGGCGCAATAACCACTGTTCGGCGTCTTGTTGATGAACACGTTTTTATTGGGTTGCGACGGATCGGGCTGGAACAGCGCCCGGATCTCCTGGTTCGCTGCCTGCGCCCCTGACATGCCCAGCACTGTCAGCAAACCCAGCCAACACGCTGTTTTCTTCATCGCTCAGCCCGCCTTCTGTTCGGTGAATGTGGCATCGGCCAGGGTGTCGGGGCTGCAACGCAGGTCACCAATCATCAGCACGTTGTTCTCCACTCGCCCCTGTTGCGGATCGAGGCGGAACTGGCACAGCAACTGGTCCGCGTAGCGAACCTCCAGCGTCGGAGAACCCTCGTTCATTTCCATGGAGAAGAACCCGTCCACTTCGCTCACCCCGCGGCTGGCGTGATTGATGACGTGGTGCCCCTTGAGCGGTCGCCCCTGGGGGTCGAGCAGACGGCCGAGCACGGTCAGGGTTTTCATCACTTTCACCTTGCGATACTCCACGCCGCCCTTGTTCAAGTGATAACGGGCGCGCGGCGGTTCGATGGACGCTGCCGGCACGTCGTTGCCTTCGAAGTCGAAGCTGACCGAGCTGTTCTTGTAGGCCGTAAGGGGAATGAAGTTGCGTCCCGGCCGCAGGGATGCGCTGCCACCACTCAAGTCGTCGGCGCGCAAAGCGATGCCGTCGATATCGGACTCGACATCCACGATCATTCCCGCTCCGCGCCCCTGGTGCTGGCTGGTCATCACGATCTGCTGCCTACCGATGGCCACAGTGCTGTCGAGGTTCAGGCCACCGGTGTAATTGCCGTTATAGGACGAGCGCTGGACGAAACCATCGCCGTTGACCGTGTCGGTGCTGAAATAAGCCTGACCGTTCAAGCCGATTCCGTAGGTGTCGGTGATCATGGTCGCCGCCACGCTTTGCAGCACGTGATCCTCAAGGGTTTTGCGGTAACCCAGCGAAGCGTTGTTGTCCCGGCTGCCGTCCCGTGCGGTGCGCGTGCCGATGCTGCCGGAAATCTGCTGCCCCGGTCCGCCGAGCGCCACGTTCAGGCTCAGATCAATACCCCGGTTGCGCGCATCGCCACTGCTGTAACTGCCCGGCCGGTCGAACACCGACAGCCGCCAGTTCGAATCACTGCCAAACACCGTCGTGCGCTGGGTCCAGCCCAGGTCGACGCCAATGCCTTCGACGTTACCTTCACTGTGGGCAACCCGGGCATTTAGCGAACTGTTGCGGCTGACGCGATGGTTCAGGGCCAGAGAGGAATTGCTGGTCTGCCCGGTGAACACGTTGCGCTGACGGATGCGCGTGCCGTCCGGCAGCGTGTCGTAAATATTGGTGGTGTCCAGCCAGCTGCGGTTGTGACTGATCACCAGACTGCCGGCGCCATAGTTGTAGAGGCCCTGCAGATCGATGCCGGTGCCATGGTCTTCGGTCTGGTAGAAGTTGGCGTACAGACTGGTGCTGTTGGCCAGGGTCCAGTCGATGGAGGTGCCGTATTGCAGCTTTTCCCGAACCTGACGCGCCGACAGCCCGAAGATGACCCGCGGGTGCAGCAAATAGTTGAGCGAAGCCCCTGCGGTGGCGTCGCCACTGGCCTGCTTGTCCCAGTTGCTGAGCAGTTTGGTTTCCTGACCGGCAAACAGGTTGTAGCGCCAGCGCTCGTCGGGGTTACGCCAGTTGCTCGGCTTGTAGACCAGCTCCTGGGTGCTCGATGTCGTCTGACCGTCCTCGATCAGGCGCACTTCCACTTCATAAATCCCGCCGGGCAAGGGCCGGGTATCGAGGGTCTGCAAACCGGCGGGCACCGACTGGGTGTTGATGAGCAGACCGTCGCGGTAGATTTCCACCGAGGCCTGACGGTTGGCGGTGACATAGATCGGGTAGACGCTCGGGTTTTGCAGGTCGATCGCCAGGCTGTCGGAACTGCCGTACATCAAGCCCACGGTGGTATCGGGGCTGGTGCCGAATGAGCGCAGCTGACGGGTCAAGCCTTCCGACGTGGGGGTGAAATAGCCCAGTCGCAGAAAACTGCCTTGCAGCTCGCGCTGGGTATGCAGCTCGTAGACGGCGTGATAGAGCTTGTCGTCCGGACCACCGAGACGGGCCAGCTGCATGTTGAACGTCTGGCTCCAGTTGCCCAGGCTGCCGTTGGCCTCCAGGCCGAAACGCCCACCCAGATCCTGCTCCTGGCCGCCGTTGAGGTTGAGCTGGTTACGCACGATCAGACCGGTGCTGCCATTTTCCGGCTGGTCGTAGAAACGCTTGGCTTCGACGTCGCGTTCGGCATTCTCGGTCAGGATGGAGACGAGGGAGTTTTCCAGGTTGTAATGCACCGCCAGCATTTGCTCGGGGCATTGACCGGCGCATGATCCCAGCGCCACGCCGGGCTTGAGATAGCTCGCCCACTTTTCCCGTTCGACAGCGCCGAAACGGTTCTCGCTGGTGTCGGTGAATTCGAGCAGGGTGAGGCGGTCATCACGAGACAGCACAATCATCGCTTCGCCCAACGGCTGATGGTCGAGTTCGACCCGAACAGCCAGAGGGACATCAAAAAAGTGCTCCTCGAAGTCTTTCGGCAAGCCTTTGGCTTGCGCGAGCAAACTACGCGGCGTCGTACCGGCAGGTTCGGAAGCCACTACTGCGCCAGCACACAACAACAGCGCAAGCGCAGCCGCGACGGGGGTCATCGGGAACATGAACACGGACTCTGATTGCGAACGGAAAAAAGTCCGGCTGACAGACATTCGCGTCAGCCAGCCGGCTTTTGTTACTTCACGGGTTAGAGCGCGGCGCCGACGGGAGGAACAGCGTCGAACATCATGGTGACTGCGCCGGTGTAATCGCCCGGGGTGAAGTTGGTGCCGGCGGCGGTGATGCGCAGCGGTGCACGGTAGTTCACATCGGACTCGGCCTCGCCAACAACCATTTGCGGGGTCTGGGTCAGAACCTTGTTATTGAACTCGACTTTGAGATCAATGATGCTTGAGCCGCCGACCAGTTTCGGCACGCCTTCCAGATAGCCATGAACCGAACCGTTGGTGTTGCGCACATCGAAGAAACCTTCCACGGGTTTCATGGTTCCGGTAATCGGGCTGAAGCTCATGTCCTGATCCTTGTTGACCAGGTCAGCATCCGTTGGCACCACATAGAAACCATTGGTTGGCACATGCGCCACCAGGCTGATGGAGTGACGTGCTTCACCGGCGGCGAAGACCACGGAAGAGCTCAGAGCCAGAACAGCCAGTGGGGCAGCGAAAGCGATTTTCTTGAACATCGGTCAGTACCTGTCTTCTTTTAAAGGATCGAAGCGTTGAACTTTCAAGTCATTCAAGCCGACAAGGGCCGTATTGACCTGAAGTTTCAACGCCGGGGCATGATCGACTGTTCACTCTGGAATGTAAGCAGGCAACTTCCCACAAGCTTGTAGTTAAACCAGCTTATGACCAGAAAGAAAAAACGCGATATTTTCAATATTCAAAACAATAGCTGTAAGTTTAAGACTACATACAGTTAAAGATAAAAAACCATACAGCACTTTCAACTAATCAACGCGGGATAATTGCACTTTCCAGAGCATCTTCTCAACCACCTGTAGAGTTTAAACTTTAACTTTTTGGTCATTGATACAGATATTTCGTGGTGTTTCCGAATTACGAAAATGCGTCTCCAGATCTGCTCACCGTTGGTCAGGGCGGACGCGCGCTCAGTAAAAAACCGCTTGCTCACAGCAAAAGATATATCTTACGTTGTATCTAAATACGACGAGAGAAGACTGAAATGAGAGACCATCATTCCCCCCACCGCGACCACGGCGACAGCCGTGACGGCTTCGAAAAACGCCATGGTCGCGAACGCGGCGGTCGCGGCCCGCGGGTATTCGCCCCGGGCGATCTGAAATTGCTGCTGCTGGCGCTGATCGCCGAACAGCCGTGTCACGGCTATGACCTGATCCGCCAGATCGAAACCATGTTCGACGGCGCCTACAGCCCCAGCCCCGGCGTGATCTACCCGACCCTGACATTCCTCGAAGAGAGCGAAATGATCACCGGCGACGCCGAGGGCGGCAAAAAGCGCTACGCGGTGACCGATGCCGGCCGCCAATCCCTCAGCGAACAGGCGGTGGCGCTGGACGGCGTGCGCATGCGCATCGACGTCAGCAAGCGCTCGCTTCGCGGCCACGACCGGCCGCCGGAAATTCATGAAGCGGTGCACAACCTGCGCCACGCCCTGCAAATGCACCACGGGCGCTGGAGCCCGGAAGAAATCCTGCGAGTGCGCGACCTGCTCAACGACACCGCCAAAGCCATCGTCGACGGCCCCGCCGTTCAATCTGCCCCGGAGAAAGCCGAATGACTGAAGTCCAGACCCAAGGCATCCACCGTGTGATGCATGAAATCAAACGCCGCCGACTCGAGGTTTTGCGAGTGGTCGATCTGACCCCGCGCATGCGCCGCATCACTCTTGGCGGTCCGGAACTGGCCGGGTTCATCAGCCTCGGTACCGACGATCACGTCAAACTGCTGTTCCCGCAGAACGCCGAACAGGCCGCCGCGCTGGAAACTTTGGTGCTGGGTGCCGGCAAGAGCGATGTGCCGATGCCGGAGATGCGCGACTACACCCCGCGCCGTTACGACCTCGACAAGCTTGAGCTGGACATCGACTTCGTCCTGCACGGCGACGGCCCTGCCTCGACCTGGGCTGAACAGGCCAGACCGGGACAGTTCCTGCACATCGGCGGCCCGCGCGGTTCGATGATCGTGCCGGACATCTTCGACAGCTACCTGCTGATCGGCGACGAAACCGCCCTGCCCGCCATCGCCCGCCGCCTCGAAGGCCTGGCGGCCAATCGCAAGGCGCTGGTGGTGATCGAAGTGGAAAACGGCAAGGAGCAGCAAACGCTGGAAAGCGCGGCACAGGTCAATGTGATCTGGGTACTGCGCGAGGGCGGCAAGGACAACCTGCTGACGACCGTCAAACAATTGCAGGTGCCCAAGGGCAATCTGTATGCGTGGGTGGCGACGGAAACGAAAGTCTCGCGGCAGATCCGCCGGGTGCTGCTCGATGAACACGGACTCGACGAGAAGTTCGTCAAAGCGGTCGGTTACTGGCGCGCCGAGGGCTCCGAAGAGGAGTGAATACGCGCGGCGGCGCTGCTAAAGGCGCCGCCCCTGCCAGCGATCAATCCCGATCACCAGCAACGCAATCAGCACAAACCCCAGCAGAATGCCCCCGGCATTGATGAACACCTGTGGATAACCCAGCAGTGCCACGTCAATGAACGGATACGCGTAAGCCCCCAGCAAATGCCCGCGCAACAGCGCATAGGCGAAGTACACCAGCGGATAGATCAGCCAAAGCGGCAGGTGCTTCAGACACAAAGAGCCCTTCGGCACACACAACCACCAATAAGCCAGAAACAGCAGCGGCATTACGTCGTGAAGCAATTCGTCAGCGATAAATTGCCAGCCCTGCGGATGCCACAGATGCCGCAGCAGAATGCTGTAGGCCAGGCCAACCACCGCAATGCTGACGGCAATTCCACTGCTGACCCAAGGTTGCAGAAACCAGCGCCGCGCAGCGGATTCGCGACCGGTCACTGCGCAGGTCAGCACCACCGCCACCAGGGTGTTGGTGAGCACGGTGAAATAACTGAAGAAACTCACCAGCCCGCCGAGCAGGCTGGCGCCGACACTCAGGCGTGCGAAGAAAATCAGGTACAGCTGAATTCCCAGCCCGGCCCAGCCCAGCACCGCAACCGAAGTGATCAGGCATCGCCGCAAGACGGCGTTCATCTCAGAGCGGACGCTTGGTGCGCATCAGTTTCACGTACAGCCGCTCGACTTTCTCCCGCGCCCAAGGCGTCTTGCGCAGAAAGGTCAGACTCGACTTGATGGTCGGATCGCTCTTGAAGCAACGGATGTCGATGCGCTCGGCCAGGCCCGACCATTCGTAGTGGGTCACCAGCGCATTGAGGATCTGTTCGAGGGTCACGCCGTGCAGCGGATCGGGGTTGTGGTCGTTCATGCCGGGCCTTTGGGCGAAGTAAAAATGCAGAAGCCGCGCACCTTAGCCGAGGGCATGGGCGGGTGGAAGGCCTTGGGTTAAATGTAGGCCAACCGGAGAAGATCGCAGCCTGCGCTAACACCTGCAATGCGCTGTATTGCCGCACTGTTACCGAATCCGAAAGGGTTCATGTCAGCAAAAGCCCTTTGTGTTTTTGTAACAGGACATTATCCTGCCGCCCTTCTGCTGAACCGCTTCACTGCCTGCGTCAAATCGTAGCGGCCAGTTTATCCCCCAAAAAGATCAAGAAAGACCTATTCAATGCCCGATTTTCCGTTCTCCCGAGACAGCGCTATCTCAACCCTGCGCCTGATCGGCGGCTGCACCGCCCTTGGCCTCGCCACCTGCACCCAGGCCGCTCCGGCCTTCGACAGTGAATCACCGTGGATGCTCGGTGACTGGAACGGCACCCGTAACGAACTCGCGGCAAAAGGCATCGACTTCAAGCTCGACTACACCGGCGAAATGGGCAGCAACCTGCACGGCGGCTACGACCACGACCGCACCGCGCGCTACAGCGACCAATGGGGCCTCGGCACTCATCTGGACCTGCAAAAACTGCTCGGCTGGAACGACGCTGAATTCCAGCTGACCGTAACCAAGCGCAGCGGCAACAACATCAGCAACGACCGCATCAACGACCCGCGCGTCGGGGGCTTCACCTCGGCCCAGGAAGTCTGGGGCCGTGGCCAGACCACCCGCCTGACACAAATGTGGTACCAGCAGAAATTCTTCGACCAGAAGCTCGACATCAAGGTCGGCCGTTTCGGCGAAGGCGAAGACTTCAACAGCTTCCCGTGCGACTTCCAGAACCTGGCGTTCTGCGGCTCGCAGGTCGGCAACTGGGTCGGTGGCATCTGGTACAACTGGCCGGTCAGCCAATGGGCACTGCGCGTCAAATATCACCTGACGCCAGAGCTGTACGCGCAGGTCGGCGCCTACGAGCAAAACCCGTCGAACCTCGATCGCGGTAACGGCTTCAAGCTCAGCGGCAGCGGCACCCAGGGCGCGATCCTGCCGATCGAACTGGTGTGGAAGCCCAAGCTCAACGGCCTGCCGGGCGAATACCGCGCCGGTTACTACTACAGCAACGCCAAGGCCACCGATGCCTATAAAGACAGCAACGGCCAGCCGGCGGCCCTGAGCGGCGAAGCCTATCGCAGCGCTTCGAGCAAACACGGTGTGTGGCTCGGTGTGCAGCAGCAGATCACCAGCGTCGCCAGCGACAATTCCCGTGGCCTGAGCGTGTTCGCCAACGGCACGATGCACGACAAGAAGACCAACGCCATCGACAACTACGTCCAGGCCGGCGTGGTCTACAAAGGCCTGTTCGACGCCCGCGCCAGGGACGACATCGGTTTCGCTCTGGCTCGCGTTCACGTCAACCCGGCGTACCGCAAGAACGCCGAAGCGACCAACCAGGCCCGCGCCGTCTACGACTACGACGATCCGTCGTTCCTGCCACCGCAGGACACCGAATACAGCGCCGAACTCTACTACGGCGTGCACGTCACGAACTGGCTGACCGTGCGCCCGAACCTGCAATACATCCGCCATCCGGGCGGTGTGGACAAGGTCGACGACGCGCTGATTGGCGGGATCAAAATCCAGTCGTCGTTCTGACCCAGCGCACGCGGCTCAGCCCTGCGAAAGAAATTCGATAGCAAGACAAGTTTTTATCTGAACCCTGCCCGCGCCAAATCGTCATCTAAAGTGACTACAGCGCGGGACTACTTGAAACGTCACGGAGAACCACACTATGAGCACTGAAGGTGCTTCGAGTCGAAGCCGTCTTCTGCCGAACCTGCTCGGCATTCTGCTTCTGCTGATGGGCCTGGCCATGCTGGCCGGGGGAATCAAGCTGAGTACGCTCGGCGGCTCGCTGTATTACCTGCTGGCCGGTATCGGCATCACGCTGACCGGCATTCTGATGCTGATGCGCCGTCGCGCAGCATTGGGCCTGTACGCCATCGTGCTGTTCGCCAGCACTGTCTGGGCGCTGTGGGAAGTTGGTCTGGACTGGTGGCAACTGGTGCCGCGTCTGGCGCTGTGGTTTGTCCTCGGTTTCGTGATGCTGCTGCCGTGGTTCCGTCGTCCGCTGCTGCTCGCAGGCCCTGCGCCGATGGGCACCGGCGGTTTGACCGTGGCTGTGATTCTGGCCGGCGTCACTGCCCTGGCCAGCCTGTTCACCCACCCGGGCGAAACCTTCGGCGAACTGGGTCGCGACACCGCCGACACCACCAGCACCGCCCCGCAAATGCCGGACGGCGACTGGCAGGCCTACGGCCGCACCGAATTCGGTGACCGCTACTCGCCACTGAAACAGATCACCCCAGCCAACGTCGGCAAGCTGCAAGAAGCCTGGCGCATCCAGACCGGCGACCTGCCGACTGCCGACGACCCGGTCGAGCTGACCAACGAAAACACCCCGCTCAAAGCCAACGGCATGCTCTACGCCTGCACCGCCCACAGCAAAGTGCTGGCGCTGGACCCGGACACCGGCAAGGAACTGTGGCGCTTCGATCCGCAGATCAAAAGCCCGGAAGGCTTCAAGGGCTTCGCCCACATGACCTGCCGTGGCGTGTCGTACTACGACGAAGCCGCGTACGCCAAGTCTGAAAACGCGGCGTCCACCGTGATCTCCGAGGCCGGCAAAGCCGTCGCCCAGGCCTGCCCGCGTCGCCTCTACCTGCCTACCGCCGATGCCCGCCTGATCGCACTGAACGCCGACACCGGCAAGATCTGCGAAGGCTTCGGCACCAACGGTGTGGTTGACCTGACCCAGGGCATCGGCCCGTTCACCGCTGGCGGTTACTACTCCACCTCTCCTGCCGCGATCACCCGTGATCTGGTGATCATGGGCGGTCACGTCACCGACAACGAATCGACCAACGAGCCGTCCGGCGTGATCCGCGCCTACGACGTGCGCGACGGCCATCTGGTCTGGAACTGGGACAGCAACAACCCGGACGCCACCGAACCCTTGGCCCCGGGCCAGACCTACAGCCGCAACTCGGCCAACATGTGGTCGCTGGCCAGCGTCGATGAAAAACTCGGCATGGTCTATCTGCCATTGGGCAACCAGACGCCTGACCAGTGGGGCGGCGATCGCACCCCCGGTGCCGAGAAATTCAGCGCCGGCCTGGTCGCGCTGGACCTGGCGACCGGCAAGGTGCGCTGGAACTACCAGTTCACCCACCACGACCTGTGGGACATGGACGTCGGCAGCCAGCCAACCCTGCTGGACATGAAAACCGCCGACGGCATCAAGCCTGCGCTGATCGCCCCGACCAAGCAGGGCAGCCTGTACGTCCTCGACCGTCGTGACGGCACGCCGATCATCCCGATCCGCGAGATCCCGGTGCCGCAAGGCGCCGTGAAAGGCGACCACACCGCCCCGACCCAGGCCCGTTCGGACCTGAACCTGCTGGCCCCGGAACTGACCGAAAAAGCCATGTGGGGCGCCAGCCCGTTCGACCAGATGTTGTGCCGCATCCAGTTCAAGGAACTGCGCTACGAAGGCCAATACACGCCTCCGTCGGAACAGGGCAGCCTGATCTACCCGGGTAACGTCGGCGTGTTCAACTGGGGCGGTGTTTCTGTCGACCCGGTTCGCCAGATGCTGTTCACCAGCCCGAACTACATGGCTTTCGTCTCCAAGATGATCCCACGTGCCGACGTACCCGCCGACAGCAAGCGCGAAAGCGAAACTTCCGGCATCCAGAAAAACACCGGTGCGCCGTATGCCGTGACCATGCACCCGTTCATGTCGCCACTGGGCGTACCGTGCCAGGCCCCGGCCTGGGGCTACGTCGCCGGTATCGACCTGACCACCGGCAAAGTCGTCTGGAAACGCAAAAACGGTACCAGCCGCGACAGCTCGCCAATCCCGATCGGCTTCACCCTGGGCGTGCCAAGCATGGGCGGCTCGATCGTCACTGCCGGCGGCGTCGGCTTCCTCAGCGGCACGCTGGACCAGTACCTGCGCGCCTACGACGTGAACACCGGTAAAGAACTGTGGAAATCGCGTCTGCCGGCCGGCGGCCAGGCGACCCCAATGACCTACACCGGCAAGGACGGCAAGCAATACGTCCTGCTCGTGGTGGGTGGTCACGGCTCGCTGGGCACCAAGATGGGTGACTATGTGATTGCCTACAAACTGCCGGAATAAGCTTTAGCGGCGGTAAGGAAAAAGGCGATGCCCTGTGAGGGGTGTCGCCTTTTTTTGTGGACTGCGGTTTCTAAACGAGGTGTTTATGTCCTACAGAAGGGGTGTTTGCGGGGGATGTTTCTGACATGTCGCGTCGGTTGTCGCTCGGAAATGGGGTGGATAGGCTTTGGGGGTCGCTGCAAATTCAGCGAACGGGCGTCGCGGCCCGATAACTGATGCATAATCGCCAACCTCACGGCACCTCGGTGCCTGTTGTTTGTTTCATGGCGGCTGTGCGCGGGATACCTTCCTTGGAGGTATGCCGATTCCTCAGTTATCGGTCCGCGAACCCGCGTACAGCTGCCACCTCAGATTGCGTCGCGGCAATCGAAGGCAGCTCCAATTTCACCAACTGAGTATTCACCATGAAAAAACCAACACCCAATCCCCCCGAATCAAACGACACCTCGCCATACGAATCCCCTGATTCAATGAAACTCCACGACGCCGCCGAACGCGCGCTCGACCACCATTTCAATCCGATTCCAAAAAAATGCCCCGGTCGCCGACCGAGCCAGATGTTCCAGATCTCGCCAGACATGGACGATGAAAGCCTGTTGGCCCATGCCTGTGAGTCCCTGGCTACCGCAAGTGTCATGGCCAGTGATGTAGCGGCTTTTGTCGATACGCCGCAGCGGCATCGGATCCTGGGCATTCAGCAGGTGATCATGCTGGCGGAACTGGCGGTGAATCGGGTGCTGGATAATGTCGAGGTCAGTCGATATCCGGCGTAAATGCTGATGAGGTTTCTGCGGGAGCCAGGCTTGTGGTGAGTCAGTCAGGACGCTGCCCTCACCCTAGCCCTCTCCCGGAGGGAGAGGGGACTGACCGCGTTGTCTGGGAGAGGTACGCCGACGTGAGATACCGAGTCGAACTCAGGTTTTAGAGCCCCAATCGGCTCCCTCCTCTCACCATCACCTTCTCCCTCTGCTCTTCCCTGCTGTTCCCTGCTGTTCCCTGCTGTTCCCTGCTGTTCCCTGCTCTTCCCTGCTCTTCACCACTCAACACGATGAGCGTTAGCTCGAGTACCGCTCTTGACCTGCCGGCCCCATCGGAAGGCTGAGTGGAGGGATTTATCCGGGGGTGGGAGCGCAGCGACCGTTTGGCGAAGCCAAACACATCGAGAGGAGGTGCAGCGAAGCAAACCGTAGGCGATGCCCCCGGATGAATCCCGGAGCGAAGGAACGCCGAGCCACAGCGAGGCGCCGGACGCAGGGGCCCAGACCTTTGGTTCCTTTGGGGCGTTTGCCAAAGGGACTCGCCGTAAGGGCGAAACCGCCAGCGGGCGCACCCGAAGAAACGGATATGTACTCGATAAAACCGCAGCATGGTCGGCACAAAGGCCGCCAAGCTCAAAACCCTGTCAAAACCCTGAACACACAAGCAGAAACATTCACCCCCATTGAAACCACCCAACCCCTGCCCCATCTAACAGCCATACCCAATTGCGCAGGTGCCCCATGAGCGACCAGCAAGAATTCCCCGAAAACCCCGACGACATCACCGAAACCGACGCCGAACACATCGAACACCACGTCCCCGGCAAAGGCCTGGCCCTGCCCGGCCAGAACCTGCCGGACAAGGTCTACATCATCCCGATCCACAACCGCCCGTTCTTCCCGGCCCAGGTCCTGCCGGTTATCGTCAACGAAGAGCCCTGGGCCGAAACCCTTGAACTGGTCAGCAAATCCGAACACCACTCCCTGGCCCTGTTCTTCATGGACACACCCCAGGAAGACCCGCGCCACTTCGACACCAAGGCGTTGCCGCAATACGGCACCCTGGTCAAGGTGCATCACGCCAGCCGCGAAAACGGCAAACTGCAATTCGTCGCGCAGGGCCTGAGCCGCGTACGCATCAAGACCTGGCTCAAACACCATCGCCCGCCGTATCTCGTTGAAGTCGAATACCCGCACCAGCCCACCGAGCCGACCGACGAGGTCAAGGCCTACGGAATGGCGCTGATCAACGCTATCAAGGAACTGCTGCCGCTCAACCCGCTGTACAGCGAAGAGCTGAAGAACTACCTCAACCGCTTCAGCCCCAACGATCCGTCGCCGCTGACCGACTTCGCCGCCGCCCTCACATCGGCGACCGGCAATGAGCTGCAGGAAGTGCTCGACTGCGTGCCGATGCTCAAGCGCATGGAAAAAGTCCTGCCGATGCTGCGCAAGGAAGTCGAAGTCGCGCGTCTGCAAAAAGAAATCTCCGCCGAAGTGAACCGCAAGATCGGCGAGCATCAGCGCGAGTTCTTCCTCAAGGAACAGCTCAAGGTCATCCAGCAAGAGCTGGGCCTGACCAAGGACGACCGCAGCGCCGACCTCGAGCAGTTCGAGCAGCGTCTGGAAGGCAAGGTCCTGCCGACGCAGGTACAAAAGCGCCTCGAAGAAGAAATGAACAAACTGTCGATCCTCGAAACCGGATCGCCGGAGTACGCGGTCACCCGCAACTACCTCGACTGGGCAACCTCGGTACCGTGGGGCGTGTATGGCGAGGACAAACTCGACCTCAAGCACGCGCGCAAGGTGCTGGACAAACACCACGCCGGCCTCGACGACATCAAGGACCGGATTCTCGAATTCCTAGCGGTCGGTGCCTATAAAGGCGAGATCAGTGGCTCCATCGTGCTGCTGGTGGGCCCGCCGGGCGTGGGTAAAACCAGTGTCGGCAAATCCATCGCCGAATCCCTCGGCCGGCCGTTCTACCGCTTCAGCCTCGGCGGCATGCGCGACGAAGCCGAGATCAAGGGCCACCGCCGCACCTACATCGGCGCGCAGCCGGGCAAACTCGTGCAGGCGTTGAAAGACGTCGAAGTGATGAACCCGGTGATCATGCTCGACGAGATCGACAAGATGGGCCAGAGCTACCAGGGCGACCCCGCCTCGGCGCTGCTCGAAACCCTCGACCCGGAACAGAACGTCGAATTCCTCGACCACTATCTGGACCTGCGGATGGACCTGTCGAAAGTCCTGTTCGTCTGCACCGCCAACACCCTGGATTCGATTCCCGGCCCGTTGCTGGACCGGATGGAAGTGATTCGCCTGTCGGGCTACATCACCGAAGAAAAAGTCGCCATCGCCAAGCGTCACCTGTGGCCGAAACTGCTGGAAAAGGCTGGCGTGTCCAAAGGCAGCCTGAGCATCAGCGACACGGCGCTCAAGGCTCTGATCGACGGTTACGCCCGTGAAGCCGGCGTGCGCCAGCTGGAAAAACAGATGGGCAAACTGGTGCGCAAAGCGGTGATGAAGCTGATCGACGACCCGAAAGCGGCGATCAAGATCGGCCCGAAAGACCTCGAAGCGTCCCTCGGCCATCCGGTGTTCCGCAACGAGCAAGTGCTGTCCGGCACTGGCGTGATCACGGGACTTGCCTGGACCAGCATGGGCGGCGCGACACTGCCGATTGAAGCGACGCGGATTCACACGCTCAATCGAGGTTTCAAACTCACCGGGCAACTGGGCGATGTGATGAAGGAGTCGGCGGAGATCGCCTACAGCTACGTCAGCTCGCACCTGAAACAGTTCGGCGGTGACGCGAAATTCTTCGACGAAGCTTTCGTCCACCTGCACGTACCGGAAGGCGCCACACCGAAAGACGGCCCAAGCGCCGGCGTGACCATGGCCAGCGCCCTGCTCTCCCTCGCCCGTAATCAGCCGCCGAAAAAAGGCGTGGCCATGACCGGTGAACTGACGCTGACCGGCCATGTGCTGCCGATTGGCGGGGTGCGCGAGAAGGTGATTGCGGCGCGGCGGCAGAAGATTTTCGAGTTGATTCTGCCGGAACCCAATCGTGGTAACTTCGAGGAACTGCCGGATTACTTGAAGGAAGGCATTACCGTGCACTTCGCCAAGAAGTTTTCGGATGTGGCGAAGGTGCTTTTCTGATTTCTTCTTGAGCTATCGAGGGGGCTGCCATCGCTCCCCCTCACCGTCACACTTTGCCTCATCTTCAGTTATGCTCGCCGTTCGTCGCCAACGCTGGAGCCACTGAATCCATGTCCTACCTTCGCCTGTTTGTCCCCCTGTCCCTCGCCCTGCTGGCCGCCTGCGCCACGCAACCGAAAACCAACGTGACCGTGGAGAAACAAAGCGAATGCCCGGTGCGCCTGACCAACGGGCAAAACCTGATCGTCATGCTCCCGAGCAACCCCACTACCGGCTACCGCTGGGCCATCCAGGATTCGGCCGGTGGCGTATTGCGCGCCCTCAGCCCCGAGGTCTACAGCAATCCGGAGGATGCCGGCGTGGTCGGCGCGGCCGGGCTCTCTACCTGGCGCTTCCAGGCCTTCGCCACCGGCACCGGGCGCCTGCGCCTGACTTCGCAGCAACCGTGGGCGCCGGAAGTGTTGCCGGTGGAAACTTTTGACTGCGCCATTTCGGTGAACTGATCGTGGGCTGGCTGATCCTCGCGCTGATGGGCGCAGTGACCTTTCTCTATGGCCTCAGTACCCATGCGGCGCTGCTGTGTCTGCTGGTCAAACCGTTGCCGGTGTTGGCGTTGCTCGGCTGGCTGCATGACGCGCCACCCAGCGACTATCGCCGCTGGATCAGCCTCGGTCTGATTTTCTCGCTGGTCGGTGATGTACTGCTGGCGTGGCCGGGGGATTTGTTCGTCTTCGGTTTGGGCGCGTTTCTGGTCGCGCATCTGGCGTACCTCAAGGCTTACCTCAGCGATTGCCGGCGCCCGGCATTACTGCCGCTGGTTCTGGCGCTCAGCGTGGGTGCCGTGTTGTTGGGCATTCTGATTTCCAGTGGACTCGGGCCATTGACCGTGCCGGTGATCGTTTACGGAACGGCCATCAGCGCCATGCTCTGGCGCGCTCTCGCCCGCCTCGGCAGCGACGTACCGCAACGTTCGGCACTGCTGGCGGCGGGCGGCGCAGTAGCGTTCGTGTTCTCCGACAGCGTGATCGGCATCAACCGGTTTGTCTCACCGTTCAATGCAGCGCCCTACATCATCATTCTCAGTTACTGGCTGGGGCAGTGGGGGATTGCGGCGTCGGCGTTTTCACAGAGCAAACGTCCGGAGCTTTGAACCAGCGGTTTATCAGACAACCCGCGCATCTGCGCGCCAGTTTGGCTAAAATGCCGGCCTTTTCATCGACACCGCCGGAACCGCCGTGAGCAAAGAACCCGATCGCATTTTCGCCCAGCCGATGGCCCAG
>Ga0207713_1000976_pt1 | contig 25293 bp, 22 predicted proteins | sample KBSS64metaG_FD_184404 | JGI IMG/M metagenome (GOLD analysis project Ga0207713, IMG submission 184404) | Switchgrass rhizosphere microbial communities from Kellogg Biological Station, Michigan, USA - KBS S6-4 metaG (SPAdes) (version 2) | ecosystem: Host-associated > Plants > Roots > Rhizosphere >... | reverse complement strand
TTGATCGTCTCGTAGGGCGTAGCGACGTGCCATTGCAGGGAAATGCAGGAAGGGGCGACAAGCATCGCCTATCTGAGCAATTGATGACAGGCCCTAGTGCAATGCACCACTGCGATTGACCTGGAAATCCTGGAGCATTCTTTTTCGCACCAATTTGGGGCGATTTTCGCTGCGGATGCGCGTGATCGCAAAGCCAAGCCGCTAATGATGCCGGTGCTGCCGCTCGTTCCGCTCGCGGTCCTTGCGCCAGTGATCAACGTGCTTGCTGCGCCTAGTACAGGCCGCGTTGCTGCGGAATGGCGTGGCACGGGGGCATCCGTGCGGGCGGGAGGTGCGGTCTTCAGCCCTTCCATGCCTTCCTCCTTGAGACGCTCACGTGGCATGCGCGGCATCCTCCACCCGCAGCCCTGAGCACGGATGCGGGCCACGGGCAAGGCTCGACTGCGACGGCTCAGACGAGCATGCCATGCAGGCTCATCCGTTGCTCTTGGGGCCGGGTTGGCGTCGTAGCACCGGCCTTCTTGAGACGCCCGGGATGAACAGTCCGCTGAAATCGCAGCTAGAGCGGCGCCGGCAGCGTGTCGCACTTGTATAGTCGTGGCCCCCCGATTCGCCCCCCCATTTGTTGACAAGGGCATCGCCGCTGCCACCCCATCCTGCCGCGCGCTGGCGCGCTGCGGCGGTTTCCCTATGAGTTTCCCCATGACCGACCGCCCCCGCATCCCCGCCCACGCCGTCCAGCCCAACCTGTCGCCGCTGCCGCGGATCCGCAATGTCATCGCCGTCGGCTCCGGCAAGGGCGGGGTGGGCAAGTCCACCACCGCGGTGAACCTGGCGCTGGCCCTGCAGCGCCAGGGCGCGCGGGTCGGGGTGCTGGATGCCGACGTCTATGGCCCCAGCGTGCCGGCCATGCTCGGCTTAAGCGGGCGCCCGGACAGCCCCGACAACAAGTCGATCGAGCCGATGCGCGCATTCGGCATCGAGGCGATGTCGATCGGGCTGCTGGTGGACCAGGACACGCCGATGATCTGGCGCGGACCGATGGCGACCTCGGCGCTGACCCAGTTGTTCACCGATACGCTGTGGGACGACCTGGACTACCTGCTGATCGACCTGCCGCCAGGCACCGGCGACATCCAGCTGACCCTGGCGCAGAAGATCCCGGTGGCCGGCGCGGTGATCGTCACCACCCCGCAGGACATCGCCACGCTGGATGCGAAGAAGGCGCTGAAGATGTTCGAGAAGGTCGAGGTGCCGGTGCTGGGCATCGTCGAGAACATGGCCGTGCACACCTGCAGCCAGTGCGGCCACGTCGAGCATCTGTTCGGCGAAGGCGGCGGCCAGCGCATGGCGCAGCAGTACGGGGTGCCGTTGCTGGGCTCGCTGCCGCTGGCGATCGCGATCCGCGAGCAGGGCGACGCCGGCACCCCGATCGTCGCCGCGGCCCCGGACTCGGCCGCGGCGCAGGCCTATCTGGCGACCGCGCAGCGCCTGGCCGAGGAACTGCGCAAGCGGCCGCGCGCGGCGATCCCGATTTCCTCCGCGCTGCTCTGAGCGGGGCGCCACTGCGCGAACGCGCCGCGACCGGCTAGAATCGCCGGTCATCGCGGCCCGCCCCGGCGTCGGTCGCGCTCCCGGCGGGCGGGTGTTCCGGTCCGCCGCCACAGGCACCAGGACGACCCATGAGCATCAAGAGCGACCGCTGGATCCGCCGCATGTCCGAGCAGCACGGCATGATCGCGCCCTACGAACCGGGCCAGGTGAAGCAGGTCAACGGCGAGCGCATCGTCAGCTACGGCACCTCCAGCTACGGCTACGACGTGCGCTGCTCGCGCGAGTTCAAGGTGTTCACCAACATCAACTCGACCATCGTCGACCCCAAGCACTTCGACCCGAAGAGCTTCGTGGACATCGAGGCCGACGAGTGCATCATCCCGCCCAACAGCTTCGCCCTGGCGCGCACGGTGGAGTTCTTCCGCATCCCGCGCGACACCCTGGTGGTGTGCCTGGGCAAGAGCACCTACGCGCGCTGCGGCATCATCGTCAACGTGACCCCGCTGGAGCCGGAATGGGAAGGCCACGTCACCCTGGAGTTCAGCAACACCACGCCGCTGCCGGCGCGCATCTACGCCAACGAAGGCGTGGCGCAGATGCTGTTCTTCCAGTCCGACGCCGACGACGTCTGCGAGACCAGCTACAAGGACCGCGGCGGCAAGTACCAGGGCCAGACCGGCGTCACTCTGCCCAAGACCTGATCACCCCCGAAAGCACAAGGAGCGCGCAATGAACCATCCCAATCCCTACCAGGCCCCGGAAGCACCGCTGGCGGCGCCGCCGTTGGCGGTGGACGGCAGCCATGTCCTGGCCGGACGCGGCGAGCGCCTGGCGGCGGCGCTGATCGATGGCCTGATCGCGCTGGTCTTCGCGGCGCCGATTTTCGTGTTCACCGGGTACTTGAGCGTGATCATGGATGCGGCGCGCGGCGGTGGGCAGGTCCCGTTCCTGACCACCCTTGCTTATGCGGCGGCGGGCTTCGCGCTGTTCGTGGCGGTGCAGGCCTATCCGCTGGCCAAGACCGGGCAGACCTGGGGCAAGAAGGTCATGTCGATCCGTATCGTCGGTCTGGATGGTGCGCAGCCATCGCTGTGGCACCTGATCTCGAAGCGCTACCTGCCGACCCATTTGATCTCGATCGTGCCGGTGGTGGGCGGTTTCTACGGGGCGGTCGATGCGCTGTTCATCTTCCGCAAGGACCAGCGCTGCCTGCACGACCTCATCGCCGGCACCCAGGTGGTCAACGCCCGCCGTTGAACGCGGGTAACGGCGCGACCCCATCAGCCCGGGCGAGATCCCGACCCGGCGCTTGAGACCGATCGCATGGCGCAAGCGGCGGGCGGCAGAAGGGGACCGGATCCAATCCCGAATCCCGACTCCCCAACCCCGGCACCCCCTACTTGCCGCGCCCGAACAGCATGCCGACGCCGACCGCCACCAGGATCGCCGGCCACCACGTGGCGATCAGCCGGCCCAGGCTGAGATTGGTCCAGCCGAGGTTGTTGGCCAGGAACACCAGGCCGATCACGATCAGCACGATGGCGGCGATCACATTGGATTTCATGGAGGCGCGGGTTCCGCTGAAAGGGCGCCTATCGTAGCCGCTGTCGCCACGCCGCAACACGGGTCTGCAGGACGGCGGCGTCCAGCCGCTGCGCCGCGCCGCTGCCCCACACCGGGCCGGGCCAGGCCGCATCGCCCGCGTGGCGGCCGATCAGATGCACGTGCAACTGCCGCACGATGTTGCCCAACGCGCCGAGGTTGAGTTTCTGCACGCCCGGTTCGACGCGCAGCAGTTGCGAGACCTGGTTGATCTCGGCCAGCAATAGGCGCTGCTGCGCGCCGTCCAGGTCGATCCATTCGCTGGCGCCGGCCACGCGCGGCACCAGCAGCAGCCACGGGAAGCGCGCATCGTCCATCAGCCGGACCTGCGACAGCGGGCCGTCGGCGACGAACGCACTGTCGGCCTGCAGCCGCGGATCGAGCACGAACCCGGACATCGGCGGCGCTCAGCGCAGGTGTTCGGCGAGGAAGGCGAGACTGCGCTGGCGCGCGCTGTCGGCGCTGTCGGCGTCGTGGTGGTTCGGATCGACGTGGCGGTCGAATCCGTGCCCGGCCGGATACACGAAGGTCTGCATCTGCGGCAGCTTCTCGCGATGCTGCTGCACCGCCTCCGGCGGAATGCTGCTGTCCTGCGCGCCGAAGTGGAACAGCACCGGCGCCTTGGGCGTCTCGTCGAGGAACTGGGTGTTGCGCCCGCCGTAATAGCTCACCGACGGCAGGCCCAGCCGCAGCGCCGCCAGCAGCGCCACGCTGCCGCCCCAGCAGTAGCCGAGGGTGCCGACCTTGCCGGCCGGCGCCAGCGCCTGCGCCGCGGCCTGCACCACGTCCAGCGCCTTGTCCAAGCCGAGCGCGCCGACCAGGTCCAGGCCCTTGCGCACGCCGTCCTGGTCGTACTCCAGTTGCACGTCCTTTTCCACCAGGTCGAACAGGCCCGGGGCGAGCACCTCGTAGCCTTGCGTGGCGTAGAAGTCGGCGACCTCGCGGACGTAGGCATTGACGCCGAAGATCTCCTGGATGATCACCAGGCCGCCGCGCGGGGCGCCTTCGGGCAGGGCATGCCAGGCGGTGACCTGGCCGTGCGCGGTATCGAGAGTGGTCCAGTGGCCCATGGAGGAATTCCTGCAGGAGGGGGAGGCGCCGATTATCCACGTTGGCTGCGAAGGCCGGTTAACACGGGCTGGCGGTAGGCACGAGCGTGGCATGCGGGATGGGAAGCGATTCCGTGTCGCGGCCATGGCATGCGGAAGCCGCGGCTGCGCGCGATCCGCTGCCTGGGAGCGCATCCGGCATCACGCGGCCGACGCCACCGATGCGGCCATGGCCGCTGCCGCGGCGGACCGGCAGCGGTCGCGCCGATGCGACGGCTCAGCCGTCGGCGTAGTCCACCGACACCACCACGAAACTGTGGCGGCCGCCGGGCAGCTGCGCCTCGACCTCGTCGTCGACGCGCTTCTTCAACAGCGCCCGCGCCAGCGGCGAATCGATGCTGATCCAGCCACGCCCGGCATCGGTCTCGTCCGGGCCGACGATGCGATAGCGCACCAACTCGCCGCTGTCGGCGTCCTCCAGCTCGACCCGCGCGCCGAAGAACACGGCCTGCGGATCGGACGGCGCGGTGTCGACCACGCGCAACGCTTCCAGGCGCTTGCTGAGATAGCGCACGCGGCGGTCGATCTCGCCCAACTGCTTCTTGCGGTAGGTGTACTCGGCGTTCTCCGAGCGATCGCCCTCGGCCGCGGCCGCCGCCAGCGCCTTGACCACGTCCGGGCGGCGCACGCGCCACAGCTCGTCCAGCTCGGCCTTGAGCCGGGCGTGGCCTTCGGCGGTGATCAGGGCGGTACTCTTCTCGGCAGGGGGGCGCCAGCGGCTCATCGGGGTGTCGTGCGGCGGAACGGGTGGCGATGCTAGCGCGTGCGCGCGGCTTGCGCACCGCCGGGCGATGGCCGAAGCTGGCGCCGCCACCACATGGACGTCGCGCGATGTTGATCCTGCCGCTGCACAAGCCGCTGTCGCGGGAGAATTTTCCGTTGGTCACGCTGCTGCTGGTGCTGCTCAACGCGGCGATCTATGTCGGTTGGCAGCGCCAGGATGCCGTGCCGTTGCAGCAGGCGCAGCGTTACTACCTCGATTCCGGCCTCGGCAGCGTCGAGGTGCCGGCCTACGCACACTACCTGCAGCGCAGCGGACAGCGGGACGCGCTGGCGGCGTTCGAACGGATACCGGAGGGCCGGCAGGCGGCATTCGTCGGCACGGCCACCGTGAACGATGTGCGCTTCGCACGCGCGCTGCGCAGCGGCGAGGCGTTCGAGGACCCGGACGCGCAGCAGGCCTGGGCGCCGCTGCGCGCGCGCTACGACGCGCTGCTGGAGCGCGTGTTCACCCTGCGCCATCTGCAGCGCAGTTCCGAATGGTCGCCGGCGCGGATGCTGTCGGCGACGTTCCTGCACGGCGACGCGCTGCATCTGTTCGGCAACATGCTGTTCCTGGTGGTGCTCGGGACCCTGCTGGAAGGGGCGATCGGGGGCTGGCGGTTCCTGCTGGTCTATCTGCTCGGCGGCTTCGGCGCCAGCGCGGTCAGCCTGTGGTGGCGCTGGGGCGAGGCCGGCGGCGGACTGGGCGCGTCCGGCGCCATCGCCGCGCTGATGGGCGCGTTCTGCGTGGTCTGGGGGCGGCGGCCGGTGCGCTTCTTCTACTGGTTCGCGGTGGTGTTCGACTACGTGCGCGGCCCGGCGATCGCCTTGCTGCCGGCGTGGCTGGGCTGGGAGCTGTACAACCTGCTGGCCAATGGCGACGCCGGGATCGGCTTCGATGCGCATGCCGGCGGCCTGGTGGTCGGCGCCTCGCTCGGCGCGGTGCTGGTGGCCACCGGGCAGACCCGCGAGGACTTCATGCGCGAGCAACCCGCGGGCGCCGCGGACGATCGCTGGGAGCGGGCGCAACGGCATCTGGGCCGGCTGGAGAACCGCGAGGCCGCCGCATTGCTGGACCAGCTCGCCGCCGAGCAGCCACGGCGCTTCGACGTGGCGCAGGCGCGTTATCGGGTGGCGCGCAATGCCGGCGATGCGCGCGCGGCGCAGGCGCGCGCGATCGAGCTGCTGCGCCTGCCGACGGCCACCGCGCAGGAAGCGCAGGCGCAGGCGGCGGTCCTGGGCGACTGCGTTGCCGGCGGCATCGCCGTGGACGCGGCGACGCGGAGCCTGCTGTTCGACCGCTGGCTGGCGCAGGGCCTGTTGCGCGACGCCGAAGTCCTGCTCGCGATCGATGCCGCGGCATCGCCGCGCGCCGAGCAGGCGCAGCACTGGTTCCGGCTGGCGCTGGGCCACGGCGAGCGCCAGTCCGCCTCCGAACGCCAGCGCCTGCTGCAGACGGTGATCGAGCGCTACCCGGATCTGCCGCAGGCGGACAAGGCGCGTTTCCTGCTCGACAACGCCTGAGCGCCCGTGTCGGGCGTGATGCTGCCGACCTCGGCTGGCGTCAGACCGGCGCGATCGTCAGCGCCTTCAGCGCCGCCTGCAGCTTGCCGCGCTGGGTCTCGTCCTCGCAGCGCGCGAGCGCGTCCTGCAGCAGCGTGCGCGCCTGCGCGTCGTCGCTGAAGCGTTCGGCCGCCAGCAGCGCGGCGTTGAGCGACCACGCGCCGAATGCGTCCGCCCTGGGCCAGGCGCGCAGCGCGGCGCGCAGGGTGTCCAGGGACAGTTTGAACTGCCCGGACAGTTGCGCGCGCTCGGCCAGCATCGTCGCCTGCTCGGGCAGCAGCGGGACGAAGTCGGGGTCGCTGTCGAGCGCTTCGCGCAGCAGCGCCAGCGCTCGCCGTTCCTGCTTTTCCTGCAGCAGGCGGTTGATGTACTGGCGGGTGTGCTCGCGCAGGTCGTCGGCGCGCCCGTTGCCGCGCAACAGGCGCTGGTATAGCTCGTGCACCGCCAGGCTCACCGCGCGGGTGCGCACCTCGCCACGCAGCAGCTGCAGCGCGTCGGTGGTGTGGCCGTCGCGCACCAGTTGCTCGGCCTCGTCGAGCGAGCGCTGGTCCGGGTCGTGGCGGCGGGGGCCGTCGTCGATGCTGGCGGGGTCGTAGCCCAGCGCCTCGTGGTACTGGTAGACCAGATAGCCCATCAGGTGGAAGGTGGCGAACAGCCCCCAGATCATCACCACGCCGACCGCCAGGTCGCTCAGCACCGGCGGCAGATAGCGCTCCAGCCGCTCGGCGGCGCCCGTCGCGCTGGCCTGGATCACGAACAGCAGGCCGAACGCGGCCAGATACGGCCAGCCGATGCGCAGCGCCAGGCTGATCGACACGGCCGGATTGAGCGCCCGCCGCAAGCTGCCGTCCATGGCCAGCGAAATCAGCATGCCGGGCTGCAGCAGGACCAGGGCCAGGGCCAGCAGCACGGCGGCGAGCTTGCCGGCCAGCACGGCGACCACGACCACCAGCGCGGCGAGCACGATGATCATCGCCAGCAAGCGCAGGACCACGCCGTCGCCGATGTCGAAGCCGCGCTCCGGCGCGTCCATGTAGCCGTCGGCGGTATGCCGCAGGATCTCGAAGGCGTACTTGTAGATCGCCAGGGCGGTGACGATGGCGAGGATCCAGCCGATGCCCGGCAGCATCCCCAGCAGGCGGCACAGGGACAGCGCGATCAGCGCGAACAGCGCGCCGCCGCGCAGCGGATACAGCGCGATGGCCCGGGTGCGGGTCCAGAAAGGTGCGGGTGTGTTGCGGTGCGCGCGGCTTGCGCCGGCACGACGACGGTCTTCCATGACGCCCCCTGCGTTCAATGTGTGCCGATTGTGGGGGGCTGCGCCTCGCGCGCGCAAGCGGCCGGCGCTTGCAGCGGTAATGGAGAGAGACCTGGCGGCATCGTGCGCGGGCGATAGACTTCCTGCTGCCGCGCGGCGTGGTGATGCCTGCGGTCAGTGCCGGCCGCTGCGGCGACGGCCGCGTCGTCGCAGCGGCGGTCGGCCCGGCACCGGTGGATGCCAGCGCAGCGCGGTGCATTCGGCGATACTTCGGTGCCGCTTTATCGCGAAGTTCCGATCGCGTGCCTCCCGTTGCCTTCAGTCCCGATCGAAGCTTAACTCGCGGCGATAGGTCGCGCCCTCGGAGCGCGATGGGTCTGGAGGAAACAACGACATGTAGCCTGCCGCGATCGCGCGATCCTGCATCAAGGCACCGACGCCCTCAGCCGATTCGATGTGCACCTTGGTGACGGTGCCGCGCTTGTCGATAGCCATGATCCATACCAGGCGCCCAACGAATTTGTTTGGGTCGAAGGTGGTGTCGTAGTTAGGGCGGCCCAGGACATATGGCGTCAAGGACGGTGCGTAGAAGGCGGCCGCCTCCAGGCTCCTTGCCACCTCGATTTGCCTGGCCGCGGCCAGTTTATCGTTTATGTAGATGTTGAACGTCCATTCTCCTGGTTTGCCAGTCGTCCCTAGCTCGGCGTCGTAGCACCGCTTGGCGCCGCGGAATTCGTCGTGGTCTTGTCGGGAGACGAGCTTGCCGGCCGCGTCCACCGCGTCGATGCGCAAGGATGTAATGCCGCCGGGCGGCGGATTGATGGCGGCCACGCAAACCTGATGGTCCCTGTTTCCCAGCAGGAAGCCCCGGGTTTCCTGGCGCGCAAGCGAATCGGGCGATGGGCGCGACCACAGGAACTCCAAGTAGGCGCTGGAATCAGGGGGGGGGGCGGCAAACAGTGCGCTGGCCTGAAAGAGAAGGCAGATAGCAAGAAAAATTTGTTGCAGGGGTTTCATGTCCATTGCCACCCTGAGTGCTGGATGTTGAGTCGGTTGTGATTGGAGTGCCACTTCTGGCCGCGAAGCGACCGGAAGTGGCGCCCTGGTCTGGCTAGAGCGAATCGTGGCCGGTCAGGGCTTGCTTCATCTTAGCCCTGGGGCAAGCTCGGGGTGCTGCCAATGCCATCTTTTATCGGCGTGCACTTGTTCTGATCCGCCCAGGCATCGGTAGTGCCTGCTCCGCCGCCGACGAGCTGCGCCTCTTCGCGCGACAGCAACTGACCGAGGACACGGCCATTCGACTCGGTGGAAAGGTCCTTATCGTTCTTCTTCGCAAACATGTACTTCTCCTTGGTTATGTGCGGAAACTACCGCACGGTCTCGCGTGGCGTCGCCACACGACTGTTGTCCGGCACGCGCGGCACGATCGGCGCCCGCCGGAAATTCGGGATGGATGCGGCGTGGCTCACTTGTGTCTACTCAAAACCCCCGCCTGCTCCGCCATTGCGCAGACTCCCTTCAGCGAGAGCGGGGCAGGGGGCGGCTCGTACTCGAAATCCGCATCGGCGCTCTCGATGAACTGGCAAAACGCATCAAGCAGCGGGAGTTGCTCGCACCACGACTCGATGAACAGGAATTGCCCGGCCTCGTTCACTTCCATGAAGATCCACTGGTCGCAGTCATCGACGATGAAGTCGAAGCCGCCACTGACGATGCCGAGTCGTCGCATCATGTCTCTGCAACCGGCGTACACGTGCGTCGGCAGCACCACAGGCTGGCAGGATGCGATGGTGTCCTGATCGATACGCCAGTCCAGATCGCCCGCCCTCAAACTGGAAGACTCGATCTTCACTCCGGCATAGAAGGCGCCGAAGAACTGCACCCGGACTTCGTAGGACTTGCGCACCTTCTGCTGGAAGATGCCGGGAGTGGCCTGCAGGATCGGATCGGCGGGGAGGTGTTCGAGCGTGACTTCGGCCGTATACGTCTTGCGCGTCCGACCTTCCTCCGTCCAGATGTGGCCGCTCAATGGCTTGTAGATGCAGGCTTCTCCCCGCGAAAGAAACGCCCGGATGTCCTTCGGGTCGTTGCTGACGAGGGTGCGAGGCAGGGTCATTCCTACCGCTTTGGCCACCATCAACTGGGTCGTCTTGACATCGCAGGCAGCCGACGCGCGTGTGCTGTTGATCCAGAACGCATGGTCGAACAGCCGCGCATGCGCCGTATCGGCGATCTGCAATTCATCGGTCACGAAATCGACGTCGCGCCGATCGATGAAGGAAGGCGCCACCGGCGTCGCGTGTCTGCGAAACCAGACGACGTCGACCTGGGACGGTGTGAATGCCGCCTCGTCCACCGAGAACCGGATGCCGACCTGGTCGTCCATGAAGGACACGCTGCCCGTGATGCGCTCCGGATAGTCCTGCCCGATCCAGCGAATGACCCGGTGTCCGCGCAGGCCCAGGGCGTGTGCGACGACGGTCGCATGGAAGTCGTTGCGGACGGTGTGAATCAATACATTCCTGGTCGCCCGTCCAGGGGCGACACCGGCGCTGCCATCGCGTTCGCTGGCTTCCGGTCTCGTACCGCCGCTTGCATCCTCTGCGCGCATGGGTCACCCCACTCCTTGTCAAATAGCGAAATCTTCCGTTTTGAATTGCCGCTGGGATTGCCTGGGCAGGGGCCCAAGCAAGCGGCGTCGCGACAAAAGCTCCGCGAAACGGATGCCGCGACGGCCCAGCAACAGTTCTGTTTGCGCTTGTACGGTTCTGCGTCGTCGCCCACGCCGGTCGCCTCGGTGCCGCTTCGGTGCCGGGCAGCGGTACCCCACGACTCGGAGTGCCGGCCAGACGCCTGGACGCGATGTCGTCGCCGCGTTCGTCATGCATTGCGCGCCCCCGCAAGCTGTTCCATGTCGACGACGCGATCGGCGCTGGCAATGGTCTCGGGGCGATGCGCGAACATGATGCGGGTCATGCGCATGCCGCAGACCGCCCGGTTGATGGTCTGCTCGGTCTTGACGTCCAGGTGACTGGTTGCCTCATCCAGCACCAGGATCCTCGGCTGGCGGTACAGCGCGCGCGCCAGAATCAGGCGTTGCCGCTGCCCGCCGGACAGGGCGGCGCCCATGTCGCCGATCAACGACTCGTATCCCATCGGCATCGCCATGACGTCGCGGTGGATATCGGCCAGCGTCGCGGCGGCCACGATCGCGTCCATCTGCGCCGCATCGTCGAAGAGCGCGATGTTGGCGGCGACGCTGCCCGCGAACAGCGAGTCGTCCTGCATGACCACCCCCAGCAGGCGGCGGTAGTTGTCCAGGCCGAATCGCCGGATGTCGATCCCGTCGATCTCGATGCAGCCTTCGCTGGGTTCGAGCAAGCCCACCAGGAGCTTGGCCAGCGTGCTCTTTCCGTAGCCGCTGGGTCCGACGACCGCCACCGACTCGCCTGCACGCAATTCCAGGTTCAGATCGCGGAACAGCCACGGGTCTCCCTGCGAGTAGCGGAAGCCCAGTCCCTTCACCGTGATCCGCGCGTCCGGCTCCGGGCCGCTGTAGCTGCTCTGCGTGTGTTTTTCCGGCGCCGCCAGCGCCACGTCCGAAATGCGTTCGGCGTGCAGGCGCAACATGCGGAAATCGACGATCTTGTCGATCAGGCTGTTGGCCTTGGTCGCGAACTGGTCCGCGTAGGCGAGATAGGCGACCAGCATGCCGACCGAGAATTGTCCCTTCAGGGCCAGGTAGGCGCCCAGCGACAGCAGCAGCACCCGCTGGATCGAGAAGACGCTGCGGTTGAGCACGCCGAAGATCAGGGTGATTCGCTGCGCCTGCATTTCCCTCTGGTTGGCGGCCAAGGTGGCGTTGGCCAGGCGCGCGCGCCGCTGGCTCTGCTTGTTGGCGAGCTTGATGGCTTGCACGCCCCGCACCGACTCCATCAGTTCGCTCTGTTGCCGCGCCCAATAGACCAGTTGCTCCTCGTTGAGTCGCCACAGCTTGCGATACATGATCCAGCGCATCGCCACGTAGGTCATCACGGCCGCCAGCACCAGGAGCGTGAGTTCGGCGCTGTACAGGAACAGGACGGCCAGGGCCAGGGCGCCCATGACGCCATCGAGCACGGCCTCGATGAAGCTGCCGGTCAGCGTGTTCTGTATCGCATGGATGGAGGAAAAGCGCGAAAGCAGGTCGCCCATCTGCCGCTTTTCGAAGAAGTCCATGGGCAGCTTCAGCAGATGGCTGAAGAGATTGCCGATCCACTGCGTGTTCAAGGTCGCGCCGAGCCAACTGATGATCCAGGCGCGGGCGATGCTCAGGCCGGCGGAGAGCACGACGATCGCAAGGAAGCCGAATGTCATCAGCAACAGCAGGCTGCGATCCGCCGACAGCATGACCTGGTCCAGGGTCCACTGCATCTGGAACGGAAGGATGAGCGTCAGCAGCTCGATCGCCAATGCCAGCCCCAGAACCTGCACGAGCACTTTCGGCAAACCCACCAAGCGGCCGGTGAGCGCTTGCAGCGGGATGTGTTGCCGCTCGCGCACGATGGTGAAGTCGTGCCCCGGGGTCAGTTCGAGCAGGATGCCGGTGAAGTGCTTGCCCGCTTCCTTGATGGGCACGAAGCGTCGGCCATGCGCCGGATCATGGATGTCCAGCCCGCGGCGGGAGACGCGCTTGAGAACCACGAAGTGATTCAAGTCCCAATGCAGGATGCATGGCAGTTGGGCCTGCGGCAGGTCCTCCAGTTCCACCCGCAGCGGGCGCGACTCGAAGCCGAGCGCATCGGCGATCTCGATGAGCCTGGCCAGGTGGACGCCTTGCATCGATGTGCTGAAGCGGTGCCTGAGGCTGACCAGGTCCACTTCATGTCCGTGGAAGCAGCCGATCATCGCCAGGCAGGCCAGCCCGCACTCGGCGGTTTCGGTCTGCAGCACCAGCGGCAGTGCGCGCCGCTGGTTCCAGCTCGGCAGAGCCGCGGCCTCCATCATCGGGCTGCGCCCCGGTCCGCGATCCGATCGCCGTGCACGCCGGGAGCGAATTCGTACAGCGGCTCGAACAGCCATTCGATCAGGCGGCGCCGATCCAGCAGGACGCTCGCCTCCAGGGTCATGCCGGGCTTGAGCGGCTCCTTGCGTCCGTACGCGTCGACCTGCTGATGGTCCAGCGCCACCTCCACGCGGTAGCGCGGTTCGGCGATTTGCTGGCCCAGCAGGGCGCTGATCTCGCTGGGTGAGGTGGCGCTGCGCGACACCGATTCTATGCGGCCCAGGTACTGGCCGAATTTCTGATAGGGAAAGGCGCGGTACCGGATCAGCACGGGTTTGCCCGGGCGCACGAAGCCAATGGCCTGCGAGGGCATCCACAGCTCGGCCCGCAGCGTGGTGTCGGCCGCAAGCACGGTCAACAGCGATTGCTGTTCCTTGATGGCCTGGCCTGGGTGGATCAGCACGTTCGCGACGATGCCGTCGGCGGAGGCGCGAACCAGGGCCGAGCTCTGCGCGGCATTGCTCGCCATCGACTGCCTGACGTCGGCGAGCTGGCGCTCGGTCTCGTTGCGCTGGCGCGCAGCGGAGGAGGGCAGTTGGGTCAGCTCTGCGCTCACTTGCTCCGCTTGCTGCTTCAACTGCAGCACCTGGCTCTTCAGGTCGTTGAGCTGAGACAGGTTCTGCAGCGCGATGTCCCGTTGCTGCGCCAGCTGCACCTTGCTGATGATTCCGTCTTCCGCCACGCCGGACCATTGCTTGTACAGCGCCATGGAGTTGTCCGCGCGTTGCTGCTGCAGCTCGGTCTGCGTCTGCTTCTGGGCGACCTGCTCGCGCAGCATCTCCAGTTGCACCCGTAGATCCCGCTGCTGTTGCTGCGAGATGCGTTGCTGTTCGGCAAGGTCCGAATGCAGGCGGCTTTGCTTGACGTCGAGCTGGTCCGCGATGCGTTGCTGCGTGTCGCCCAGCAGCGCGCTTTCCTGCTTGAGCGAGATCTCGATGAGCGGCTGCCCGGCGTGCACGCGTTCGCCTTCGCGCACCAGCACGCGTCCGATCACGCCAGCGGCGGGCGTGGTCTGCACCAGCAGCCCGGTGCTGGGCACCAGTGTTCCTTCGATCGTCTGGCGGCGCGTGTAGTGACCGAAGAACAGAAACGCGAAAATCGCGACGATGGTCGCTGCGCCGATGCCAAAGAACACCCAGCCCAATCGCGGGGCCTGGAAAAATATATTCCCCAGTAGTCCGCTGCGTTGCGACTCTACGGCTTCCTTGCGGAACAAATCGTCCGACATCCTTTTCTCGACTGTAACGAAACCAATCCTGGTGAATTAAGCGTCTTCCGTCTTGCCCAAATAGACTAATTCAGGCGCTGTCGTTCTAACAGTCGGAGTTGGGTGCGTCAAGCGGGGCGTGCCGGTAAGGCGATTGCGTTCAGTCCAGCCACAGACTTCGAACAATGCGCATTTGCTCGAGATCGCGCGCCGGCCGGCGTTCGAGGCGATTTTCATCGAGGGCATGACGTGCTGGCCGCAGCGGTACGCGACCCCAGTGTCGACCGCTGATCTTGCAATGCAGCAAACGAAATGGAGCGCGAGGAAAACCCGCAGATCAACGAGGGGCGCGCATGACGCGGACTGGAACGGTCGCGCTCCGCGCGTGATAGACCTCCGTCGCGCCGCTCCCGCAGCAAGCACCGCATCGTGGACGCATCCGCGCAGGCGCCACGCAGACCGTAGTTCGATTCGCCGCGCTCAGCGCTTGCCGCCGAAGATGCTGCCGAAGATGCCGCGGACGATCTGCTGGCCGATGCGGTTGCCGATGGTGCGCGAGGTCTGCTTGGCCATGGTTTCCAGCATGCCCTGGCGGCGCTTGGTGCCGAACACCGCGTCCTTAACCGCCTGGCCGAAGCCGCTGTCCTGCGCCTCGTCCTGCTCGCGGGTGCGCGCCGCCGGCGCGGCGGCGCTGCCGGCCGCCTGTTCGACCCGGCGCGCGAGCAGCTCCGCCGCCGATTCGCGGTTGACCGCGGTGTCGTAGCGATGGCCGACCACGCTGCCGGCGCGCACCTGCGCGCGCTCGGCCGCGGCGATTGCGCCCATGCGGCAGCGCGGCGGCGCGATCAGGGTCTGCTGCACCGGCGCCGGCACGCCCTTGTCCTGCAGCGTGGACACAAGCGCTTCGCCGGTGCCGAGCTGGGCGATGGCCTTGGCCACGTCTAGCTTGGGGTTGGCGACGAAGGTCTCGGCCGCGGTGCGCACCGCCTTCTGGTCGCGCGGGGTGTAGGCGCGCAGCGCGTGCTGCACGCGGTTGCCGAGCTGGCCGAGGATGTTGTCCGGCACGTCGTCGGGGAACTGCGAACAGAAGTACACGCCCACGCCCTTGGAGCGGATCAGCCGCACCACCTGCTCGATGCGCTGCACCAGCGCCGGCGGCGCGTCGTCGAACAGCAGGTGCGCCTCGTCGAACACGAACACCAGCTTGGGTTTGTCCAGGTCGCCCACTTCCGGCAGCCGCTCGAACAGTTCCGACAGCAGCCACAGCAGGAAGGTGGAATACAGGCGCGGCTTGAGCACCAGTTGCGCGGCGGCGAGGATGCCGATCACGCCGCGGCCGTCGTTGCCCACCCGCATCACGTCGGCCAGGTCCAGCGCCGGCTCGCCGAAGAAGCCTTCGCCGCCGTCCTGCGCCAGGCGCAGCAGCGCGCGCTGGATCGCCGCCACCGACGGTGCGCTGACCAGTCCGTATTCGGTGGAGATGTCCTTGCGTTCCTCGGCGACCAGCGCCAGCAGCGCGCGCAGGTCGTCCAGATCGAGCAGCAGCAGGCCGCGGTCGTCGGCCAGCTTGAACACGATGTCGAGCACGCCGGCCTGGGTGTCGTTGAGTTCCAGGATCCGCGCCAGCAGGGTCGGCCCCATTTCGCTGACGGTGGTGCGCACCGGATGCCCGAGCTGGCCGTACAGGTCCCAGAACACCACCGGGTTGGCGGCCGGGGCGTAGTCGGCCACGCCGATGTCCTTGGCGCGCTGCAGCACTTTTTCGCTGCCGTCGCCGGCGACCGCCAGTCCGGCCACGTCGCCCTTCACGTCGGCCATGAACACCGGCACGCCGATCCGCGAGAAACCTTCTGCCAGGGTCATCAGGGTCACGGTCTTGCCGGTGCCGGTGGCCCCGGCGACCAGCCCATGGCGATTGCCCAGCCGCGGCTGCAGCAGCACCGCGATGTCGTCGGTCACGCCTTTGCCCAGCAGGATCGGATCCATGAACAGCTCCGCGGTGAGGTGGGCGGATTCTAGGCGTTCGCGCCGGCGCCCGCTCGTCGCCCGGGCCGCCCGCGGCGATGAATGGATGCCCCGCCGGGGGGCTGGTGGCGCACGCCCGACCTTGCCGCGATGCGACGGCGGCGGCTACCCTGCGGCCTTTCCGTCGTCGCGTCCGCTCATGCTCCCTTCGTTCCGTATCACCCATGGATGGCCCGCCGTGGCTGCCTTGGCGCTGGCCTGCGCCGCGCCCACCGCCCACGCCGAACGCGTCTCCGCCCGCGACAAGGCCGCCATCGCCGTGCTCGACCAGCGCCTGGCGGCGGCCGAGAAGCGCTACAACGACGCCATGGTGCTGGTCGGCAACAGCGACCCCAAGGGCAGCCAGGAGAGCGACGCGGCGCTGGAGGACATCGAGGACGTGGTCGACGCCTGCATCAAGCAGCGCGGTTGCCAGGTCGGCACCTACCTGGGCGCGTACAAGCGCCTGCTCAAGGCCAAGGCCGATGCGCAGGGCGCCGCGACCGATGCGGATGCGGTGGACGATGGCGCCGCGCCATTGCAGGCCGATCCCGACCACATCAGCCCGCTGGCCGCGGACGTGCCGGAGGCCGCGCGCGCGGCCAGCCTGCTCAACGACCAGCGCCACGCCTTCGATGCCATGGTCGAGTACAACCCGGCGGTGCAGGCCGGCATCCGCCGCTGGCTCACCGACATGCGCCCGTCGCTGATGAACAGCTACGAGAACTACCAGAACCTGCGCGCGATCATGTGGCCGGAATGGGAAAAGCGCGGGCTGCCGGAAGCGCTGCTGTTCGGCATCATCGCCAAGGAATCCAATGGCCGCGTGCACGCCAATTCGCGGGTCGGCGCCGCCGGGCTGATGCAGTTCATGCCGGCCACCGGGCGCCGCTTCGGACTCGGCCCGGACGGCACCGGCTTCGATACCCGCTACGACGCGCGCAGCGCCGCCGAGGCCAGCGCGGTGTACATCAACGAGCGCATGGCCGAGCTCAACCGCAGCATCGAACTGTCGCTGGCCGGCTACAACGGCGGTGAGGGCCGCGCCGCACGCGTGTTCAACCAGATGCAGGGGCGCAGTTTCTGGGACGCCTCGGTGTACAACCAGTTCCCGGCCGAGACCAAGGACTACGTGCCGATGGTGATCGCCGCGGCCTGGATCTTCCTGCACCCGCAGCAGTACGGGGTGGCGTTCCCGAAGATCAACGCGCAGCCGGCCACGCTGCGCCTGGCCAAGTCGACCACGATCTACGAACTGACCATCTGCCTGGGCAGCGACGGCACCCGCGACGGCTACATGCGCGCGCTGCGCAACCTCAACCCGCGCTACGAACCCGATGGCTGGATCCCGGCCGGGGTCACCCTCAACGCCACCACCAAGATCGTCGGGCTGTACAACCGCTACTGCGTCAGCGGCCCGCGCGCCGACCTGGCGCGCGCGCTGATCACCGCCGACGTCAACGCCGCGATCCGCAGCAGCACGCCGGCGGCCGACCTCACCGGCAACGTGGCGGTCGGCGATGTCAGCCCGGTCGCCGGCGTGCCGACCACGGTGGCCACCGGCCGGCCGGCGCCGGCCAAGCCCAAGCAGAAGCAGGTGCGCAGCTACCGCGTGGCCAAGGGCGACACCCTGGGCCGGATCGCCGACCGCCACGACTGCGAGCTGAAGGAACTGGCCAAGGCCAATGGCTTGCGCGCGCCTGGCTATGCGTTGAAGCCGGGCCAGGCGCTGAAGCTGGTGGGCTGCGAGAAATAAGGCCGTGCACTCCTTCTCTCCCTGGGAGAAGGTGGCGCGCCGCGTCGGATGAGGGCAGGGCCGCCGCGATCTCGGCCGTGTGGCTTTTCGGTCATCTTGCGAGTTGGGTCCGTCACCTTCAGTGCGTCGGGACTGAAGTCCCTCCCACAAGGGCGCTCAACGCAGGGCCGCACCGCGGCCCCCTGCGCGCGCGCCTCAGCGCAGCAAGCGCGCCAATGCCTGCCCCAGCCGCACCGGTGATTCCGCCCTCAGCGCCGGATCGAACGCGGCCACGCCGGGCGGCAGCAGCACGATCACCGTGGAGCCGTAGTTGAAGCGCGCCGCGCCGCGGCAGCCTGGGGGCGCCGGTTGGGTTGGCGCGCCGCCGCGCGTCAGTGCACCAACCGCGCCAGCGCCTGTCCCAGCCGCACCGGCGATTCCGCAGCCAGCGTCGGATCGAACGCGGCCACGCTGGCGGCAGCAGCACGATCACCGTGGAGCCGTAGTTGAAGCGCGCCGCGCCGCAGTAGCCTGGGGGCGCCGGTTGGGTTGGCGCGCCGCCGCGCGTCAGTGCACCAACCGCGCCAGTGCCTGCCCCAGCCGCATCGGCGATTCCGCGGCCAGCGCCGGATCGAACGCGGCCATGCCGGGCGGCAGCAGCACGATCACCGTGGAGCCGTAGTTGAAGCGCGCCGCGCCGCAGCAGCCTGGGGGCGCCGGTTGGGTTGGCGCGCCGCCGCGCGTCAGTGCACCAACCGCGCCAGCGCCTGTCCCAGCCGCACCGGCGATTCCGCCTTCAGCGCCGGATCGAACGCGGCCACACCGGGCGGCAGCAGCACGATCACGGTGGAGCCGTAGTTGAAGCGCGCCATCTCCTCGAACCGCTGCAGGGTGATGCCCTTGCCGCGCCAATCCTTGCGGGTGATGCGGTCGCCGTAGCGCGGGATCTCCACGCCGCTCCACACCGTTTCCACGCCGGACACCAGCAGCGCGCCGACCATCACCGAGACCATGGGGCCGAAGTCGGTGTCGAAATGGCAGACCAGGCGCTCGTTGCGCGCGAACAGGCGCGGCACGTTGCGCACCGCGTCGGTGCCGACGCTGAACAGCCGGCCCGGCACGTGCACGGTCTCGCGCAGGGTGCCGGTCCAGGGCATGTGCACGCGGTGGTAGTCGCGCGGGGACAGATACACCGTGGCGTACAGACCGTTGGCGAACGGCGCCGCGGCCGCATCGTCGCCGAGCAGCTCGGCGGCGGTGAACGACTGGCCCTTGGCCTGGAAGATGCGTCCGTCCTCGATCCGGCCGAGCTGGCTGATGCGGCCGTCGGCCGGCATCAGCAGCGCCTGCGGATCGGGATCGGCGACGCGCGCCCCGGGCTGCAGCGCGCGGGTGAAGAAGGCATTGAAGGTCGGGTAGGCGCGCGGATCGGGCTCGGCGGCCTCGGCCAGGTTCACGCCGAAGCGGCGCACCACGGTGTCGATCAGCCACTGCTTCAGCCCCGGCCGCGACGAGTAGGCCAGGCGCCGCGCCAGCGACGACAGCAGCCGGTGCGGCAGGACGTAGGTCAGCGTGGTCAGCAGGCTCATGGCGCGGTGGCCTTGGTCAGCGCCTGCAGGTCGGCGGCGATCGCGGCCGCATCGAACGGCGGGCGGATCAGCCCGGTCTGGCGACCCTGCGGGTCGAGCACGGCGATCGCGGCGGAGTGGTCCATGCTGTAGTCGTTGGGGTTTTCCTTGAAGTGCGCGCCCGGCACCTTCTGGAACACGAAACCCAGCGCGGTGGCGAAGCGCTCCAGCTCCGGCACGTCGGCGGTGGCGGCGAGGGTGTCCTTGTGGAAGCCGTGGGCATAGGCGCCCAGCCGCGAGGGGGTGTCGCGCTCGGGATCGACCGAGACGAACAGCACCCGCGGGCGCAGCGGGTCGGGGATCGACGCCCACTGCTTCTGCGCCCGGGCCAGGTCGGCCAGGGTGGTCGGGCATACGTCCGGGCAGGCGGTGAAGCCGAGGAACACCAGGGTCCAGTGACCCTTCAGCTCGCCCGGGACCAGCGGCGTGCCATCGGACTGGCGCAGGTGGAAGTCGGGCAGGGGCCGCGGCTGCGGGTACATGCGCACCGCGCGGGTTTCCGGCCAGGCCGGGGCGGCGCTGCCGCCGAAGTACTTCTGGGCCAGCAGCAGCCCCAGGCCAGCGGCGAGGGCGACCACCAGGACGATGCCGAAGGTGCGGTTGAACATACTGATTTCCCATGCAACGAACGCTCATCATAGCGGCCGGGCCTCTATAATCGGGGGCCGAATTGCCTTGCCTGTTGCCATGACTGCCGACGCGGCCGCCGAACTCCACACGATCATCGACCTGATCCGCTACGGCACCAGCCGTTTCAACGCCGCCGGGCTGAGCTTCGGCCACAGCTACGACAATGCCCTGGACGAGGCCACGCAACTGGTGCTGCACGCGCTGCACCTGCCGCACGACCTGGGCCCGGCCTACGGCAGCGCGCGCGTCACCACGCCGGAGAAGGCGCAGGTGCTGGCGCTGTTCGAGCGCCGCATCGCCGAGCGCATTCCCGCCGCCTACCTCACCGGCGAGGCCTGGTTCGCCGGGCTCAGCTTCAAGAGCGATGCGCGCGCGCTGGTGCCGCGGTCGCCGATCGCCGAACTGATCGAGGCCGGCTTCGAGCCGTGGCTGGCCGGGCGTCCGGTCGAGCGCGCGCTGGACCTGTGTACCGGCTCTGGTTGCATCGCCATCGCCATGGCCCACTACAACCCGAACTGGCAGGTGGACGCGGTCGACATCAGCGACGACGCGCTGAGCCTGGCTGCCGAGAACAAGGAGCGGCTGCTGGCCGACAACGTCGAACTGGTCAAGTCCGACCTGTTCGCCGGGCTGGGCGGGCGCCGCTACGAACTGATCGTGACCAATCCGCCCTACGTCACCCATGCCGAGACCGACGCGCTGCCGCCCGAATACGCGCACGAGCCGGAGCTGGGCCTGCGCGCGGGCGACGACGGCCTGGACCTGGCGCTGAAGATCCTGCGCGACGCGCCGGCGCACCTGAGCGAGGACGGCCTGCTGATCTGCGAAGTCGGCGAGTCCGAACGCGCGCTGGCGCAGCTGCTGCCGGACGTGGATTTCGCCTGGGTCGAGTTCAAGGTTGGGCAGATGGGCATCTTCGCGGTGGAACGCAGCGAACTGCTGGCGCACCACGCGCGCATCGCCGCGCTGGCCGCGGACCGGTGACGCGACGGCCATGAGCGCGAACAGTTTCGGCACCCTGCTGACCGTCACCACTTTCGGCGAATCGCACGGGCCGGCGATCGGCTGCGTGGTCGATGGCTGCCCGCCTGGGCTGGAACTGGACCCCGGCGAATTCGCCCACGACCTGCAGCGCCGCGCCACCGGCAAGAGCCGGCACACCTCGGCGCGGCGCGAGGCCGACGAGATCGAGATCCTGTCCGGGGTCTACGAAGGCCGCACCACCGGCACCCCGATCGGCCTGCTGATCCGCAACACCGACCAGCGCAGCAAGGACTACACCGACATCGCCCGGCAGTTCCGTCCGGGCCATGCCGACTACAGCTACTGGCAGAAGTACGGCATCCGCGATCCGCGCGGCGGCGGGCGCTCGTCCGCGCGCGAGACCACCATGCGCGTGGCCGCCGGCGTGATCGCCAAGAAGTGGCTGGCGCAGCGCTACGGCGTGCGCGTGCGCGGCTACCTGTCGCAGCTCGGGCCGCTGCTGCCGCAGGGCTTCGCCTGGGAGGCGGTGGAGGACAACGCGTTCTTCTGGCCGCACGCGCCGCAGGTGCCGGAGCTGGAGGCGTACATGGATGCGCTGCGCAAGTCCGGCGATTCGATCGGCGCGCGGGTCACCGTGGTCGCCGACGGCGTGCCGGCGGGTTGGGGCGAGCCGATCTACGGCAAGCTCGACGGCGAACTGGCCGCGGCGATGATGAGCATCAACGCGGTCAAGGGCGTGGAGATCGGCGACGGTTTCGCCGCGGTGACCCAGAAGGGCACCGAGCACCGCGACCTGATCGCGCCGGACGGCTTCCAGTCCAACCATGCCGGCGGCGTGCTCGGCGGCATCGCCACCGGCCAGCCCGTCGTCGTCTCGGTGGCGTTCAAGCCCACTTCCAGCCTGCGCCTGCCTGGCGCCACGGTGGACGTGGACGGGCAGGCGGTGGACGTGATCACCACCGGCCGTCACGACCCCTGCGTCGGCATCCGCGCCACCCCGATCGCCGAGGCGATGATGGCGCTGGTGCTGATGGACCAGGCGCTGCGCCACCGCGCGCAATGCGGCGACGTGGGCACGGTGACGCCGCGCATCCCGGGTGGTGGCGATGGCTGAGTCGCGGCCGCGGGTGTGGGTCAGCCAACCGCTGTTCGACGACGTCGTCGCACGGCTGGGCGCGCATTGCGCGCTGACCACCACCGCGGACGTGACCAAGTATTCGCCGCAGGCGCTGGCCGCGGCGCTGGCGCCGCTGGACGGCGCCCTGGTCACCCTCAACGAACGCATCGGCGCCGCCGAGATCGCCGGCGCGCCGCGGCTGCGCGCCATCGCCAACGTCGGCGTCGGCTACAACAATCTCGACCTGGACGCGCTCAGCGCGGCCGGCATCGTCGCCACCAACACTCCCGACGTGCTCACCGAGACCACCGCCGATCTCGGTTTCGCCCTGCTGATGGCCGCCGCGCGGCGCGTCGGCGAGGCCGAGCGCTGGCTGCGCGCGGGGCAGTGGCAGCAGTGGTCGTTCCAGACCATGCTCGGCGCCGACGTCCACGGCAGCACCCTCGGCGTCCTCGGCATGGGCCGCATCGGCCAGGCCATCGCGCGCCGCGCCGCTGGCTTCTCGATGCGCGTGCTGTACCACAACCGCAGCCGCCTGCCGGCCGACGTTGAGCATGCGCATCGCGCCGAGTACGTCGGTTTCGACGCGCTGCTGGGGCGTGCCGACCACCTGCTGCTGGTGCTGCCGTACAGCGCGCAGTCGCACCATGTCATCGATGCCACCGCGCTGGCGAAGATGCGGCCGTCCGCGACGCTGGTGAACATCGCCCGCGGCGGCCTGGTCGACGAGATCGCCCTGGCCGACGCGCTGTCCAACGGGCGCCTGGCCGCGGCCGGCCTGGACGTATTCGAAGGCGAGCCGGCGATCCGTCCGGAACTGCTGGCGCTGCGCAACGTGGTGCTGACCCCGCACATCGGCAGCGCCAGCGTGGCCACGCGCCGCGCGATGGTGGCGCTGGCGGTGGACAACCTGCTCGCCGCGCTGGGTATCGGCGCCGACGCCGGGCGCCCGCCCAACGCGCTGAACCTGGACGCGATCGCCGCGGCGGGCGGCGGCGCGCGGGCGATCGCGGACAAAAAACGATAGGGAGCCTGCGGCCCTGTGCGCGGCGCGCACGGCAGGTTCCCCGAATCCAAGCGGCAGTGCGGCTGTTCCTCCCTTTTTTCCTCCTGCGGATCGAATCCTTCCATGAGCAATGCAACCCGTCGTTTCAACGTCGCCGTCGTCGGCGCCACCGGTGCCGTCGGCGAAACCATGCTGAGCATCCTCGCCGAGCGCGGCTTCCCCATCGCTACGCTGTATCCGCTGGCCTCCGAGCGCTCGGCCGGCGGCCAGGTCGAGTTCAACGGCCACAAGGTCACCGTGCTCGACCTGGCCACCTTCGACCCGACCGGCGTGGACATCGCGCTGTTCTCCGCCGGCGGCGGCATCTCCAAGGAGTACGCGCCGAAGTTCGCCGCGGCCGGTGCGGTGGTGATCGACAACTCCTCGACCTTCCGCTACGACGACGACGTGCCGCTGGTGGTGTCGGAAGTCAATCCGCACGCGCTGAAGAACCGTCCGCGCGGCATCGTCGCCAACCCCAACTGCTCGACCATGCAACTGATGCCGGTGCTGGCGCCGATCCACAAGGAATACGGCATCGAGCGCATCAACGTGGCCACCTACCAGTCGGTGTCCGGCGCCGGCCGCTCGGGCATGGAGGAACTGGGCAAGCAGACCGCGCAACTGCTGGCGTTCCAGGACATCGAGCCGCAGAAGTTCCAGGCGCAGATCGCCTTCAACCTGATCCCGCACATCGACGACTTCCAGCCCAACGGCTACACCAAGGAAGAGATGAAGCTGGTGTGGGAGACGCAGAAGATCCTCGAGGACAGCAACATCCTGGTGAACCCCACCGCGGTGCGCGTGCCGGTGTTCTACGGGCATTCGGAGGCGGTCAACATCGAGACCAAGCGCAAGATCACCGTCGAGCAGGCGCGCGCGCTGCTGGGCCGGGCGCCCGGCGTGGAAGTGGTCGACGAGCACAAGGCCGGGGGCTATCCGACCCCGGTGACCCATGCCTCGGGCAAGGACCCGGTATTCGTCGGCCGCATCCGCGAGGACTTCTCGCACCCGCGCGGCCTGAACCTGTGGGTGGTGGCCGACAACATCCGCAAGGGCGCCGCGCTCAATGCGGTGCAGTTGGCCGAGCTGGTCGCCCAGGAGGGCTGAGATTCGGGAGTCGGGATTGGGGGTTCGTAAGAGTTGCGCAGCACCCTTTCGGCGCTGTTGCATGCGCAATCTCCAGGCAAGCACACGGCGGCCAGTGGCGCATGCCCTGGCCGTTGTCGTGTCTGGCATGCGCGTCGCACTGGCGCCGTGCAGCGGGATGTCAGCGGGTCTCCAGTCACGATAGGAGGCGCGCCTGTAGGAGCGGCTTTAGCCGCGACGGGCTTTACGGGTAACGCCTCGTCGCGGCTAGAACCGCTCCTACAGGGCAACGGCGCGTCGCAACAACTGGGGGCTCGCTCCCGACCGGCTTGCCGATCCCATGTCGGCGCTCCATCCCGCCGACGCCGCACCTGCAACGAATCCCCAATCCCCAATCCCGAATCCCCGCTTCATATATATTGCACGCCATGACTCCAAGGGGCAGGGGCGGGATGCGCCTACAACCACGTTCGTTCTCTCGCCGCCGCGACGGCGATGCACCGCTCGCGCGCCGCTGGCGCCACGCCTGGCGCGCGGGCTGCGCAGTGCTGTTGCTGGCCTGCAGCCAGGCCGCACTGGCGCTGGGGCTCGGCGACATCCGCGTGCTGTCCAAGCCGGGCGAGCCGTTCCTGGCCGAGATTCCGGTGATTTCCAACGAACCGGGCGAACTGGAGAACGCGCGCGTGGCCCTGGCCTCGCCGGCGACCTTCGCCCGGGTCGGCCTGCAGCGCCCGGAGGGCCTGGTCGGCGACCTGCAGTTCCGCTTCGCGCAGACCAACCAGGGCCGCGCGGTGATCCGCGTCAGCAGCCGCATGCCGGTCGACGTGCCATCGCTGAGCTTCCTGATCGAGGTCGATTGGGGCCAGGGCCGCTTGATCCGCGAATACTCCGCCCTGGTCGACGCGCCCAGCACCGCCGCGGCGATCGAGGCGCCGGCGATCGACGCGCCGGCGGCGGCGATG
>Ga0207713_1000971_pt1 | contig 25318 bp, 30 predicted proteins | sample KBSS64metaG_FD_184404 | JGI IMG/M metagenome (GOLD analysis project Ga0207713, IMG submission 184404) | Switchgrass rhizosphere microbial communities from Kellogg Biological Station, Michigan, USA - KBS S6-4 metaG (SPAdes) (version 2) | ecosystem: Host-associated > Plants > Roots > Rhizosphere >... | reverse complement strand
GATTTCTAGCAATTTTCAAGAACACCTCCATGAAGGATTGGGGATAGAGATGTTTGTTTTGTATATTCCCCTCTCTGCGATTATTCCTCTTCTGCTGCTTCTTGTTGCTTTCTTGAAAAATAGAAAGAAGCAGAGAGAGTAACAGGTTCATTTGCTTGATTTTTCTGAGGAGGAAATAACTCTTACAATCCGTGAATCCTTCTAAACTAGTGCTTATCAATGTGAATTTAAACTATGTGAGGTGATTTTTCTGTATAGTTGGTTTTATGATCATTTTGTTAATACTATCCTGTTTCCTCTTACTTGTATAATGATGGTAGCTATCATGTTGAGTGCATATGCGTACTTTAAATTAAAAAAATAGATAATTAACAGTTTCAGGGCTTGTTGATTCATAACGGAGCTTTCTTCTTTAAAACTTGATTATTTATACAAAATACAGTTATCACTTATATTAATGACTTAAGAAAAGCTCGCTATCTAAAAAAGTCAGGCATCATAATGAATTTTATCTGCAACAACATGGTAAAATGGTCTATTTTGATCTATGATGAAGCTCTTATTATTCCTGAACTTATACTTTATTGAACACTCCTTGAGCACCAATGCACACATTTTGTTTTAGTTTTTGCTGAGAAAAAGAGTAACTTTAGGGTTGCTCTTTTTTTTGTTAAATGGTATAATATTCAAAATATAAAGATTCTACATGGTTTTAGTTTTGTAAGATAAAACTTATCGGAGAACCGCCTTACTTTTGTAGGGCGGTTTTTTCGTGCTATTTTTTTGGATGGTATCCGAGGTTTGCATTTACTTTTCCAGTTAGTCCATCGTTTTCAGTAGGAATTTTATTTCCGACAGATTGGGGTACATCTACTGGTTGGATACTTCCACCGTTTGTATCATAACTATTGCTATGATTGTTATTATTATGTGTTTTATTGAAACTGTGTTCTGGCATAAAAACACCTCCTAAACGTATTATTTGATTTGTGTTGAAGAAAATAAGAGGTAGTATGAGGAAATTATTAATACAACTACTCACGAAAAGACTTTTAATTTTACGTATGAGTTCGCTAGCAACACGATTTTAGGCAAAAAAAGAGCAACCGTGATTATTTCGGCTGCTTTTAGTAGAGCTCATACATATTTGATGTATGGAATAAGCTATTTTCATCGTATTTTTCGCATATAGGCTATTTTTTATAGGGGGTTAACATATGTATAAAAGGAGCGCTTTTTATACATTCTCGTTTCTTTCAACTATCCAAAGAATGTAGTCATATCAACAATGTATAAAAAGATGTATACTCCGGAAAAGGGACTCTTAGCTGAACCCAAGTGGCGCACAGGGTTCTCTTTTTCGTGTCTTCCGGAAAGAGACATTACGTTAACTAGCATTAATGCCCTCTTTTTTAATATGGAAGGACTCAATGTAACTACACCAACTTGTCTTTGTTATAGGATTGTTGTTCATCCCCCTATTATAAAGAATGATTTGATCTATTGTGAGCTTTGCAATGGCTATGGTCATTTTTCATAAATTTAAGATTCAAAGTGGATATGAGATCGTTGCTAATATCTTACTTTAAAAGGTCTTATTCCGTGGTGAAAATAAGTCTTTCTTTATTTTTATTGTTTTAAATAGTATCAAAGAGGGTATTAAATAGATGTAATGTTGTTATGAAAAGCTTACCCACTTTTGTCTATTATATGTTTTTATCTGACCCTCTACCTTTAGAATAGAGGGTTTTTCTATATATAAAATAAAACGTTTAGCCAAGACTTTTTCCACGCCTTGACAGGTTGAATCTCGATAACTTTCTATATCACTAGCGATGGCTAGAAGGTGTTTTTTTGTATACGTTTATATTATCTATCTACAATAAACTATCTAAATGAAAAAATCTCGACATTTTACCATGTCGAGATTTTTATTAGGCGACGATTTCTATATAGTCTTTTTTTACAGCATCCCATTGGAACCTTCCTTCTTCTACAACAAGGTGGGCCTCAAGATCCCAAGGGAAATATTGTTTAGCTATATCTAAACGTAAATGTTCAATACTTGCTGGAGGAAGCTCCCTGTCTCGTTTATTTAGTCCGATAAAATAAATCCCACCTTGTGCCAATACATCTGGATGTAAATAAACAAAAACCGGCTGTAGTTCTGTTTTTTCCATTCTTCCGACTCCTTTCAAATGCTTTTTAGTAACTTAGTTTAATAAGTAAGTAAAACATCTACTTTTTCATGTTATTGATTCAATATTCATTTTTTATATTTATTTTCAGTAGAGGATTCATTTTTAGTTTTCTTTTTATTTCTTTCATCTTGCTTTTCTATCTTTAACTCTTCAGTTGGTATTGGATCGACTGTCTCTTCAATTTTAAAGCGATCAAATAGAGTTTCATTCTCCGTAGGATACTGCTCAGCATGATCCCTTTTTTTAGTCTCTTGAGGATGGGAGGCTTTTTTTCTTGACTCTTTCATTTTGATTCCTCCCTGTTCCGACTATATGAATCCATATAGATCTCCTCCTATAGATGAAATAGTTTATTTACTTTTATCCTAACAAAGATGATCTTAAACCTATACTTATCAAAGTTTTAATTCAATTATGAAGATAAAGAAAATGAGAGAAAAGATTCTAAATAAGAAAAAAATACCATGATTGATTGGTTTTACTTAGGGGTAAAGTCAACTAAACATTTTAAAAGGAGTGAATTACTAATGGAAATTCTATGGATGCTAATCGTCGGTGGAATTATCGGGTGGCTCGCTGGTTTAATTACGGGACGTGATGTTCCTGGAGGTATTATCGGCAATATAATTGCAGGCTTTATTGGCGCTTGGTTAGGCGGCCTTATCTTGGGAGATTGGGGACCAGTTGTTGGTGGATTTGCAATCATTCCAGCAATTATTGGATCAATTATTTTAGTATTAGTTATAAGCTTTATTTTACGAAAAATGGGTCAAAAGAATAATCATAGTCATCATGCATAAGAAAGTGAAAAATTTAAATTGGAGTGACTAAAAATGAATGAAGAAAGCAAGTCTATTTTATCTAACTTTTTTGAAGGAAATCAATTTGAACTAGATTCTTATCTAACTTTTTTGTTTGATCAAATTAATAATGATAATGAAAATGTGTCAAAAGTTTAATGAAAGGTGAGGTACTTTTTAGAGGAAAAGACAAAAAGATATTAAATCAGAATAAAATATAAGCGACCTTGTTAATTCAGTTTAGAATATATAAGGTCGCTTATTATTATGGAGAATGTTTAGAGATAAAGAACGGAAGTTCTTATTTACTGGTAACATTTAAAGGTTATTTATACTTATTGAACACTCCCTTGGGCGCGTGACAGAGTGTTTTTTTAATTTGTTCCGGAAAACGACATTATGTTAACTAGAAATGTATAGCGTATACAGCTTAAAAAACACAAAAACTCCCTATTTCCGTAGGGAGTTTTTCTAGTGTGTACATTATTCCATTTTATTTGATACTTTAAAGCATCTCGGGTAGTTTCCTCAAAATATTGCAGGTTATTCATGAGAGGAAATTTAAAATAAGCTCAGGTCTAAAATTAGACTTAAGCTTGTTTTAATGGGGTTTTACGCATGTCCAATCGTAAATCTGAATAATATGACAATGAAGTTAACTTTTAATAGTAGGGGGAGTAATAATGATCGATGGATTTGTAGAGAGGTCCTTAGATGAAATTCGTTTTTGGTCAAGGATTATGAAAGAACATTCTTTATTTCTTAGATTAGGTTTTAGATGTGAAGATACTCAATTGATTCAAGAAGCAAATCAATTTTACCATCTGTTTGAACAAATAGAACAAAGAGCTCACTCATTTACCAGTCAAATTGATCCTGAACAAATGAAGAGATTTAATTCAGAAGTTCAACAAGCTGCTACTGGCATATTTGCTTTTAAGAGAAAAATTTTAGGGTTAATTTTAAACGGGAAAATGCAAGGAGCAAACAATTTCCCTCTCCTAGTTGATCACATTAGTAGGGAAGCTAACTATTTTAGAAAAAGGCTAATTGAATTAAACGAAGGAAAATTGAAACCACTTGCCGATGCTATTATCAAGGAGAATGTATTCTTTTTAAGAATTATGGCTGATCATGCCAAATTTATAGGACATCTCCTTGATCCATCAGAAAGAAAACTAGTAGATATGGCTAGAAACTTTAGTAATGATTTTGATCAATTGGTTTTTCAGGCTAGAGATTTGGATTCGATGAAACCAAAGTCCCAAACTGTACCTCTCCTAGATCAATTCCTTGATGAGAATCGTGTTTCTGTAGCTTACCTTCGGGATTTTAAGAAAACTGCGAGAGATTTAATTGAAGAATGTAGAATTAAAAGCATTATACACCCTCTTTTAGCAGATCACACTTTTCGTGAAGCTGAAAGATTTCTTCATATCATTGATATGTTCGAGGCTAGCTTAAGAAACCAAGATTAATTCTAATTTTTGAGAGAAATGAGATGAAATATATGCTAATGGTTTGTAAGGAACATGTTAAAGCTGGTATTACACGCCTTGACGTTCCGCATGTAAAAAAAATTAGGGATTCTAAACTTACCTGTTCGTATTGCAAAGAAGAAGCTAAAATAGAGGTCTTTTATTCAATCCCTTTCTTAGAGAACAGGGTAAAAGTAACCTATTGAGCTGAATAAAAAGGATCTATATTTTAGTTGAGAATGAATACTTAAAATAATAACAGCATAAGTACGATTATGTTATGTAGAAAATTCCTGAGGGATTCATCAATTTCAAGGAGATTCTTTATTTCTAATAATCCTCATTATGTAAACTTACTTGTAATAAATTACGCTTATTAACAAAAAGAATCCTTTGCTTCTATCAGCAAAGGATTTTGAAATTTATTGGAATAGGGGGAATACTTTATTAGTCTGGCCAGATTTGTAGATTCATATACATATATCTTTAAAAATAAAGTCTGTATTTTATAATTCAATTTCCTCCTTTTGTAGTTAATAAAAACAAACCATACCTACTTGGGTATGGTTTGTTTATTATTTACTTTCATTCTAGGAATATTTTCTAGTCAATCATAGAATATAAATAGGTAAAAAGGGTTGATTATAGATAAAAAGGGTACTTTTAAAGTAAAAGTGAGGGATAGTCATGGATATACGAATTCAGTCTAAAGACATAGATTTTCGACAGTTAATTGAATATTCCCTTAATTCTATTTTGATTATTGAAAAAGAAGGCCACATTCTTTACTGTAATAAGGTATGCTTGAATTTACTGAATGTAGCTACTCACGAGGAAGTCCTATATAAAAGTTGGTATCGTTTTTTACATCCTGACTTCCATGACGTGTTTAAAGAACGATTAAAAAGGGTGTTGGAGGGACAGGAAGCAGCAGAACTCATAGAACAAAGAATAATAAGAAATGATGGAGAGTTTATAGATATCGAAGTCATGTCTGCTCCTTATTACTTAGGAGATGAAGTCTTTGCACAAGTCATTATTCAAGATATTACCCATCGTAAATTAGCAGAGAAGCTTTTAAATGAAGGAGAAAAACTCTCGGCTATTGGTCAAATAGCAGCTGGTATTGCCCATGAAGTTAAAAATCCCCTTACAACAGTTAAAGGATTTTTACAGTTATTAAAAGAATCTCGCCCCCATTCCTATTTAGATATAATGGAAACTGAATTAGAAAAAGCATTTAACACTCTTCAAAATTTATTACAGGTATCCAAGCCGGACTTAGATGACGAACCTTTTGTTCCTATCGATATATGCAAAGAATTAGCATCTCTCTTATTCCTCTTTCAAGGAAGACTCTACAACGTGGAAATAGAGATGGACGCAATAGATTCTAAGCGACTGATAATAGGAAAGCGAAATTTATTACTAAAAGCTCTTTTTAACCTGATTAAAAATGCATTAGAAGCTGTTGAAGATAAAGGGAAAATAAAGATCGAACATTACTTTGATGAGGGATACATTCACATAAAAGTGAGTGACACGGGAGTGGGAATTCCTGAAGAACAATTAAAACAACTGGGAAACCCGTTTTTTTCCACTAAAAATGAAGGAACAGGGCTAGGTCTTACTCAAGTATTTTCCACTATACGTGAACACAGAGGAACTATCTCGGTTCAAAGTATTGTTGGGAAAGGAACCACTTTTCATATCAAACTTCCTCTTAATTAAATTTTTTTGAAATGCTGTTGTGAGCGTGTTCAAGTTACAGTTCCTTTAACGTATTCTTTTAGAGAAGAAAAGAGATCAAAGCAAACGTATACGGGATTTGGTAGTTGACGGTAAAGATGTACCAAATTCCGTGTTATACTGACATATCAAATCTTGTTTATTCCTTTTACTTACTTAACAGGAGAACCTTATATCAATAATAATTCTTTTTTATGCTGATTTTTTAAAAAGTTATATCTACATTATTAAACCTCAAGAGGATATTCGTTAATGTTGAGCCATTAATGAATTTTCTCAAGCCATTATCTCATTCCATATAATATTAGATTAAGGTACTTGTCAGAGGCAAACCTCTTCTTTTTATTTCTTTTTCAAGAATGAGAATGAACTCTCTTTCTAAGTTTAATTTTATAGCCTTATCATAGGATGTTAGTAAAAGTTCATCGACTAAATTTTCCATGTTATTACCCCTTTCCTGTAAAAGTAATACATATTTTCGAGAAATTCTTAATGAATTCCGATATACAAATAACCCCTAATTTATATCTATTTTGTTCCCTCTCTTTTTTTTAGCAAACTTTGTTTTGGGAGGGAACTCTAGATAAATTCCACCCAAATTCGACAGAAAATCTCCCTTATTTCTATTTATTAAAGAGAACTACCTATAAATTTAAGATCAAAATGGAGAATAACAGAAAAAGGTGTAGAAAGAAATTTTCATTAAGCCAGGTGCAGTTCCCTTACTTCTCCAAGAATTCTTTTTTCGAATTGGTTCCTGTAAAGCCGTTTTATGTTAACTTTAAAAAGCGAAATTGTGGTAAAATATAATAATAAAGTAACTCATTGGGAGTGTTTATTTGAATAAAAGGGCCGCAGGTTGCTTATTCATCTTCTTGGCAACCTTATTTATATGTACAAAGTTTATTAGTGCAGCAATTTATTCTTCTAGTGAAGCATCTTGGAGTTCAGGCACGTTTAAAGATCAATTGCATGAAATAGGCACAACGTTAAATATTTTAAGTATCATATCTTTAATCATTGGTATTGTTTATCTATATTTTGCAGAGCGTAATAAGCAATAAAGGTAAAAGATCTTATTGGTGCTAATAAGGTCTTTTTTATTATGTACCCTACAAATTCTATAAAAAAGGAGTGGTTTAATGAAGAATGTATTGTACATTCTACTAAGTATAATAGTTTGTTTAGTGATATTTGTAGTAATGGGGGCTGTGTTTAATGGAGATTGGACTCCTTACATCACTTTAACTATATTTGCTGGAATAATAATTGGATTGCTATTACGCATTGAAAACATGATTGCTCAGAAAGTAAAAAGCAAGTAAAGCAGTTGATTTTGCATCAACTCTCCTGTCTTACTACTTATAACTAAACTTTTGATTGAAAGGAATTACACATAGTGAATTCAAAAAAGTCAGTGCAAGTAGGCGATATTTTTGTTGCTCCATTGCCGATGAATAAGTATGGTGCAGTTAAAGTAATGGATATAATTGATCGTTCTTATCTTCTTGGTATTACAAATTATATAGATGAACAGGTTCCAACAATAGAATCTGAAAAAATTCATGAAGTTTTGATCACCGAACTTATAATAGGTGAATCAAAGAAACCATTATATGAATGGGTAGACGGAAGAATCCCTAAAGAGTTAATCTTTATTGGAAATACGCCCTTAACTAAAGAGGAACAGGGAATTGAGTCTAATATATTCGGAGGAAATTGGTCAAAAGACTGTGCTCTATCAGTTTATTATGAGTGGCGTAGACAAACTGATCCTGAAGGATTTACACTCGAAATTCAGAAGGAAGAAGAAGCACTCGCTCTAAAAAACTATATATCAAAACCAAAAAAGATGTTAGAAGAGAAAGTTTTTTGGGGAATTGTTTCTTTATTGGATTGGAGTAAACAAAGCGACGAAGAAATTATAGAACCTGCTATTAAGGAACTTTCTACTTTGACTGCATGGCAAATAAGACATTTTGAGGAGACTCTGTCTTACAAACTTTTCTTATTAGATACGGAAGAACATGCAAGAGAAATCGGAGAATATTGTTTTTCTCCACAAGGTCAACATTTCTCACCTGACCTTTTCTTATATGCCCGATGTGCAGTAGTGGCTCGTGGTAAGGAAGTTTTTGAAGATGTCCTATCTAATCCTTTAAAAATGCTTAAGGACACTGAATTTGAAATTTTACTGTCTCTTTCATCAAAAGCTTATTATGTGAAAATGGGCAAAGAATTCGAATATGACAGTGGATGTAGTTATGAGACATTTTTAAATAAAGAAGGCTGGTCAAATACTCTTTAAGAACAAAAGGTGGGTGCTTACAATGATAAACGAACCTTATGGACAGCATTGGAAGGGTCATGAAGGCTTTAGAGCTATTGAAGGTAGTGATGTTTATAATCATCGTTTTGGAGGACAAGAGTGGAATGTACCAAAATGTCAATTATGTGGCGAAGATTTACATCAGATTTTATGTTTTGATCTAAAGGATGATAGATTAAGTGAACTCAGAACTTCTAAACTAGAAGAATTACCTTTAACATCATGCTTAAATTGTTCTACTTTATGGGAGCCTCAACTATTTCAATTAAATCCTACAACAAAAAGTGTTACTGTTTTGATTCAAAATGATAAGGGAAAATGGATTCAAGACGAAGAAGATAAAATACCTGTTCCTCTTCCTTATACGAAATTCAAACTTATCAATATGTTAGAAGAAGATATACCAGTCAATGAAGATGCCTACTATGATGCATTTGACTTATTTGGTCAGGAGTATATATGTAGAGTGTTGGGAGCACCTCTATATGTCAATAAGCCAAATGATATAAGCTGTCCAACCTGTAACCATGACATGCAATATGTTTCCAGTATCACTCATGATTTTGAAGTAGATCTTGTATCCGTGGTGGACCTTTTACTGGGAGAAATGATTATCTATTTTTATTTTTGTAAGGAATGTTTAACCCTAAAAACAGAGATACAAGGTACATAACAACTACATGAACCATAAAAGCCCTTTTAAGGGCTTTTTGTACTTCTACCTATAAGATTGATTATGTTAACTATCTACTAAAGCAAGGATTTCTGAAAAATCATGTTGAATACTACTATTTAGTGCTATATCCATATAAAAAGTAAAAAGAAAGTATTGAGCTGGATTTACACCCCGACTCATACTTTCTTTTCATTAAAACTGATATATCGTAAGTTTTATATTTAATTTTATGAATTTCTATCTACAATTCTACTAAACACAATCGGTTTTGTACTCAACATGGGTGGTAAATGCATTTTAAACTGTGATAACTTTCCTTCTAAGTCCATCTCATAGCCAATTAATACATTCATTTCTGTATGAGAAAGATTCCACTTTGTTGTGTACGTGTTGTAATGATGATGCTTCATCTCTACATCAACTGATTTCCATTTTAAATATAACGTATCATTTTGTTTGTATACTTCAATTTTCCCGTATGCAGGATGCTCAAATATCCCTGTATATTCTTCTACTGCATGTGTAGGAGTTGTTTCTTTTACTTGTGGAAGAGGCTTATCTAATTCTTTCATCATTTCTTTAAATTTAGCTGTATCCTCTATAGCTCTTTTATGCCAGTCAATTGCATCTAGACCCAGAAGCTCATCATAAATTTGATTCCCAAGATAAGACGGTAATAACGTTGTTCCAGTGTTTGTTAATATAACAAGTCCCATATTTTCCTCTGGTATAAAAGATACGAGGGCTGAAAATCCATCAATATTCCCACCATGATGGATTACTTTATAACCCCGATATGCACTAATAAACCAGCCAAGTCCATAGCAATTTAGTGTTGTTTCTGATGTAGATAAAAGTGGTTCATCCGGAATTGGGATATGTGGTTGATACATCTGCTGTAACATATTCGGTGTAATAAGCTCATGTTCGCCCACTTTCCCTTGATTTAAATGGAATAGCACCCATTTAGCCATATCTTCTATATTTGAATTTATACATCCTGCAGCGCCAACTGTATCGATGTTACGAAATGGGACTTTGACTATATCTTCGTTTTTTTCAATGTATGGAAGTGCGTGATCATCTTTTTCTTGTGAAGTAGTAACCGAGAAATTTGTATCTTCCATATGAAGAGGTTGCAGAATCTGTTCAGTTACATACTGTTCCCATGTCTGATTTGTGATTTCTTCTACCATATAGCTAATGGTTGCATACATTAAATTATTATATAAAAAGGTTGTACGAAATGGTGCATCTAGCTCCAAATATTGAATTTTTTCCGTGATGTCTTTTCGTGTTAATGAAGATCCATACCATAGCAGTTCATGACGACTAACACCAGAACGATGAGAGGCCAAATCACGAGCTGTAACTTGTGAGCTTACGAGAGGATCATGGAGTGAAAAAGTAGGAACATAAGTCTGGATAGATTTATCCCAATTAAACTTTTGTTGCTGGGCCAGTAAACTTAGAGAAAGTGTACCAAATGCTTTTGTAGATGAACCAATTGCAAACAGTGTATTTGGTGTAACAGGTTTTTTATTTTCAATGTCACGATATCCAAATCCCTCAGAAAGAATAATTTCTCCATCTTTTATAATTGCGACTGCTGCCCCTGGTACATTTAGATCTTTCATCATTTCCTTTATGTAACCACGTAGGCGACCTGTAAGAGAGGATTTCATTTTTTGCATAAGACTTTGTCTCCTTTACCATTTTTTTTTACAAGTAGGTTATTTCGAGATAAAGAAGAGAAAGACCTTGTTGTTAACAAAGATGTCATATTTTTTTAGGCTCTCACTAGAGGTTGTAGTTGACGCACATATATATTTTTTCATGAGTAATACAACAGGCTTATAACTACCTTTACCACCAATAATTCAAGGTACGGTAGCTAAACATATACTTTGTCCGAAATGAAAAGAAAGAATACTATATTTGTGCCATTCTCTTTTTATTAATGATTTTGATACGCTTCATACCAATGATGTGGTTGGATTTCTCTTAAGGTTTTAAAGATCAAATCATTTTCAGCAGAATATATACCAGCTTTAACCTCTGGTCCCCAATAGAATAGGCGTTCTTGGCATACACCACAAGGCGTTAATACTTTGAAATTAGAATTGCCATCGTCTCTAGTCACGCAAATACTATGAGTAATCTTTTGCCCGAGCTTATGAGCTTCACAAATTGCACCTGTTTCCATACATAACTCTGTTGACGCGTTAATTACTTTAGGAGCCACACTAATGAGTATTTGTCCACTTTCAAGCCTCATTGCTGCTGCTCCTCCCCAACCAGTAGGATAACGTTTCTGAATGAAATTTATCGCTTCTGTGTATAATTCTTCCTTAATCCCCATGTACTACACCTCTCCAAAAATAGTCTTTATGAATTTAATCTATTTTAATTAACGCTTCATTTTTATGAATACTTACTACAACTATTTACTAAAGAAATCTAATACTTTTCTGTTGATATACTTGGGCTTTTCCATCGACATTAAATGTCCAACACCTTCCACCATCTCCACGGTTAAATTGGGAGAAGAATTTCTTGCACAATAAAAGGCTTTATTTGAGTCATACATTACCTCATTTTCTCCTAGTAATAGCAAGAAGGGATTATCTATTTTACTTAACTCTTCATCTCTAAAAATATATGGAAATCCTTCCTCTTTCTGATTCTTCTTTACAGAACTAACCTTCTCTATTCCTGCTATTAATTGCGCCTTTATAAATGGATGAACTTTATAACGATTATTAAAAATCCACTTTAGAAACCTTTCTACGCCTTCTTTTTTATGTACCAATTCAAAAGCATATGAATAAAAAGTAGGACTGAATGGAAGATAGGTTGCCGCAGGACTCATGATTACACTTTTATTAACCATCTCAGGGAAAAAAGAGAGAAAGTTGACGGTATGTAAAGTACCATATGACAATCCTACAATATGTGTTTTGCTAATATGCAATTCATCCAATGCTTCCTTTAACCATAAGGCATAGCTAAAACGATCTGTAAATTCTTTCTCTAAAATACTTTTATTTTTGTCTCCTAAAATATCAATACAAACCACTCTATAATCTTTGCTCCAGTCCGCAATATTTAAATACCACATAGTGGAGCTCATTCTTGCTCCATGTAGTAATATGATAGGTGGATTTAACTCATTTCCATTATCAATAACATGCGTTATGCCTTGAGAGGTTTTTATGAAGCGAGTAGAAAATTTAATTGGCCATAATTCTAGGCTCTTATCATATGACTGACTATAAGTATTTCCTTGATAGTCTAGTTCTAAATTATTCATTTAACCATCTCCCTAAAAGCTATAGATACTAACTTTCACATATAAAAATTAGTATCTATAGCTTACAATTCTTTTATTTTTATTCAGGAATCATTTACAGTTTTGTTCTTATAGCTTTAATCATTTTTCTTACTATAAATCTGTTGTGAAATAGTTGTATATGTAGGTGTCACTTCTTTTTTTTCGACGATTTTTTTTGGTAACTCCCTATGAGAACTTATCCATAAGTTAAATAAGAAAAGCCTAAGCATAATTTCACTCCTTTTATCCAGAAAAATAGTGATTTACACTTAGATACTTTCATTTAAGAATATATTCAATGAAAGTATCTAATTTATCTTTTTCAGTTAAATTGTGATTGCAACTTTCACTGTCTTGACAAATGTAATTGCCTCTTTTTATATACGTCCCCTTTATATCTCCCTTAACTTCAGTCATAAACATACCTACCTCTGAGATACCATTACAAAAAGTACAAATCCCTTTTTGGTTACTATTCTTATACGTCCCTTGTAGACCAATTAATTTATCTTTGTACTCTGTAATGATATATCTCTTACCAGATCCTTTATCGTTCCAAGACAAATATGAGACTTTTTTAAAATCTATATGATCAAAGTCTGGAACTTTTAATTTTTTAACTTTAGGAAATAATTTTTTAACCGTTTTTTCTGTTGCTTCTTTAAATGGAATAACATAAGGTCTTAATTTTAACAAAAAACGCTCCGCGTCGAGCTTCTCCTTTATTTCAATAAAGGGATTTAATAAATCCATTTGTTGCTTATCAATATCTGGAAATAAATTTAGGATTTTGTCTTGTAAACTATACCTTAGTGCCTTAAGAACTGCTTCATCGTTAACTGAAGCATGTCCATTAACCAAATTTTGAGTTTGCATTTCAATAAAATTAAATTGATAACTTTTAATAAATGGTTCCACTTTTATCTCCTCTACTTTAAATTAATGTCATGTGAAATCAAATAGGCCTACGTTTATTCATGTCCTCTTTAAATTTTAAAATAGTCTCCACTGCCCGTTTATATCCACCGGCTTCTCGTAAAGACTTTCCAACTCTTTTACTATTCTCTTTAAACGAAGGGTTTAATAGTACTTGTTCGGTCGTATTTCGTAATGTATGAGCATTTAGTTTATGGCGATTGAGTTGTAACCCAGATCCTAATTCTTCAATTCGTTTAGCCACTATCGGCTGATCGCCCATAACAGGAATCACGAGAAGAGGAACACCAAAATAAAGCCCTTCACTGGAACTATTCATCCCCCCATGGGTAATGAATATATCTGCTTGTTTTAAAATTTCTAATTGGTTTACATAAGGCTGAACTATAAAATTAGAAGGAGCATTACTAAATTGTTCAAGATTTGTCTGCCTTCCTACTGCTAACACCACAGTATATGGACTATCCCTAAATGCTTCAAAACATGCTGTATATAACTCGGGCTGATGGTTAAATACCGTTCCCATGGAGATGAAAATGAGTTTCTTATCCCGATTTGTCTCCAAACGAATGCTTTCTGTATCATGTCGTTTTGCAATAGATGGACCAACAAAAACAAAGGACTCATCAAATTTTTCAGCATCAGGTTGGTAGAGCGTTGAGGTATATACAAGGGTGAGATCTCCGGGACATGTCATCAGATTCTTATTATTAGTAAGAATCACACCATATTGGTCCCTCCATTTTGTTGTAATCTCTTCAATCTCTTGATGTTTGGGGGAGTTTTTATCTATTTCTCCTCTGATGTTCATAAGGGTAGAAAAAATCTCGTCATTAATGGCAAATGTCGTACAAGAAGAAATTTTAGGGAGCTTTAAAATGTCTGCAATAATCCATCCTGCAGCAAAGTTATTATCATAAACTACGTAGTCATATTTCTCATCTTTTATTTCATTTAAAATATCCTCTATAACCTTGTCCATGGACCTTCCCATATATAACAACATTTCAAGAGGATCTATTTTCTTCTCCACCCTTTTGGTTGTATGGGAAGGATCCAGGAAATTTTCATAGGGACGAAATAAAGCACCTGTTTTTTCTATTTTGCCTTTATATTCTTCCACACAGTAATAAACTACTTCTTCCCCTTGCTTTACTAACTCCTCTACTAGTGCAATTGTAGGGTTAACATGACCTTCTCCAGGAAAATTAAAAAATAGAACTCTTCCCATTTAACTGCCTCCCTCTTTAAAAGGTACTTACTTTCTTCACATTTGTTGTAAATTTTAATAAGGATTATGTTATTTTATCTTATTTAAAACATGCCTTCCCCCTTAGTGTACGAACAGGATTACATTTATTAAATAGATAAAATAAATATGAAATAAACTCTACATGTTTTTACTCTTTATTATGCCTTGAGGAAATCTTCATCTACCAAACGACATAGTTAGTCCTTAGTTGGTTTCAAAGATAACATAGCTCCAAAGTATTGCGAAGCTGTAGTAAAGCTGATAAATGCACACAACTCACTAATTTCACGATCCGTTAGGACTTCCTTTAACACGTGAAAAAAAGATTCGTTTATTTCCCCTCTTTGTTTTAAAAAAACTTCTGCAAAACCTACCGCAAGAGATGTTTTTTCATCAAATTCATCTGGATTAGGCTTTCCTTTGGCTTTACAATATTCGCACCCATTTTTTTGAGCTAATGTTCGTCTAACTTGCTCTTTCAAAGAAGCCGATAAACTGTTATCCCCTCCCAAAACGTCTCCTGGATTGTTCCAAGCGTTCATTACATTGGTATTATGACCTAATAGTTGCTGAAAAGGTGTACTTCCATTACTTGATAAAGAAATATTTGTCATCTTATTAATCCTCCCTCATTATTTGTCATCCTTTATTCTAAAAGTTCTCGATTCCTTTGAGAATTTAGTTCAAAACAAATAACAGTAAAATAAGATGCAAATAGAACTCAAGATTCGTTTTTTTATTACAAATGTAATGTAAAGAACTTGTATATATCTAAGAATCTCCCTTTATTAGGTCAGTTAACATATTAGACTAGTTAATACATTGTTTAACATTAGAATATTTAGGTGTTTACTACCCAATATTTTGTCCCCTCTTTATTTCTATTTAGCAACTTGTAATCTATCAAGTATCTTCTTATCATGACAAAGTCTTCAAATACATCTTTTAATATCTCGTTTACTTCCTTTTCCGTATAATACGTATTCTTTTGAAATTTTCGTGAGATGTATAGTAAAATGACGACTCTTTTTTTCTCTTTTTTAGGTATTTGGATTAAGCGTTCCTCTTTAAAATATATATTTAATACTTTTTTTATTTCATCTTCACTTATTTGATATTTATCAATATACATGGCAATGCTCCTATATGTTAATATGGTTACTTTCTATTCAATTAATAATTGTTTAAGCTTGTCTAAATTACTTTGAGGAATATTACAGGCCACCCGAAGGTAAGTTTCAATGCTGCCGTATTCCTCTAAAATTTTTGTATATACCTCTTCTAATTAATCACGTTGAACTTCTAAAATGGGTTTTATACGTTCTGAAGAAACTTGAAACAAACTCATCCATCGAATAAAAGTTTCGACTTTCTTCATACGAGTAGCAATTAACTGATTAGATACTAGGTAGTCGTTTATAACAGACTCATATGGTACACCCACAAGTAATTGAATAATCGCTGATACAAAGCCAGTACGATCCTTTCCTCCTGTGCAATGAATAAGGGCAGGAATATTAGTTTCGTTTGAAAGAAAGATGAGAATTTCACGAATTTCCTTATGACAGCCAAATGCCATATGTTCATACATTTCTTTCATTATTTTTTCGAAATCAATAGTATTAGACTTACTAACGAGAAATTTAAAGAACTCAAGGTGGGTAAATTCTCGACTTTTATCATGAATTGATATATTTAATAACTGAATTCCTTTTCCTGTCTGGATACGACTAACCTTTGATTTTTGTTCATTAGGCGTTCTTAGATCACAAATGGCTTTTATATTTAACTTGTAGAAAGTTTCCATATCTTTTTTAGATAACCTAGATAACTCTTCTGATCGAAATAAGATACCAGCTTTCATTTTACGACCGTCACTGGTTGTGAAGCCTCCAATATCACGAAAATTATATAATCTTTCAAATTCAAATATTTTTTCTGAAGTTTTCATTATCATTTCTCCATTATTATTTATTAGGGTTTCCATACGTTTTTCATTATTGAAAGGATGTTATAAAAGGTTTAACTATAGCTAACACTTCATCTTTATCTTCCAAGTGGAGAGTATGGCCAGCATTTTTCACCTTTTTATGTTGTAAATTAGGTGACATTTCCAATGCTTTCTGTGCTTCTTTATCGCTTATTACTCCTCCTAGCTTAGGGTTACCTTGTAAAAGTAACATCGGGCATTGAATTCTAGGGAGTAGGTCATCTACTTTATATCCTGCATATGTGTCTTCAAAACGATCAATCATTGCTGTCAATACATCTGGATCCATATATGTTAAATTTGTCATCATTTCATTAATCAGACCTTCTCTTGCGTTTGAGGATTTAAAATTGGTCTCCTTTTCTGTTTTAGTTTCAAGCCCGTCCATGTGATAATACTGAATCCTATCTTTCCATTTTGTTAACTCGTTGGACCCCTCTTTTAAAACTTCTCTAGTTAAAGGTGCATCACCGATAATTACTCCTTTTACAAGTAGAGGATGCTTAGCTGCTAGCATAAGAGCAATCATTCCGCCAAGTGAATGACCGAATATAAGCGCCGGCTTAGTAATACATTTTTCAAGAAAAGCAGTCATGTCTTCAACATAGTCCCTTAATCTATAATTCTGATTTGTTCTTCCAGATAGCCCATGCCCTCGTAAATCTACTGCATAGACGTGGGCTACCTTTCCTAAATCAGAAATTATAGTCTCGAAAGTGTTCCACCTAGCAGTTCCTCCATGAATTAGTAAAAGAGGCATGTTAGATGAACTGAGGTTTGTTTCAACATAATTTAAACGAACGTTTCCAAAATCGATAACCTTCTCCTTCATTTCCTCACTCCTATACTTATTTTAATATGACTAAAATAGAACTTATAGTCATATAAATTCTAAAAAAATATACTTTGTTCCTTATTTACTTTTATTCACATGAAGATTAAGATAAGTATAAACACATTGTGACTAAATGTCCATAAAAAGTCATAAAATTCCTAAAAGGAGATTTACCATGCCTAAATTTACAAAACAAGAAAAAGAACATATTCATCATTCTCTTATGGAAAAAGGGAGAGAGATTTTTATCCAGTATGGACTGGCTAAAACAACTATTGACGATATTGTACAGGCATGCGGCATTGCTAAAGGCTCATTTTACAAGTTTTTTCAATCTAAAGAAGAGCTTTATTTTGAAATTCTAAAAAATGAGGAGGAAGTACGAGAGACTGTTCTCAATGAACTATTTCGTGAAAATCTCCCCCCAAAAGAGTTACTTGCTTCGTTTTTTCATACATCTTTTAAGTTAGTTGAAGAAAACCCCTTTCTTCAACGTGTTTTCCAAAGTGATGAGCATGAAAGACTTACAAGAAAGTTACCTGAACAGATGGCAGAGTTCTCTCGGGTACATACTCAAAGAGGCATCAATGCTGTCAAAATTCTAATGGAGCGTGGAGTCTTACCTAAAGAGAATCCTGAATTAACTGTAGGAGTTATCCAAGCAATTATGATGATAAGATTGCACAAAGATGAAATAGGTACAGATCTTTTTCCTAAAGTAATGGATAAAATAGTTGATTATATAGCTACAGGATTAGTGAAATAAAGTTTTATCGCTAGAGAAATCAGTAAAGAATTCTTATTCGAGATTATATATAGTAAGCTCAGTACACTTTTTTCATTATGACTAAACTACTCTAGACATTGTGAAACTTCTATTTGGAAATCCTTATACCTCTATGTATAAGGGTTTTTTAGTACCTAGAAGGAACATTATGTTAATTAAACGAAGAGGCTCAGAAAAAATCTGGGCTTTTTTTATTGTTTACAAATTAATCGTTGACTTAGAGCTAACTCTAAGTTGTAACATGTAAATAAAGGAGGGAATGAAAATGTATGGTATATCCGAAGTTGCTATGAAAACAGGGTTTACAGCTCATACGTTACGTTATTATGAAAAGATTGGGTTATTGTCTTCACCATTAAGAAAAGGTGGAAAAAGAAGATATACAGAAGGTGAAATTCGCCTTCTAAAATTTATGAAAATGTTAAAACAAACAGGGATGTCTTTAGAGGATATCCAGGAATTTTTAAAGGATGGATGTCTCCTAGAAAACATCGACTCTGCTGCCATTCAATTAAAAAAGATTCAAACGAGGGCGGATATTTTAAACAAACACTTACTCCTTCTAGAAAAGCAAAAACAAGAGATTGAAACTGTTATGAAGGTGACAAGAGAGAAATTAGAGGCGTACGAAACAATGATTGGAGATTTGAAAGATGAAAAGTAGAATATACCTTATGTTGATAGGCTTCGCTATATTTACAGGTGCTACGTTCAATTTGGCTAAGTATGCTGTTCACTATTTCTCCCCTGCAAGTGCTGCCGTATGGCGATTTGGGATTGCTGCACTCGTTATGGCTCTTATATTAGGATTACAAAAACAAATAAAGTCAAAAGCCATTAAGAAACATTGGAAAATGTATATCTTACTTGGCATCATAGGAATCTTTGGATTCAATGCTTTTTTCTTTTTAGGAATGCAATACACTTCACCTTTAAACGGGGCTCTCATCATGGGAACTAACCCTCTAGTAACTGCACTTTTTGCTTATTTTATTTTAAAGAATCCCATTACAAAACAGCAAATGTTGGGTATATCCTTTGCTTTAGTAGGCGTTATTCTTGTCCTTACGCAAGGTGCGTTAAAAATTATTCAAACACTATCTATTTCTAAAGGTGATTTACTAATCTTAACAGGGAACTTATGTTGGGCTTTATATGGTGTATTAGGAAGAAAATATTTAAAGGGTAGTTCTTCAATGGAGACAACTACTTATACAATGATTGTTGGTTCTCTTTGTCTTTTAGTCTTAACAGCTTTTTCACCAAGCCCTCTGCCTTTGTCTCACGTTACATGGTCAGCTTGGGGAGCTATTCTCTTTATGGCTCTATTTACAAGTGTATTAGGCTATCTGTGGTGGAATAAGGGAATGGCTACGATTGGCGCAAGTAATACATCTTTATTTTTTAATTTAGTTCCAGTCGTCACCATGATTCTTTCTATTTTAACCGGATCCCTTATTACATTACCTCAAGTAATAGGTACATGTTTAGTTATTTTAGGTGTTTTAACAGCTTCTGGCTTCTTAAACTTGAGAAGAAAACAAAAAGTTTCGGCTTCAATATAACGATGAACTGCTAAAGCCTATATAAAAAATATATAGGCTTTATTATCTCGGATAACTTTGTTATATCATTTTTTTAAAATTCAATTTTTCACACCCACATGTTCAATTATTCGCTTCATGGCCTGAATCTGACCCATATGAGTTGCTTCATGCATCAGTGTAACACCCGCCAGCTCTCCAAAGGTTTTACATCCCAGAAATGGCTTTTCCAAGTTATTGTTTAGCTGTTCAGCAGGAATTTGCTGAATACGCGCCAATTGGTCTTTTAGTTGGATCTTAAGCTCATCCATAGTAGGTACATCCCCCGTCCAATCGGCTGGTTTCGTACCATTTCCGAACAATTCCATATAATTTGCTGGAAGATGGGTTGTTGCATGAGGAAAACCAAACATAGTTTGTTCTGTAACTGTCAAAACATGACCTGTATGCCAATGAATTGTGTTGTTAAAACCATCTGGCTGCACATCAGTTTGATCCTCCGAAACAGCTCCTATGATTTTGAGGAAGTACTCTCTTTCAATTTCAAATTGCTTGAATACAAGTTTGTTCATCTCTTTCTCCCCTTTCACTGATACAATCATCCATATTATACCACCTATAGGGGGATAAGAATATAATTAAAGTACCTCTAGTGCTTCAAAATGTTCGTACCTAGTTAACATAACTTATTTACTCTTGTCGTTAATAATCTATTAATAGAAGGCTTTTTCTACAATATATATAACTATTAAAGTAATTTTAAATTCTTTATAAGAAAAAACTTTTACTAAACACAACACGTAAAGGTTTTTTTATAAGTTTCTTCTATTATAATAATATCTCCTTGATCAAAGTATGGATTTAAGTTTCTCTGTTAAACATAAAAAAGCTTCTTTATCTTTATTCTTTAAGGACTGATCAATTTTTTCGAGAATCTTACTTCTTTTGAAGTCATTCATCATTTGATCTAAAAACAGTTCAGCCAACATTTCATCGCGTAAATTTGGATCAACTTGATTCATTTCATTAAGCACATTATTTTCCATAAAACGTCAACCCCTTTATCTTTTCTCTTTTGCAAACAGTATTCCCTTTTGCACTTTTTTTATGCAAGGTTGATAGATGAAGTGAGACATAGAATAATATGTAATATGCGTAATTACGCTCCTATATTCTTTTTAGATATTTTTCATATGTCTTCAATTAGCTGAAAAAAGATAAAAATTAAATTATGAAGATTAATGCTTTAATATCTATACTTAGAGACAACAAATAAACATTTTTACCTTTTAATATATATCAATCTATTTTCTCTTTACCTTCAAAGAAATTTTTGTATTCATAATAACTTAAAATAAAATTTATAACTATTTAACTTAAGAGAGATTTTATTAACGTAATCTTTATTAAAGTTAAATAGTAAATTAATTTTATATATAGATATAAATGGTAAAACTTTAATTTTTATAAATGAGTTTATATATTTACTTCTATAAATTAGATAGGTTTATATTTTATTTTTGAATAAATTAGTATTATAAAAAACATATAAATATCAAATAATTATTAATTTTCTTTCAGATAAAGGTAAATACATAAATTTATCAAAAGGAAGAAGAAAATAAATTGGTAGAGGATATTTAGTAATAATAAAATAAAGTATAAACCTCCCGAATTTGAAAGGGAGGTTTATACTTATTTATAAGTAGAGATAAAAAGAAATAATAATAAAATTAAGAAAATTTATGTTAACTGGTTATTGCGTATTTTATGTTTAAGAATGAATGTGAAAATCTAGAAACTTGTGTTTGAGCTACCTTAAAGTATTTAATTTACGAACTAATATCACGTATAAAGTGGAACTTCATTTTCATGAGCAGTCACAATATTTTTAGAAGAAGCAGATTCATCATAAATATGTCTCTCTTTCGAACCAATATCTGCTCCGTAAAGATGAATAGTAATCGCAGGCTCACCAAATGGATTACGGACACTATGTATATCTTTGTTCGGAGGATAAACATAGGAAATATCTTGAGCTTTAGCTGTTACTACCCCTACTTTTTTCAATGTGTAGCTACCTTTTTCACTTCTAATTCTTTGATATCTGGTTTCCTCAATTGCTCCTTCATACACTCCAACCAATCCCCATACTAAATGGTCGTGTATAGGAGCAGTTTGTCCAGGTCCCCATACAAACCCTACAATTGAAAAAGCTTCATCCTCTGGTTTATATAATAAAAACTGGCTGTATCTATCTTCCTTAGGCTGTTTATATGTAGTGGGTAATAAATCTTTTGTTTTTAAAAATGAATCAAAGTGAGGCTTCAGTTGTTCTACAATTTCTTTCTCTGAACTTGTTTGCTGTAAGACGTTACGAATAGCAATTTCTAGTTCTGCAATGTATGTTGAAATAGTCATTTATCTTCCTCCAAGTCATGATAATTTTTGTGATTTTGCAGTGTCCAACTGCCAAGCCGTTGAATTTCGTAATCAATAGGTGCGTGCATAGAAAGTGTTCTAATGTTTCTCCAGAAGCGATCGTAGCGATACGTGTTAGATGTTGCTCTGCTACCCATGACGTCAAAGATCCTCGAAGTAATATCCAACCCTGCTTCAGTAACAAATGCTTTAGCTATTCCTATGGAATTTTGTATACTAATTTTCTCTTCTTCCGTAAGGTTCCAGCCATTATCCCAAGCCCTTTGAAATATAGTAGTTGTTTGAAGAATTAAGGATTCGGCTGCTTTATATTGAATGTGAAATTGTCCAAGATGTCTTTGGATATAAGGGTCATCTACAGCAGATGAGTCTTGTGCAAAACGGGGTCTTGTCTTAGTTGATACGTATTGTAGAGCCTCATTTATGGCGCCTTTTATGATTCCAAGCATAATGTGGGTGATAAGAAAATTGGCAATTGTAGATCGAACTTTTAAAAATTCTTTATTGGGTGGAACAGCTGCTAAAATATCTTCGTTATAAACAGGAACGTTTTTAAACGTGATAGATCCACTGTCCGTTTGTCGTTGTCCAAAATGATTCCAATCATTGTTAACCTTAATGCCTTCTCGTTTAGTCGGTACTACTGCAATTAATGGAGCTTCTGTATCTTTAAAAACAGTTGATACAATTAAATAGTCAGAGTCTGAACTTCCGGAGCAAAAGGTTTTTCGACCATTTAGTACAATGCATCCATTCTCTTCTGTAGCAAAAAGATTTAAGTCAACAGGGTTAAAGGCATTTCCCCAAAAGAGGTTTTGCTGAACGGTTTTTTTGTAGTAAAAAGCTGTTTGCTCAGGCGTTCCATAAAAATAGGGAGTAGTTAGATTAAGAAAATGATAGCCGTATACATGTGCTAATGAACTGTCTACTTCAGCAAAAATCCGCACAATGTCACAAACATCAATCCACGTTTTTCCCATACCGCCCACCTCATTAGGAATTAAAAGGTTCAACAATCCACTGTTTCGAATGAGGTCTCGCTCCACTTTTGGATTCCCACCATCTTTATCCCTTTCGATAGCTGTTTTTTTAAACTCTGCTGCTAATAGTCGTGCTTGTTCTTTTATGGACTTTTTCATAGGGGTACCAATTGGCATATGTTATTCCTCCTTAAACGTTAGTGAGTAGAAACATATCATGTGAAATTAAAAACTTAACTAACATGATAAAGGGAAAAGTCAATTTTGTATAATTGAAAAAAAAGAATTGATCATTCATTAAAAATGAATTGTTTTATTTTAATACCTAATTTAAACGCAATTTTTGTGGACATTTTAGGAACTTGACTTATAAATTGAATAATAAGAATGTAGAAAACTTCATTTCTTGCTTTTTAGACCTATGACATTATCTAGAACACATGCATAGGTTTTTTACGTTGACCATAGACAAGGAGGTAGTTGGCAAATGGATTTACGAACGATAAAAACATTTCAAACAATTGCACGCTTAGGAAGTTTTCAAAAAGCAGCAGAAGAGCTTAAGTACGTACAATCAACGGTTACGATGCAAATCCAAAAACTTGAATCCGATTTGGGCGTAAAACTCTTTGAAAGAGGAAAAAAAATACATTTAACAGAAGCTGGTAGGCTCTTTCATGAGAAAGCAGACCTTTTATTAAGAGACTTAGATTACGTACAAAACACAATGAAGCAGTGGCTTCACGGAGAGGCTGGTAAAGTACGAATAGGAGCTATTGAGCCGATGGCGATTTTTCGCTTGCCAAGTATTTTGCTGCCGTTTAAACAAAAGTATCCCAAAGTTCAGCTAAGCATCCAAATTGATAACACACAGAATTTAACGAAAATGATTAAAGAAGGAGAGCTTGATCTGGCAATCTGCAATACGCCTAATTTGGATCATACGACATTATTTGAGCCACTTTTTATTGAAGAAGTATCGCTACTAGTACCTAAAGAACATCCGTTATCTGAGAAAGAACAAGTAGAGCTTTCTGACTTCAAAGGAGAACGCCTTCTTTTGAGTGGATTTGTTTGTAACTACCGAATTAGTTTGGAAAAATCGTTGGTGGAAGCTGGCGTCAGTCCTGACATTCAGCTCGAAGTAAACAGCATGTCTGCATTAAAAGAATATGTACAAGTGGGATTTGGGATTGCTGTAGTGCCTGATGTTATGGTGAAAAATCCACCGCCAGGAACAGAAATAAAAAAGATCTCTGATCTCAAAATTGGTGTAACCACAGGTATTTTAAGAAAAATAAACACTGTAACCAATGGAACGGCCGTCGAGAATTTAATTCGTCTTATAAAGACTCACTTTTAATAGCTCTATTTTGGTTAATTCATTTTTTTTGAATTAACTATTCGAATTTATCAATTATACAAATCCAGGAAAGTGATATATACTTTGTGAAAACATAGTAAGTTGATTGATTAAGTTGAATTAAGAGATAGTCAAATTATGAAAAGAAAGGAACAGTGAAATGAATTTACCTAGTAAACAACCACTATCTGGTATACGCGTTCTCGAATTCGGCCAAATTGCAGCCGGTCCATATACAGGAATGTTGTTAGCTGATTTGGGAGCAGACGTTGTTAAGGTTGAAAATCCAAATGGAGGAGACGGCATGAGGCTATGGCCACCATTTGTACAAAATGAAGAGGAAGAAGAGTACAGTGCTAACTTTTCATCACTAAACCGAAATAAAAGAAGTATTTGTATTGATTTTAAAGATAAACAGCAATTAGCAACTTTAAGGGAACTTTGTTTACAAGCTGATGTAATTATAGAAAACTTTCGTCCAGGAGTATTAAAGAAGTTTGCATTGGATTATGAGAGTTTATCTAGTGTTCATCCTAAGCTAATCTATTGCTCTATTTCAGGGTATGGACAAGAAGGCCCTTATGCTAATAAAGGTGCTTTTGATGTAACAGTTCAAGCAATA
>Ga0207713_1000969_pt1 | contig 25353 bp, 9 predicted proteins | sample KBSS64metaG_FD_184404 | JGI IMG/M metagenome (GOLD analysis project Ga0207713, IMG submission 184404) | Switchgrass rhizosphere microbial communities from Kellogg Biological Station, Michigan, USA - KBS S6-4 metaG (SPAdes) (version 2) | ecosystem: Host-associated > Plants > Roots > Rhizosphere >... | reverse complement strand
GTACGTTGCACGGTGGCGCTGGCGCTTCTGAGCGACAGGCCATTGGCGTTGGTTTCGGCGGTGACCTGGCTGTCGGACAGGTTCACGGTGGAGCCTGCCTCGGCGGCGATCTGCAGGGTCGTCGCACCCTCGGCGGTAAGGGTGGCTGGGCCGATCACCCGGTAGCTATCCAGCGTGCTGCCTGCACCGAGCTGGGTATCGTCGCTGATCAGGGTTTCGCCCCAGGCAGAGGTGGCGAACAGCAGGGGGCCGAACAGCATGAACCCGGCCGCTGGTGAACGGCGGCGGGCAGGGAAGGGAGGGCGACTTGGCATGGGGGCACCATCAAAGTGAATGTTTTCCTGTAAGACCCTTCTCTTATTTGTGAGGGACGGATCTGTTAAGCCGCGAGGTTAGTCACGGTTGGCCGCGAAAAATGTAGGAAAACTCCTACTCAATGGATGGAAAATTCGTCACCAGGCAACGGCCCTGGATGCAGGCCGTTGCTGGTGCAGGATCACGGCCTGGTCAAGTCGCAAGAACCGTTGGTGCTCTGATCGGACATGCTGATCCTGTTCTCGGTTGGTCTGGATATACGGGGGGGGATGGTGTTGATGACGTAACTCACCTGCGCGCGCCCACCTCGGGGGTTGGCCGTGAAAATGGGCTGGATATGCTGGAGGTAGGGCTCGACCCTCCAGATGAAGCCGTTACTGATCTGGTCTGCGGTCAATGTCAGGGTTTCCTGCTTCTCCACCCCAGCGATCAGGTCACCGCCCACAGTTTCGTTATACATCAACCAAGACAGCGTTATGGTGGTCTCCTCTTCTATGAATAAGCCGCTGCAGGGGGGTACCCAAACCCTGATTGCCGGGGCTGCGGCGGGGTCGACGGGGTCCCAGATCGACGGGCAGCTCAGCCAGCCTCGGTCGGTAAGGCCATGGAACGCAAGATCTTCCGGCGTCATGTCGATAGCCGTTACATGCACGTACCGAGGGAGGGATTCCTGCTCGTTGATTGCTGTGAGGCTGGCACGTACGGTGTAGTGCACGGGCAGTGCCGGGTCGTTGCCTGCACGCTCGATATAGCTCCAGGGAATCGTGACGCTCTTTTCGGTGCCGGTGGCTTGATCTACCACCCAGCGAGCCTCGGTCACCAGGGTGCCTTTCCAGTAGAAGTCCACTACCTGGCCGTTTGCGGCGTCGGGGTATACGTCGAACGTCAGGGTGGCATCTTGGCCACGGTCTGGTAGTGCAATCTCGTTTTCAAGTCCTGTGAAGCTGGTAATCGTTGGCGCAAGCAGGGCGGGGTTGACTGGCCAGGTTGGGTCTGGGTCTGGGCGTTCGGGGCCGGCGATGGACAAGTCGACATTGAAGTCATCGTCTGCCGGCCCATAAGGGGCGTGATGGCGCAGCACTTTGTAGCTGACGTTGGTGGGCACTACCCCGGTGGCTTTACCGTATTCGTCACGCAATACCTGGATTGGGACGGCAATCTTGATCGGGATTGGACGTGTGCCTACCTGTTCTGCCTGAAGTACTGTCGAGCCCCAGGTCACCAAGATTTTGTCATTGTCATCGCGGTTGGTGTACAGCCCTATTTCGACGTCCACACCTGCGTGAGCCTCATCCAAGCTCAGCACGCCATCGTTCGTGGCCAAAGGCACTTTCGGTCGTGGCAGGTTGGCAGGCTCTGGCGTGACTACCACGTCGATCGTGGCAGGCAAACGGATGCGACTGCGGTTGCGTGCTTTATCGAAGAGGTAGTACACGATATAGAACCTGCCATCGCCCAATAGGCGGACTGAGTCTGCCGGTAAGATGACCTTGAGGTCGTCGGTAACGGCGCCTGCAGCGGCTGGGTTGTCATAATCGGTATCTTCTTCGGACCATTCTTTCAGGTAGAAGACATGATAAGTGTCACCTGGTGCCCGGTCCTGGTAGTCAGGCAAGTCCAACTCGATGCCTTCTGGGTGGTTGACCAAATAGCGTTCGTTGATGATTTCGTTGGGCGGCAGGAGTGGGGGCGCGGGGTCGTCCCCCCATGGGGCGACGCTGTCACAGATCAACTCGATAGGGAGAGAAACGTATTTGTCGCCTAAATGGTCTATGAGTTCATAGCGCACCCAGAGTTTGCCATTGCGTGGAATGGATTCCTGGGGGAACTCAAGCGTAAGTGGGAAGTCTTCAGGGACAATGGGTGGGTCGAATCTTTTTACAGGGCCAATAGCCACAAAGGTATGTTCGGCGCCGGTCAAGGTGAATTGCAACTGCAAGGTTGAAAAGTCTGAAGGGCCGCTACCGGGCGGCGGCAAAAAATGCCACTGAGGAATTTGTACGGTCAGGTTTTTCTTCAGCGCGTCTTTGTGCAGTGTGCCGTCATTGATATCGACGATGTCCAGGACGTTGGGTTTTGTGAGGTCAGCCAGCGCAGGCGTTGAGGGTGCGTCTTGTAGTTTCAGAAAGTTGCGCCGGGCTTTTTCGGCACGGAAGAATTTGAGAGAAGTTGATTTTGAATTGTTCATAGTCACTCTCCGGGGATGCAAGTACTTGTTTTGCTGTTAGTGGCTTGTGCAACACCGCCGGGAAATTCAGGGTGATGTTGTCGGTGAATTATTTGCTAGCGGCTTCAATTTATTCTAATTCCGAGGCCAGCGAGTTCGTGTCGAATAAAATCTCGTCGTAAAAATACGGAGTTTGCAACACGCTCCGGGTCGTTACGGCGGATGCTGATGCCTGGGCAGCACTCGACACTTCCAACGGCGGTAATGACAATTTTCTAGAGGCGTGTGCTAGGAATGTTAAAACCCTTGGCCCGCAAAAACACGGCACTTGCGCTGATCCTTGGAATTGCGGTGGGGACCCCGTGTGTGTTGACTGCGGCGAATGCAGCGGGTGTAGCAGATACGGTGGCTGCGGCAGATGCTGTTGCCTGGGCATTCCTCGAAACTTCCATAATTGCCTTAACTGCCGTTTTGGCAAGCTGGAAAGTACCGGCGACCATCAGCGGCAACCCCACGATTGTCGCGGCTATGCCGAGAGCCGCTGCGATTCCTTGTCTGTCTTGGCTGCCAGACAATGTCGCTTCGGTGCTGATAATGAAACCCGCGGTTCCTAGCCCTGCAGCTGTAGCCCCCACAGCTGCGCCTACGAGCATTGCAGTCGTGGACATACCAACCGCCGTTGCGGTTGCATTCATGGCAGCGCTCAATGTCATTGTTGGTGTGGCTACGGTTAAGCCGATTGCCGCGAGTGGGGGAGCCAACAAGGCAGCAGCTGCGACGAGGCCTAACAGGATCGCGGCAGCCGATATCCCTGTACTGGTCCAGAACATGGCATCTGGCCTGAAACCGCGCGAGCTCTGGTTCCTCGCCAAGTCCTCCAGCGACCGGGTCTGCCCCGTGTTACCGATGCTGTAATGCCCGGTCGGGTCGCGGAACGTCACCGGGTTGCCCTGGCAATACCCGTAGTAATTCAATCCCCCTTCACCGAACGGGCTGAGCGCATCTGGGCTGTTGAAGCGCATGAGCGCAGGGTTGTAGGCGCGGTAGCCATTGCCCAGCAGGTACCAGCCACTGTCCGGGTCGAGTGCTTCCCCGTTGTAGCCCAGCGCGCTGTGAGCAGGGCCGTCGGTGTGGCGCTCGCCGTACGCCGAGTAGCGGATGGCGCCCAGGCTGCCTGCCTGGCTTTCGGCAACCACGCTGTGGCTGGCGCTGGTATGCAGCAGCACGGGTGGTTGCGCGCCAACGCCAGATTGCTGTTGGCCCAGCGGCTGCTCGCCCTGGTGCAGGAACAGTGTTTCCAGGCCATCACGCACGGCCATGCGCAACTGCAGGCCGTCATGCAGCAGCAGGGTCGGCTTGCCCGCTTGCAGGGCGGTGATCAACAGGCCGTTGGCGTCGTGGCCGTAGCTGTCGAGGTCACCCGCCTGGTTGAGGCCAAGCAGCCGGTTCTGGCTGTCGTAACGGGCCGGGCGGCCGCGCTCGTCGCGGGTCAGGTTGCCATTTTTGTCGTAGGTCAAGCGGGGGTTGGGCTCCGTACGCGGTGGGTTGTACTCGATGCGTTGTAGCTGGCACGGGTCGCTTTCGGCATAGGTGAACCTTGCCTGCTCAGGGCGAGGCCCGCCGGCGAACATTGTGAGGGTTACGCTGATGTTGTCGTAGGCATCGAACGTGAATGTCTGCCGCGTTATGCTGCGGCCTTGCGGGTCTTGGGGCAGCTCAAGGCCAGTACAGGTGTGGGTGACAAGGCGCGAGCGCTTGTCGTACCCGAAGCCCTCTTGCAACAACGACACCGCGGCGGCTTTCAAATGCCGGCTCTGCAGCAGGTCATCATCGCCCCAGACCTGCTCCTGGGTGCGTTCGGCATGCCCGGCCTGGCGCCAGGTACGCTTGTCCTCGCGGTCCTGATCGTCGTACGTGATTGCGGTTTCCACCACGTTACCGGTGCTCAGGTCATGGCTGCTGATATGCGATACAAGGCCCAGATCATCGTAGGTAAAGCTAGCCTGCATTAGCCCCTGGCGGGTAGACGAAAGGCGGCCAGTGGCGTCGTCATAGCTGTGCTCGGTCTTCACGCCATTGGCTTCAGTGGTTGTCATGAGCCGGTCGTGAAGCGTGCTGAGGTGCGTTCTGCTCCAGGTCTTACCGCTGCCGTTGTCATCCCAGTGCTCTGCGACCAACTGGTTGGCGATGTTGTAGTCGAAGCGCCGTTTGCCTTGTCTGTTGTTGCAGCTCAGCAGCCGCGCGCTGGAGTCGTGATAGTTGAAGCTGGCGCGATCGTCCGGCGCATCACTGCTGATGGGTTCATTGGTCAGTTGCAAGTTGTAGTCCAGTTCGAGGGTTTCACCGGCAGGGCTGATGCGCTGACGGGGCATCGGTTCGCCATCACGGAATAGGAAATACTCGGTACGGTTACCGGTGGTGGCACCCATCAGTCGGTTGAGCCCGTCATGGTATTGCGCGCCAATTTGCCGAGCGGGCTGCAGGACGTTGGCCGGTTTCACCACAAGGCTAGCCGGTAGGTCGTCGGAAGCATGTGCGGCATAGGTGCGCGTGAGCTGGGTGTTGTCGGGCAAGTGAGTGCCGAGCATGCGGCCCCAGGCGTCGTAACTGAACGTGGTGGAATGGCCGCGCTCGTCCTTTTCTTCGAGCGTTCGCCCCAGGCCGTCGTAGCGGTAACTGCGCTCGGCGAGCAGCTCGCCCAGCGCGTTCAGGCGCTTGCGCAGCACCGGCTTGTCGAACAGGTTCAGCCAGGTTTCGGTCCGGGCGCTGACCGCGCGCGCTTTTTGGGTGAACTTGGCTTTTTTGCCGTGCCGTGAAACCACTACAGTACGTGTTTTCAGCTCGCCACCTTCGCGCCAGGTGCGACGGATGGGGCCTTTGTGGGTGGGCGTGCCGATGGGGCAAAGTACGTTGTGCTCTTCAACACCATCCGGGCCTATGGTGCAGCTCTGCTCGCCCCAGTCATCGTATTGGAAGCGGGTCGTCAGGGTCAGCGACTTGCTGCCTTGCAGCCAATCTGTGCTGGTTGTTTCAACTCTGTTGCCGAAAGCGTCATGCTTGAAGGCTGATATTTCGAAGAACATACCTGGGCGTGCCTCAAGCACATTGTCCCGTTTCTCGGTAACAGGCCTGCCCAGGCCGTCCAGTTCGGTCAGCGTGCTGACCCCTCGCGCGTTTTTCACCTGCTGGCTGGCAATGTCGCCGTTGGCCGCGCAGAGGGAGTAAACGTAATGCCTGCTGGCTTCATAGCGTGTTCCGGGCGATACCTTTTCACAGGTGGTACGGCGCAGCACATCGAAGTCACGCTGGGTTTCAACGCCGCTTTGATCACGCTCGAAGAGTGTTTCGCCAAGCAGTAACGAGCGTCGCTGTAGGGTTGATTGCGTTGTGCCGTCATAACCGATCAGGGTTTCGATGGTTTGCAGGGTCGGGTGCAGGCTGAGCGGGTCGACCATCGCTGTGAACTGATACTGGGTTGTGGTCTCGAGCTTGTTGCGCTTGACGACCTGCTGATAGCGCCGGCCATGCAGCAAGCTGGCGCTGGGTGCGTCTATGTAACTGTATGTGGTGTGCTCCAGCGGTTGCGCTTCGTTACCCTGTTGCACCAGCGTTTCGCTATGCTCGACCACCATGGGATTGAGCTTTGTGGCATTACCTGCCAGGGGTGGCAGAGCGCTGTATCGGTAGTGGTGAGTGAGGGTAGGGGCCGCCCCCTTGCCAGTGCTGGCAGGGGTGGTCGTTTTACTTTTGAGGTGACGAACAAAACCATTGGCGTCGCCTGGGTAGCCATCCTGCTCCTCGGTGCTATACCAGGTACTGGTTTCGGTCACGCCGTTGGCGAGCTTGCGCAGGGTCACGTTGCCGTGGGTGTCGTAGGTTGTCTCGACGGTTTCCAGGCGGCTGCGTGTCACGTCATAGGTCTTCGACCAGCGTGTCTGCTCTTTGATGGGCAGTTGCAGGGTGGGCGGTTGCTGGTCGAACGGCACATCCCGGAGGTTGTAGGTGGTGCTGGCCTCGTGAACGCTTTCGTTCTGGACGGTCCTGGTTGAGGTCAACAGGTGAAAACGGTTGAAGGTGCGGGTGATGCTGCGCAGGGGCTTGGCATCGGCGTCACACAGCGTCTCCACAGACTTATATTCATAATTACCCGTGTGCTTGTAGAGGTTATCTCTGCCATCGTCGGCCCAGGGTACCTGAATGCCGTGGCCCAGGAAGTTGGCTGAGTTTGGGTAGGTGTAGTCACTCATAAACGAGGGTTGCCCCAGGCCGGGTTCGACGATGTGACGGGTGACACGGGGCAACGGGTCGCGACGGCTGCCGGCAGGGAACAGGTGGCCGCCGTCGCGGTATTGCAAGTACTCGCGCGCACCGGTCGGCGTCTCTATTTTCTCAAGGCACAGATGGCCCAATACTTGCCGGTATTCCAGGCGCCAGCTGGCCTGTTCCGGGGTTGGCAGCACAATAGACTTCACCCAGTTGCCGTTGACCAGGTTCATCACATAGCGGGCAACCGGCTGGCCATCACCGCCCTCATACGGCCGCTCGCGAAGTTCGATGCTGCCATTAGCACGTTCAACCTCCAACAAGATCTGCCCACGCCCGTCGGTGATCGTGCTGAGCATCATGTAGGCAGCGTTGAACGGTTTGTATGCGAAGTTGAGCCTGTGCCCGGTAGGGGAATACACCTCGACGGGCAGGGCGATGCGCCCGAGCAGGCTGCCCATCACTTCGAGGATTTCCACCATGCCCGAGCGGTGGACAACGCGATAACGTGCGTTGCCGCCAGGCCCTGCGGGCTCCCGATAGAAATGGAAGTGAGGCAGTTTTTGTTCGGGCATGTAAAGGCGATCGCCCGAAGTACCCGTAACTTTGAATGTTTCACCGGTATGGGTGGTGATGACCTGGTTGTGTTCAGTGAACTGCGTCAGTAACAGGTTCCAACCTTTGCCCCACCCCGAGTCGATGATGTTGAGCGGGTTGAAGTTTATTGTGAGGGGTACATCCGGGCCTTGGAAGTAGTTGGCGCCAAGTTCCGGCAGCGCGATAGACAAAGTGTATTGCCCAGTGCGGGTGTCTACGCCACTTTCCATAAAGCTCATGAAGTTCAGGGCGTTGGAGTGTAATGAAGATTCCGTGCTCATGGTGGAAGTGCTCGCTTTACACGTGGTGAAAGAGGTTGGGCGCACGACCGTTGTGCCCGGAATATGAGCAGACACTAGTCGAAGTATGCCTCGCTGGCACCTAGCATTTTTGCCAGGTGTGGGGGCGTGAGTGGGGTGATATACCTGTCGCCAATTCCCATGATTGGTTATTGGCCACAGAGGACACTTTCATGAATACGCCAGATATGCCGGACGTTGCGCACCTCGACGTGAGGACAAATTCGGTTGATCTGGATGCGCTGGCATCAGGCCCATTGGATACCTGGATAACCTACAGCGGTATCACTGCGGGAGATTACGTGAAGATCAACTGGCGTGGCCTGATGGAAGATGGCTCTGTTGATGATATTTTCAGTGCTTATGAGGTGGATGTACTTGACGCTCAACAGCGCTGGCTGTTCCCGATCGAATTCAATCGCCTTTCGAAGTTGCGAGGCGGTACGGTGTTCTATTCGTTCCAACTTCCTGATAGCAACGGCATTTTTGTGGTGGAGTCGAAGCGCAGGCACTTTTACATTAACCGAATGGCCGACGGCCTGTGGGCCTTGCCGGTCGCGCACCTGCAGGGTGCCCATGACTTGATCATTGATGTTACTCAACTCAAGAATGAGGGCCTGCAACTGGCGACTCCGCCGTATGTCTCCATGGCTGAAGGGGACAAGGTATTCCTGGTGTGGGAGCCTTATTACGGCGAGTTCATGCCTGGCGAACCGATCGAATTGCTGCATGAAGTCAGCAACGCTGACCTCGGCCAGCCGTTGCTTTGGCACTTGGAACGTGGTGATGTCGAAAACTACATGTTCGGCTTCGGGGTTTTGCGCTACCGCATCGAATATACCGGTGGCTCGGTAAGCCGTTCGCCTGAGCAACGTTTCGACATTGTCTGGCCCGATCCAAGTGACCCTCCTGCCACGCCTCTGCTGGCGGCGCCCAGTATTCCGGGGCATGTAGGAGACACGCTCGACCCCGATGGCGATGCTTATAAGGACGGTATCTGGCTGCTGGCCGAGCCTTACCCAGACCTACGCCTGGGCGATTCCCTGATGCTCTATGTAGAAGGCCCGGAGGTGAGCCTGCGCAGCGTGCGAGCAGATGTCAGTTCGCTCGACAGCCAACACCTGGCGTTTCATCTGGACCGTGCGTGGCTGCAGAGCGAGGTCAACCGTGGCAAGCAAATTACCTTCAGCTATGAGTACGGACGCCCTGGGGCACAAAAGCGCTCGGAGGGGCTGACCGTGGCCTTGCAGCGCCCCATGAACCTGCCACTGCCCGTCATCAAAGATGCCGTGCAGGAATGGAACGATGAGCCGCATCAGGGCACTGTCCACCCGCGTAACCTCAATGGCGGCGCCGAAGTGCGTATTCCGGCGGATGCAGAGTTGGGTGAGGGGGAGTTGCCGGCACCGCAGGTCAGTGTGCACTGGGAGGGGCATGGCAGCACGGGCTCGGTCATCGTGCCACAGCCCGTCTCTGGTGACCTGCGCCTGTTCAGGGTGCCGCGAACGGCCATCGCCGCCAACATGGGCAGGCGCCTTGATGTCTATTACACCGTTACCAAAACTGGCGAATTGCCCCGCAGCTCACAGAAATTCGACCTGAAGGTGGCCGATTACGGCCAGCAGAGCTACCCGCTCATACAGGTGGCGGGGGTTGAGAACGAGCAACTGTCGTTGGGCATAGTGCCGTCTGGCGGCGCGCTTTGCACTTTGGGGGCATGGGCATTCATGGCAGAAGGGCAGCTGCTGGGGATCGAAGCCGAAGGTGTGCCGAAAAGCCGTAAAAGTGCCAAGCATATCCTGCGCCCGCGCTCAACCGAGGTGAGTGCTGACGAGTATTACGATGGCCGTGTCGAGGCGTACTTGCCCAAAGCATTTCTTCAAGGGTTGCAACTGAACAGAAAGTTCAGGTTGACGGTGTCTGCCAGTTTTGATGATGGCGACACCTGGCGGAACTTTCGTTCCGTCGATATCGAATTGATTGCTTGAAATCCAACTCTTGCGTGAGGTGAATCATGTCGACTAATTCCAAGGCGAGCTTGCTGAAGTGGTTGGAGACGGGTGATCGACTGCTGGGCAATGACTCTGTTTTTGCAATTGATAAAGCCAAGGCAGACAGGCTGCTGACTCAAGAGTATATCAGGCGCTTCAAGACCAGTTCGTACCTGCCGCCGGTGAATGGTGAGACCGAGGCAGACAATGGTTACAAGGTTTTCATGCAGAATTTTATTCTGGATCACCCTAGGCTGTCTTTCGATAACACCGATATTACCAGCTCCCGCGCCAGCCTGCGTATGAAGATGGTGGGCGGCAATCAGGTAGGGTTGAAGCAGGCTGGCGCCAACTGGTACCCCCAGCGTATTGATCGGATCGAACCTTTGGTGGGCCCAGAGTTGCGTTTGAATCTGCAGTTGAGTGAGGTGCCGGGGCATGTCGATGACGGCGGCGCGTTGACCTTGGACCTGCGCAATAGTGACGATTTTGTCATGACGTTTTCCGATTCCAGGCGTATTCGAGAGTTGGGTGGCGACTTTTTTAAAGAGTGGTTCAAAGCGTTGCCGGATGAAAAACGCGTCTGGTCACTGGGGCATATCGAGCACGGTGATGATGACTTGCTGCGGCCGGAGTCGTTTCAATTGTATACCCAGCGCAATCCTTCGGTAACGAGTTCGCCGATGGATATCGAGGGGGATGCTGATACGGACGGGGCGTTGCTGGGGACGATTCGCATGGTCGGTGGCCGTAGCGAACAAGATTCTACACCTGGGAAAGACTATCGTTATTTGATACCTGGCGACAGCAGTGAATATTCCGCGGCGGTGATGTTCGGGAAAAATAGGGTTGCGCTCGCAACTATTCTTCGGAATATGCCGCGGACCCTTTTCGAGGCGGCAGAATTCAACGTTGAGTACGCGAATGATGGCGCGGCAGCAACCGCAACGTTCACGGATGGGCAACTAAAGTTTTCAGGTGGGGCCGATAGCGCATTTTTTGAAGGTGACTACGCCGATAGCGGTTATGGGTGGTTTTTCAGTGAGATGAATATGCGGGTGCCAGCGGGGACGATGCCGTTGGCGGGAAATCTGAAAATTCATATTGCTAATGGTCAGGCGGTCTTGGAGTTTGATAAAACGGCTTGGCTGGATGTTGAGGTAACCCGGTATTGGGATTCTTGGGGGTATGCGGACCCTTGGAACCCAGGAACGCACCCGAGTTTTATGCTGGGGGGGTGGTCGGCGGAGTCTCGATTAATTATAAAAATTACTTGGAACATTGATGATCAGCAAGGCGGTATGTTGAAGTTGGCAGGCATCAACATTGATTTTCCGAATACGTGGGATTTGTATAATCTTGAGAGAGGCTGGCCAGTGCCTCCGGTGGAGGGTAATCAATTTGGTACCAGTGTAGCGCACGCTGTTTGGATGAGGAAAAGTGTGTACGCGGCAGTGGAAAGTGTTGTACGTGGCACGTCTATCCCTCTGTTGCGGGCCGCACTCGCAAAAGACCTTGCCACCGATTTGTATATGAATGAGGTGGTAGAGAAAACGATCCAGCTTAACTTCGGCGGTGTCATTGCGGGGCGCGATCTTTACTTGCCTCGCGACGTGGTGAGCTTCGGTAGCGTCAACCCGAAATTGACGACGTTTACCGTCTCGCCACTCGAAAAAGTCATGCTCCAGGGGGACAAGCTACAGCTCTCTGTCGTGCCTGCGCAACAGAGGATCGAGTGGTCCGTCGAGTCAGTGGAAGGCTCTGCTGACGATGCGGGCAATTTCGACCGCGTTACTAATGGGCTTTACCTGGCTCCCGGTGCCAGTGGTATCCGAGGTGACTTTACCCGTGTGCGCATCACCGCCACCGCGCCAGCCACAGGTTTCTCCAGTTCCGCGTTGGTCACTGTGGTGAAAAACGCGCTCAGTGTGAGCCCACTGGTGGAGCTTTGCCAGGTTGGGGATGAAGGGGTGACCCTCAAGGCCGGTCATGTGTCCGAGGGCGAATTGAACTGGAGAATTCTGGGCGCGCAACCTCATGGCTCCCTCGCTCATGCATTCGGTGCCACCAACACCTACATCCCTGGCCCAGACCTGCAGGGCAAGGCATTTGTGCTTGAGGAGGTAGAGGTCAGCAACAGCACCGGTGAACGCCGTTCGGTGTGCCTGATCACAAATAGCAAACTTAAACCTCCCACCACAGTGATCATGTCAAAGCACGATGTGAAGTTGGGCAGGGCATGGCTGCAGTTATTTAGCGGCGGTGCTGCTATTCCGGGTGAACTGACAGTGGTCCATGGCCCAGGCCAGATCGGCAAAGACGAAGACGGCAATCCCTATTATCAAGCCGTTACGTCAGATGCTCCGTTCAGTGTGGTCCGGTGCAACTTGCAGACGCAGGCGGAGGTGGAGTTCCCGCCAGGCTCGGGGAACTTCATCCCCATCCCCCTCAATTATGACGGTTTCATTGTACTGCCGTTGCCCTTGGTTGAGCACCCGGGGGCCTATGGAACGCTCGAGCGGGCCGCAAGGCGTCTCACACGCAAGTAGCTGAACAACGTTCAATCACACGAATGCCTTACAGCATAAATTGAACAGGGCCATATCATGTCTAGTAACTATCTGTCAGTCATCCTGGCATGGATGAAGCAGCACCCCAGCCATATGAATTGGGACCTCACGTTCGCAATGCGTCCCGAGCAGGCCAACGACCTTGTGGAGCTGGCGCACTACAGTCGCGAGAGCAGCGCGCTGGGCGATATCGAAGGCGAGATCGCTGTGCCGGGTAGCGGTATTACCCACGTGCTGACTGGCTACCGCATGGGGCCGCCACGGTTAGGGGATATCGAGGCGGCGTATTCATCGCCCAACGTGCGGCAAACCATCGCACTGGAAGGCGGTATGCACTTTATCATGGACAAGGCCGACGGCCTTCTCGGTGTGGCGATGCACGACCTGCTGGATCCGTTGCAGGTCAAGCAAGAGCTGGCATTGACAGCCAACTCGCAAGGTGTGCAGGCCGACTTGAAAGAGGGTGTGGAGACTGAGCTTGACCTGGGCGGTGGATTGCCCCAGCGGCTGGCTGCCGGGCGCTTTTTCAAGGACTTCGTCAGTGGGCTGGATATCGCCCGTCGAGTCTATCCGTTGGTGGACTTTCAGGCGCTGGCTGGCAATCCGTACCTGCAGGTGCGTGACAGTGCGGTCCGTACACATGTCAGCAAATTAGACGGCAAAGCGGCGATGGTGGTGTTCGCAGGCCTGGAAAATGGCCCGTTGGGCAACTTCCCTACCGAGCAGAACAATTACCCTTTCCTGCTGCCGGATGATCTGTCGCAACCGGTCACCTCCACCCTGCTGCTGTCTTCGCGCTTGTTGCACAGGGCTGCTTACGCTACAGGGCTTGAGGAGATGCTTGAAGGCGGGGTGTTCGAGTCGCACCTGGACGCGGATAAAACGCTAGCGCGTATGGACGCCAAGGCCGGCCAGTTGCGTGTTCACCCCAGCACCTATGAGAGCGACGATTACCAGTTCGAGTGCGATGAGTTCGTTATTCCGGTGGGGGGGGCTGCGCCTTCAGACGCCGCAGGGGGCAACCGTTCCCTCAGCCAGCATGGGCAGGCATGCTGCTGCTGTCGCTGTACTCCCGCCACTGAGAGCGCCCGGGGACAGGCGCCCCAAGGCGCTTTCCAGTCGCCGCTTAGCATTGAGTTCGACCACGATGAAGTTCGCCAGCATTGGCAGTCGTTCTGTACCTTGAAACTGCGTTACAGGAGCAAACGCGACAACGTGTGGCAAACCCATACAGCGACCTTCAAGTTCGATCTGCGCACGTTGTTCCACTTGGACAAACCTGCAACGCCAGAGGAAGACGCTGGGTGCATGCTGCTGGGCCATGTGTTGTGGCCTTGGGAGCAGGCAGCCGAGGTAACACCGGTCAATGGCCTACCCGATGGTCTGTCAGCGCAGACGAAACGAGAGATCAATGCGTTCGTCGCCTTCGTCATCAAGCAAGCAGTGCTGGAAGGGTTGGCCAAAAAGCTGATGGCGATGGTGCCGGAGCAGATGAGCAACGGCGTGACGCTGGCCCCTGATCATCGGTTCGTCCCATTCCACTTTGAGTTTCCCACGGGTATGGCGTTGTTCGCGAACCAGAACAGCGCTGCATTTTTCCGTGTTGTTGACCCACCCGTGGTGATTGCACCCGGCAAGCGCCATACCTTTACCGTCGAACCCGCGCGTGAGGGGCTGGTCTGGAGCCTTGAGGCGTTGCCCGGTGCCCAGGGTGATATTGGGCGGATCGACGCTCAGGGTGAATACCGCGCACCGCCAGCGCATGCGATGGGCGGGCAGCAGGTTCGCGCGCGGGTCATCGCCACGGACCCGTTCACTGGCCAGCGCAGCATGAGCAGGGTTACGGTGTTGCTCGCTGCATTGACCGTCAACCCCTTGATTCGCGTGTGTTACATCGACAATCAGTTGACCCTCACGGCTGGCACGCTGGGTGGGGATTTGAAGTGGTCGGTACTCGACCCCGACGCAGAGGGGCGGGGTTCGGTGCAGCCCAGCGAAGATGGCAAGCGGTGCATTTACACCGCAGGTGGCCTCGTAGATGCCAACCAGACCTATGTGCTTGACCAGATCAAAGTAGAGGACGCTCAAGCGGGCGAGTCTCGCTTGATTCATGTGCTGGTGCGCCAGCGCAGTCCGGAGCTCATCATTGAGGTTGCCCGTACGTTGCCCAATGGCGCCTTGCAGTTGCAGGTGCGGTTGAGCGGGAATGTCATACCCGGTGTGGAACAGATCCTGCCGATTGCGGGTACCGGCGAGATCGATGCCAGTGGCGTCTTCACGCCTCCTGACCCTGACGCCGGTATGCCTTTCGCGCTGATCCTGGCCAAGTTAGCGATACCAGATTACAACCTCATTTTCGAAGGCCATCTGATCCTGCCGCTGCCTTTGTCGCAGTATTTCGATGCCACGCGCCGCGCTGCCATTCCGGCGGGCCTGCGTGTGCGCTCGCAACAGTCTTTCGGAGGGTAATGCCATGTCTAATTCATTGGCGCAGTTGCTTGCACACATGCGTAAGGGGTCGGTGACGCTGGGTTGGGGGGCAGTTGCTGCCTACAGTCGCCAGCGGCTGAACCATTTGCTGGAGCAGCAATACTTGACGCGACTTAAGGAAAACACGTACCTGCCGCCCTACAGTGACTCGCTGCCAGGGCAGGGCGTGGGTGACTCTCTGAGATTACAAGGTCTGGAGTTTGGTTCGCCGTTGCTGTCTTTCGACAGCGCATCGATGAGCGACGCCAAAGCCACGGTGGCCATGAACATTATCAAAGGTACGGTCATTACTACTGGGGCTTTGATCAGCGATATCAAGATTACTGAGGCAGCGGGGTATTGGCTGAAAATGGAGGTAGACCTCGAAACGGTACTCGGTGAGGTAGATCCCTATGGCCGAGTTACGTTGAATCTGGCCAAAGGTGCGTCTTTCAGGACCAACCTGCTGGAGGAGGATGAAAACTTTAACGAGGTGCTTATCAAGGCACTGGAAAGCTGGATGCACGAAAGGCCTGCCCGTTGCGCAATGTTCGATCTTGGAACGGTGGACTTCGAAGGGTACGAACCGCTGACACCCAAGCGTTTCATTCTGCGTACCCAGGCTGCCCCAGGTGCACGCGTGCGTGGTGCGAGCAATCAAGGGGATGGGGCGGTACTGGTATTCATTCGTCTGCGTGACAACACAGTTGACGGGCAGTCACCTGATGACAGTTTTCCGTACCTGCTGCCCGATGGCGACTACTCGGCGACGCTTGTACTGAACAAAGACATGCTCGGCCATGCGTCCGACGAGGGCCTGGAGTTGCTCGCAAGCCTGTTGTTCCCCGAGCTCAATGCGTTTGTAAAAAAAGAAGATCATGCACCGCTGGACCGGGCCGTGTTTGGCAATATCGATCCGCTGCGCACGAGCTTGACGGTTGAGCCGGCGCAGCGAGCAGTGATAGCTGCAGGCAATCAGCAGCAGTTCGTGCTGCACGACGGCGAGGGCAAGCCGCTCAGCGCTTCGCGTTGGAGCGCAGTTAGCCCACAAAGCAGTACCCCGGAAGGCCACGGCAAAATCGATAACAATGGCCTGTACACCGCCCCCTCCCAGGAAGACATGGCGGAGGAGATCCAGACCATCATCGTTATCGCTGAGTACGACGAGGGCGACAACACTTACAGCGCTGCAGCCCGTCTCTTGGTTACCTTCGAGGGCTTGTTGGTAACGCCCAGTGCCGTTGCTTTCCGCCCTGCACGTCATGCAGCGGGGGTGGACGTATGGAATGCGGGTGAAGAGCCCGTCGGCTGGGAACTGCTTGAGCCACCTATGGGTGAGTTGGCGACCCTTGGCGACAGGCATGCGCGGTTTTCCCCTCATCGTAGAGCATTGAGACGGATCCTGACTGTGCAGCAGGTACAGGCCGCGGCGAGTGAGCAGAGGAACGCTGCGCTGATCATGGTGAATAGCCAGCCACTGGTGACGCTCGCACCCCCTTTCGTGCCGAAGCTCGCTTATGGTGGCAGTATCCAGCTGAACGACGTCCAACGCATTATGCCTAATGAACCCAGACGTTGGCGGGTGTTGGGCGGCGCTGGCAGCGTGACGCCATCGGGTCAGTTCACCGCATCGGCGCAGCACAAACCGCAAAGCAATGTGGTGGCCTGTGAAGTGGTGCGCAACGGTGTGGTATTCGCCACAGGCTACAGCGTGCTGAAAACGTCCGCACTGCAGGCGCAGGCCAGTTGGAAGTCGCTGCAACGGTTCGACATCACCGTCGGCAAGAGCAGCCAGGGCACACGCGGGATGATTGACTCCAACGGCTATCAGCAGCTGGAGGTGGAAGTTACCGTGGAAACCGAACAGGTGGATGGCAAGGATTACAAACTCAGCCCGGCAGAAATCGCGTCAATGACGCTGTTCGATCGGGCGGGACAGAAAATCCCCAGCCTGTGTGACAACGAGGAAGGCATTGGTTCTGTTTACGGAAGTGTCTGGCGCACCAGCTTGAAAAGAAACATTTTTTTGCTGGGCAACGAAACCAGCCCCGTGGCTGTCGAGACAGCAGCGCAGCCTGTTACCGAACGGGTGCCGGAAAACCGCACCATCAGGCAGATCTTCTACCTACAGCGGCGTGGAACATCCAGTTCGCAGGTGTTTTACGCGGGCTTTCAGGCCGCGAGTGGCGAGTGGTTCTACTCCAATGACACTTCACACACCAATGCCACCATTGAAGTTCAGGTCCGCACACCGCAGCCTTACAAATCCAGTGATTACACCTTCATTCGCAAGCGCGTGGCGGGCGGGGGCGGGGACTTGGGTGGGGCGGACCCGGAACATGAAGATTTCGATAAGTACCCGGTCACCGACGATTACTGGATGCTGGATTACAAGGCGGGAACGTTCTATACCGCCGAGTTTGTAAAGGCTCGGCAAAGTGACAGGGAGCGCGACGTCAATACTTCAATGGTTCGCTGGGAAAGCAGCGCGGGTAACGAAGTGTTCCACAGTTACACGGGGTATTTGTTCCAGAACCAGGGGGTGGCGGAACCGCAGAAAGTGTCTTTCGACGGTGGCATGGCAGCGGTGTTGGGGCGACTGGACTTCGAGCGGCCGGTGGCGACGGAATATGAGGCCGGATTGCTGGTGATTGCGAACTTCCGCAATTGGAATCGCTCATTAAGCGATGCACGTGATCTTGACGCATTTGCCAAGATGACCAAGCCGTTGCGTGTGCAGTTACGTGACGCACGGGGCAACCTGCACCTGATTCAAATTGATTATCTGCCGGCCGACACCATTGGTGACCGGAATGTGCTGGTGCACAGCGTGCCTTCACGTCCACGTGCAGAAGACGTTACGACGATTCGCTTGACTGACCGAAGTGCAGGGGGTTGTGATGAAAACTAATGCTCACGTGTTAAGCATGCTGTTTGCGGGCCTTCTTATTGGCGGCGGTGTTGGGCAAACGGTGCAGGCAAGTGAAACGCAGGCCGCAGCAATCATAAAGTTCGCGCAAAGGATGGATGGCGATCAACACCCTGGCGGCAAACAATGTTCTGTAACCGTGCCGGCTGCAGGGGCGGATGCCAAGCAGTTCAAGATGGACGGCTGTGGCAACGACGTGGCGACATACGTTAAATTCGAAAACGTCCCCTCCAGTACCATTGTGACACTGATCTCTGAGAGGTCATGTTCTTACAGCGGGGATTGGTGGTTCGATGTTCGCGCAATCAAGCATCCCACCTCTTCGCTTTGGTTTGATATTCGTAAGCTCAAGGATGCTGTCGATACAATTATCGTGCCGGGTGTCATGAGGACGACGGGTGAGTATGATCACGGAACTATTGCGGGAAAGTTGTCCTGTGCGGTTATTCGTTCTCCTCGGAAGTGAATAAAGAAGTTTGATTATGGCTTGAGGGCTACTTAGAATGAGTGCATCAACTTCCGTACATTCCAATGCTTTTAATTTTTCCTCTTACATCGAATCGGGTGTCGACTCGCGCACAGGCCAATACACGGTATCCATCAAGCTGCCTGAGTTGAAAGGTAACGACCTGCAGGGTCCGGACTTCAACCTGGGTTTGTTCTACAGTCCCTTGAACGTTGAAGACTCGGGCTTTGGCAGGGGCTGGAACCTGCAACTCACCCAAGTGCGCAACAATATAGTAACGTTGCGCAGCGGCGAAACGTACAAGATTACCGGTGAGTCCACGGTCACCGGCCGTCTGGAAATGAGTGAGCAGAAACTCAGGCAGTTCGACCTCTACCATGAACCGCCAGGCCAGAATGGTGCCAAGCGTTACCGCGTTGAACACCGTTCTGGCCTGGTCGAAGTGCTGGAGACCATGGGCCCTCAGCAGGCACAGGTCTCTCTGCCCATCGAGTTGCATTCGCCCCTTGGGCCTGTGCTTTACCTGAAATACGAGCCGACGCTGGCTAACCATATGCGCTTGCGCACTGTTACCGACGGCACTGAGGAAATCCTCAGCCTCGAGCGGCAAGGCAACAGCCGGGTCGATATTCTCTGTTACCCCTATGGTGGCGATGATGGTGACCCGCTTGCGCGTTACGTGATGACCCTGAGCCAAAGTGATAACCGAGTCAGCGAGATCATCCTGCCCACCCCCAACCAGGCTCGTTGGCGTTTTACCTATCGTGACGTGCGCGGTTTCTTGTGCCTGAACGAGGTCACGACCCCGTACGGGGGGCACGAGAGCATCTTTTACGAGGACTTGGGGCATGAATTTCCACCCAGCGCGGGGCGTGCCAATCTGCCCCGGGTAACCCGCCATGAAACCTCGCCGCGTTTCGAGCAGCCGACGATGGTGGTGAAGTATGAATACCCTGGCGTGAACAATTTCGTCGGGGGCGGCAGTACGATCCCCTGGGATGACGAAGGGCTGGATAATCTCTACAAGGTGGCGAAGGACTATTCCTACCAGACGCGCGAGATACAAGGGTCGAATAACGATCGAACGATCACGCGCAGGTTCAATCGTTTTCACTTGCTGGTGGCCCAACAGACCTCTCAAGGTGAGAATAAGCTGGATGTCACCACTGCCTACGGTGAAATTGACGGCTCTTTCGACCAGCAACCGCCTGCCTTCCAGCTTCCGGTCGAGGTAACCAGCCGTTGGACCGGGCCCTTCCAAGAGCCAAACAAGCCTCCAGTGGTAAGACAGCGGTTGGAAAAGCAGGTCACCAGCTACGATAATCAGGGAAATGTGCTGACCCGCCTGGAACCCAACCAGGTGCTTGAAACCAATGTCTGGTACAGCGCCGAGGAGGAAGGCAAGCCACACGGTTTCGTGCGCCATTTGAAATCCCGAACCGTACGGCCGGCCCCCAATGGGCAAGGGGCCGCGCCCACCCTGACCCAGCTCTATGCATACAAGCCGCTGGCGCCGCGGGGCAGCTATCTGACGCAACCCTGGTGGCTGGTGGAAAGTGAGAGCATTTTCGAGGCGGGCGGCAAGCCTGATGATTTCATCGAAAAAATCAGTTTCGAATACTATGACGCGTTAACCGCACCCACTTACCAGTACGGACGAGTCAGTACCAGAACCGTGAGTTACCACGGGTCCGAGGCTTACGATACGATCACCCGTTACGCCTACAGTACATCCGTAGCGAAGGCCGTGTTGCAGACCACCGAGACGCTCGAGGGTTTCGATGGGCAAACCAAGGTCATCACCCTGGAGCACGACCTCCAGACCGGTGAGACGGTGCTCAACCGTGACGACAACAACGTCGAGATTCGTTACGAATTTGACGCGCTACGTAGAGTAACGCGTGAGACCGTTGCTCCGGGCACGGACTTCGAGGCGTACCGGCGTTACAAGTACCACCTGTGCGCTTATGACAATGAACAGGCCCAGCAATGGGCGTACGACGTCAAGGGGGTCGAGACCAGCACGTACTTCGACGGGCTCAGCCGGGCAATTCTAGAAACACGTGAAGACCATGACAGCAAGACGTTCGCGGGGGGCTCGAGGCCGATCTACCGTGCGAAGTACGATCAGCTGGGCCAGTTGAGCGAGGAAACCGAAATCGACTGGCTGGGTGACCAACTGCTGGAGTTGACCAGCACTTACGCCTACGACGACTGGGGCCAGCAGCGGTCCGTCACTGGCCCCGATGGGGTGACGGAGGTTGAGGAAGTCAGCCAGGTGCAAAGCCCCGATGGCCCGGTTCAGCACAACTGGCGTGAACGTGATGGAATACGGCTCAGCGGTATCACGCAGACATGGCACAACCTGTTTGAAAAGCCAGCGAAAATCGAGCGTTTTGCCCTAGATGGAACGACGAGCATCAGTCTGCAGGTCAATAGCTACGACGGGCTTGGACGGCTTAGCAAGGAGGCCAAGGGCAGCGGCACCGGCCAACGGATCGACGAGTATGTATATGACGCCTTCGACCGTTTGCTCGTCCACACATTGGCTGACCGTAATAATCGGGTTTATCGCACGTATGCCAAGCACAGCCGCAACGACCTGCCAGTCAGCATCAAGGTGGGCACTACCGAAGCGAACGCCAAGTTATTGGGCGAGCAGGCGTTCGATGGCCTGGAGCGGCGTATCAGCGCCACGACCGGTGGGCGCCTGCAAACCTTCGAGTACGACCCGGGTGAGCGGCAGCCGCGCTGGGTGACGGCCCCAGATGGCAGGAAGATCGAATACACCTACGTCCCCGTACTGGGCGAGGAGCCCACAACGCGTGTGCTCAGCGGAAAGCCCGCTTCTTACGTATACGATCCCAAGAATGCCAAGCTGACCCATTGTGAAGAACCAGGGGACGCCAGAGACCCCGGGCATAGCATGGACCGCACCTATTTCCTCAGTAACGGCGAGGTCAAGACCGAAACGCGTATTCTGGAGGGTGAAACCTTCAGCATGACCTATGACTACAGCTACCGTCGGCGGATGCGCGCTTATCTGGACGTGCAGGGTCAGAACCAGGTCTATGCATACGATGATTTTGGGCGCCTGGAAAGCACCACGCTGAGTAAACCTGTGCCGACCCCTTCCCGTTACCGAGTGCGCCGCAATCCGCTGGCTGATCAGATACTCTTGTCGGCATCGTTCACCTATGACGATCTTGGGCGTATGGAAAGTACCACCACCCAGGATGTCACTACCGGTCAGCAATTGACCACACGGCTTGAATACGACGAGTTCGACCGGGAAACGCTGCGCACCTTCGATTTTGGCGACATTCTGCAAACGCTCGAGCAGGGCTATGACGAGTTCGATTGCCTGACGCACCGGATACTCAAAGAGCGCCTCAAGGATGCAGACGAAGAGGATGCCAAGCTGTTGCGCCATGAAAAATACGCGTACGACCGGCGCGGTCGGCTGCAGCGTTATGACTGCACCGGCCCTGAGGCGCCGGTCGATCCTTCCGGCAATATCATCGAATGGCAGACGTTCGGTTTCGATGGCTTGGACAACATCACCTCGGTCATTACCAAGAGCCCAGGGGGAACGCCGCAGCGGACACTGTACGAGTTCAGGAATGTCGACCCGGCGCAATTGAGCAAGATCGTTCCGCCGGCCCCGCAACCCGCTATCGACTTGCATTATGACGCCAATGGCAACCTGATCAGCGATGAGCAGAAACGCGTGCTGGTGTACGACGAGCTCAACCGCCTGATCAGTGTCGAAACCCAGCAAGGGGAGGCCTGTCGTTACCACTACGACCCTGAAAACATCCTGTCGGGTACCACACAGGCTTAGCCGGATTAACCAGGTGAAACCAGGCCGGCCAGAGGGGCCGGCCTTTTTACCCGCTAGCGGTAGCGGATGGTGAAGTTCAATGCGCCCTTGGCCAAGCCAGCACGCAGGTTGCTGCTTGGCTCTGTTTGGTAGAAGCGCGCCTCGAAGTTCAAGGGTACGGTGCCATCTTGCACCGACCTCAGCCCAATTTCGGTATTCAATGGCATCGGCTGGCCGTTGTGAAGCATCTGGATTCCCATCCCTCGGGCGTCGGAATCGCTGGTCAGGCTGAACACATGCTCACCCACAGGCCCGATGGGTTGTGAGCCATCTCGTCCCTCAAGTTCGATGGTCGCAAGGGTTTCGTTGTCCGGGTCGGGGTCGACCTGGCAACTGCTCAGGCGGATCTGGAACGGCGTAGCGGTGGTGGTGTAACCGGCGCCGGTGAAGTCGCTGGTGCTCCATTCACCGAGCTTCACCGGGTTGGCGCTGACCGCGTCGCTGAGGACCTCGCACTGGCTCTGAATGATCGTTGCCCTGAGGGTGTACTCCATTACCTGGCCCATACCTTGGAAGTCGAGGTGGCCGGTAATCAGTTGGCCATCCAGCTGGTGGACGCCAGGGGCCAGGTCGCCGGTCTTCACCAAGGTAACCTCATGAGCGAATCTGAGCAGCGCTACGCCACCTAGCACCGTAGTATCGTAATAGGCCGCGAAAGGGACCAGCGGTGGGTTGCGGCCAATCGGGATCCACTGATCGGTGCTTCCATTAAAGGGGCGCCGTACCTTTACGATTGCACCTAAACCAGGAATGTTGGTCCTGAGAACGTGACCGTCCATATTTTGGCCATCAATGGGAGCCATTGGAGGGTGGATGCCACGGGCTGCATTCATGTAGAAGTCCATTCGCACACCGTAGCTGAAACACCTCAGGCTCAAATTGTTCTGGTCGACTGTTTGCTCGTAGGAGTCAGCGGGGCCGATTAGCGTGCCGACCCGCGCGTCCCGTGGCACGTACAACGTACCCATGTCGCGGACGAATACCTTGAGCAAGTTGCTCTTGAGCGGCCCGAATTCGCAGCGGGTGTCCGCGCTGGCCATGGCCTCGGCCGCCGGCCATGTCATTGCGGCCAGCAATGCCAGGCGCAAGGTTGTTTTGATGTTTTTCATAGATGTCCTGGAGCTCTCAGCGCGGCAGAATGCGAGGGCCGCGCTGCGAGCTTGGTCGCTAAATACAGGGCAGGGTTTGCAGGCGATAGCCGTCAACGGGCGGCGTGGCGTCTGAGTCGATGGCCAGCTGGCAGTTGTTGTCCGGCCGGTCACCCCAGCTCACCTGCAACGGGCGATCGGAGGCCTGATGCGTGAGCATTACTTGGCCGGCTTGGCCTACCATGCCGAGCAGTTCGCCTTGCTGGTCTTTTACCTGGGCCCCGAAAGGCAGTGGCTGGCCACTGGCGTCGTGCAGGGTCAGGACCATCCGCGAGACATGGCGTGCTTCGAAGCGGCTTTTCACGATCGCGCCTCGGCGGGGGACCACCTGTGCTGCGCCGTTTTCGATCTCCACATCAGGCCCCAGCCGGTCGATATCCAGTACAACCGCGTTGGTCCTGTAGGGTTGCAGGTAAGGCAGCAGCGCATACCCACGCGCGTTGGTGCGCGTGCCGGGTACGTTGTGCAGGCCCACATCGGCCACACCCGGCACTTCGATCAGGGCCGCGGTATCTCCCAGGTAAGGGCCGAACTCCACGCCGTCGGCGTGCAGCAGCACGGCCCCACTGGCATTCAACGACAGATTGCGATAGTCCTCAGCTTCGGTAAAACCACCCGCCAACGTTGCATAGGGGGCTTGATAGCCAAGCGACACTGCCGCAGTCCGGCGATTGCTTTCGTCCTCGCTCAGGCTGGCGCTGTAGCTCATCGCTCGCTCGGCGATGCCGCCACCGAGGGAGGCGCGTTGGCTAAGGCCCCGGGCATTGTGTTGCATATCGAAGGTGGCATTGGCGCGGTGACCGAACTGCAACGGCAATGATACGCTCAAGCCGAATTGACGATCGCTACCATATCGGTCGGTCAACGACTGAGAGGCAAACAGGTTGTAGTTTACGCCGCGGTGATGCGTGCTGAAGTTGAACTGGTATTGGCGCTGGGTATCGCTGCGCTGCCAGTAATCCTGCTGAGACAGGGTAAGGGTGAGCGAGCTGTTCTTGCCCATGCTCTGGTGGACCGATGCCTCCAGGCGGCTGCGGCTGCTGCCGGTATACCCTGATGCCTGGCTGCGCTGGCGCACGGCTTCATCGAAGTCGCGGTAACCCTCAGTCGAATAACGGTAGCCGGCAAATCGCAGATTGGTCTGGCTGGTGAAGGCTTTACCGTATTTCAGGGCATAACTCGTACCCTGTGCGTCACGCTCATATGGGGTGTCGACCTCGCTGAACGACTGCGTCAAATCGAAAGCCAAGGCACCCAGGCTACCCAGGTCCTTACTGATGCCCAGGCTGCCCGCCCGGTAGTAGTCGCTGGCCATCAACCCGCCGTAGAGCGTCGTGTTCCAGTGGCTGCCCATGGCCAAGGTGCCTTGCCAGAGCAAGGGGGCGTCTACATCACTGGAAGGGTTATAGCGCCCAATCGTCGTACTGTAACGCCAGACACCCGGCCTCAGCAGGTTGCTGATGGTCGAAAAGGGCTGAATGAAGCGCCGGACCTGGCCGTCTGACTCGGTCAGAACAATTTCCAGTTCGCCGCTGCCCGAAGTACTGAGGTCGTCAATGGCGTAAGGGCCAGCGCTGACATACGTGGAATAAATTGAATAGCCGTTCTGCCAGACCTCAAGCTTCGCTCGGCTCTGCGCGACACCACGGATGACAGGGGCATAGCCCCGTTGATTGTCGCCGAGCATGCTCATGTCCGATGCCACGCGTATGCCAGAGATGGGAATGCCACGGAATATATCGCTGTCGGTGAATGTTTCCCCGACTGTTAGGTTGGCGCGGGTCCCGGGGATATCGCGTTGCGCGTAAGTCTGGGCCCTGGTCCATTCACGGTTACCCTGTTGGTCCTGACGCCAGGACTGAGTGCTGCGCAAGCGCCATTCGCCAAGGTTGACGCCGCTGTTCAAGTGCAGGTCGTCACTGCTGTAATTGCCCGTGTAACGGCTGCGGCCTTGCAGCGTTGAGGCTTGATAGCTGACGAAGGCAGCGTTGATACCGCTGTCCCAGTGCGCGGGGTCGGCCTGGCCGCTGGCGTCTCGGCGCATGGCGATTTGCGGAATCGAAATGGCCACCCGCAATTCGCTGGCCCTGAAGTCGATTTGCGCGCCGGGGACAACAGCCTTCAGGTCCAGGCAGGCGCGATGCTGATCCTCGATGTTGGCCAGTGCATCAAGTCGCAAACCCCATTCACCCAGCAACTTGGCGGGCAGGCAAGGTTGCAGCTCACCCTCGGCGGTAGGCTGGAAATCCAGTTCGT